>ERZ827522.1439-NODE-1439-length-20866-cov-10.960358_pt1 | contig 20866 bp, 18 predicted proteins | sample MGYA00519580_ERZ827522 | MGnify/ENA primary metagenome ERZ827522 (study PRJEB31778, sample SAMEA3449340) | human gut metagenome | biome: human gut; feature: human-associated habitat; material: faeces | place: United Kingdom | collected 2010/2012 ... | reverse complement strand
AAGGGCCGGAAGGGTTAGCCATCGAACGGCGTGGCCGCAGCAGTAAGGGTCGTCCGCCAAAGCAGTTGCCGAAGCAGGTGGAAGAAAATCTGCTGGCCGAAGTGCAGCGACTGCGTGCGGAGAACGATTATAAGGTCAACCTCAAGACAGAGATCATGATCGAGGATCTTTACGACAAGGTCAATGCCATCCTGGCCAGACAGACCGCACTGGAAAAACAGCTGACGGAGAAGGGTGAAAGCGCATGGCAAAAATGAGGGAGGACAGAGCCGTCCTCCCTCATTTTTTGCTGTTTTTGCACAACGCGGAATCCTCCTCCGCAAACCTGCGCGCTTTTGTTGAGATGCCTCTCCGGCGCGTAAAGCCCTTATACGTGCAAGACTCTATGTTGCTTTACAGCCGGAAGTGCTTCTTAAGTTCTTGGTTTTCCCCCAGCACCAGCAGCGTCATATCAGCGTCCAGCACAGTTTCCGGGGAGATGTTCACATCGGTCTTGCCGTTCCGCTTCACGCCGAGGATGTTGACGCCGTATTTTCTGCGGATGTCCAGCTCGCCGATGCTGCGGCCCTGCCAATCCTCCGGCACGGCGACCTCGATAATGGCGTGCTGCTCGTCCAGCTCAATGTAGCTGAAAATATGGTTGGAGGTATAGCGGATGGCCGCCCACTTCGCCAGCTGCTTTTCCGGGTAGGCGACCGCGTCCGCGCCGTTGCGCAGCAGAAATTTCGCCTGCACATCCCGCTCGGCGCGGGATACCACATATTTTGCTCCCAGCTCCTTGAGCAGCGACGTCGTCTCCAGCGAATTCTGAAAATTTCCGCTGATGGTGACATAGCAGACATCGTAATTGCTCACGCCCAGCGAGCGCAGAAAGTCCACACGGGTGCTGTCGCCGATCTGCGCGTTGGTGACAAAGGACATACACTCGTTGACGCGCTCCTCGTCTTTGTCCACTGCCATCACCTGATGGCCCAGCTCGTTGAGCTGCATGGCAAGATGCCGCCCGAAGCGGCCCAGTCCGATCAATAATACCGTTTTCATCGTGTGCTCCTTTCAGCCTACGGTAATTTTCTCCTGCGGATAACGGGCGTAAGTCAGATCATGCCCGGAGAATGCGGCGTAGATCAAGGTCAATCCGCCGACGCGCCCAAAAAACATCAGCAGGATGAGAATGCTCTGCGACAGGACTCCCAGCTGCGGCGTCAGCCCCAGCGTCAGGCCCACCGTACCGGCGGCGGACGCTGTTTCATAGAGACAGGCACCGAGGGGAAGCTCCTCCGCTGTGCTGATGACCGCCGCCCCCGCAAAGGTCAGCCCCAGATACAGCAGCAGAATGGCGGCGGCGTTGCGGACAGTGGATGTCTCCAATCTGCGGCGGAAGAGCTGCGGATCCTCTCGCCTGCGGAAGGCGGCAATGGCGTTGGCAATGAGAACTGCCAGCGTCGTGACCTTCATGCCGCCCGCCGTGGAGCCGGGTGCTCCGCCGGTGAGCATCAGCAAAATGGTGACCGCCTGAGAGGCATCCGTCATCTCCGTCAGATCCACTGTGTTATAGCCGGCCGTCCGCGGCGTGACCGACTGAAAAAGGGAGGCCAATATCCGCTCTCCCACGGGGAGGTCCGCAAAGTCTGTCAGATAAAAGAGAAACGCCGGAATCGTGATCAAAAGCGCCGTCGCGCTCAGAATGACCTTGCTCTGCATCCGGTAACGCCGCAGGTGCAGACCGTGCGTACAGACATCGTCCCACGTTAGAAAGCCGATGCCGCCCACGATGATCAGCAGCATGATCACGATGTTGACCAGCGGGTCTGCGGCATAGGCCGTCAGCGAGGGGTAGAGGGAATCCGTCCGCCCCAGAATATCGAAGCCCGCATTGCAGAAGGCGGAAACGGAATGGAAAACGGACATCCATACGCCCCGCAGTCCATAGTCCCGGCAAAAGGCTGGCAGCAGCGCCAGCGCGCCCAGCAGCTCGACCAGAAAGGTCCCCTTGAGGATAAATCTCGTCAGACGCACGATGCCGCCCACCGCAGGGGCGGAGATGGCGTCCTGCATGGCGCTGCGCTCCTTGAGCGTGATGTTCCGCCCGGCGAGCATCAGGAAGGTCACCGCACCGGTGATCACCCCCAGCCCGCCGATCTGGATCAGCAACAATATGACTGTTTGACCGAAGGCGGACCAGTAGCTGCCGGTATCCTGCACCACCAGCCCCGTCACGCAGACAGCGGAGGTGGAGGTAAACAGTGCCTCATGAAACGGCGTCCAGACCCGCTGTACTGTGGCGATAGGCAGCATCAGCACCAGCGCCCCCAGCAGGATCACGCCCGCAAAGCCGAGGATCATAATTTGAAAAGAAGTCAAATGCCGCTTTAAGCGAAACACAATCTCCGTCACATCACACACCTCCTTGAAACAATGGTACTCTCAATTTTCCATACAGTATAGCACGGCTTTTGCAATGTGTCTGTATGTATCTTGTAAAATTTTTAGGTGCAGAGTCCTTATTTGCAGCCCAGAGGCGGGCTGCAAAGCTGCGGTTGACAGACTTTGGTGCATAGAATTCTCCGCGTGACCTGTAAATCTTTCCTAATTTTTTACAGGAACCGTTGCCTTTTTTCAATATTTGTTTTAAGATAAGCTCATTATCTGTCATATTCAGCTGAAATTCTACAAAGCTTTTTAAAAAAGCCCCAACGGGAGAACTAATATGCTCAAAGAAAAAACATCCGATGTATCCATGACAAATACAAATCAAGGCTCTGGCACTGCTGCTGAAGCGGCGGTGCCCATGAGCCATGGCCTTTGGAATACGTGGCGCAAAAATCTCCTGCTGTTCTGCCTGACCGGCGTTTATGTGGAGCTGTGCCTGCATCTGTGCGTATTCGGCTCGATGGACCGGTACGCGGGATATCCTGTCCTGTTTGGCCTGCTGGGTGGCGCACTCTGCACGCTGGTAGTCTCAAGCCTGCCAAAGGTTCTGCGCCAGATCACAGGGGTTTTCCTGGTCGCAGCACAGGTGCTGCTGGCCGAGGTGCAGCTGGTCTATCACTGCATCTTCGGAGATTTCATGCCCGTCAGCCAGATCGGCATGGGCGGAAATGTGGTCGTCAATTTCAACTCGCAGCTTCTCTATGGGATCCGCCAAAATCTGCTGAAGATCCTGCTCCTCCTGCTGCCGCTGATTGTCGTGATCCTCTGCCTTGCCCTGCGAAGGGGGCAGGCTCTGAAGCTGCGGCTGCGCTGGAAACAGACTATGGCCTCCTTTGCCGTGCTCCTCGCACTGCTGCTGACGGTCACGGGACTCATGTATGTTGGACGGGACAACGCCTTTTCCGTCTATCGTACCTTCACCAATGTGAACACCTCCACCGACAGCAGTTATAAAAAAATCGGTATGCTGGCCACCACGGCGCAGGAGCTTCGATACATGCTCTTCAGCGGCAGCGGCAGCGTTACGATCACGCCGTCGTCCTTGAATATAAGCGATGTTCCGCGGACATACAGCAGCAACTCCTATAACGTGATCGAAAGCATCGATTTTACGGCTCTTGCAGACAGTACCGACAGCGATATTCTCAAGGCCACAGACGAGTATCTATCAAATGCAACACCCACCCGCAAAAACAACTACACAGGACTTCTTAAGGACTATAACCTCATCACCATCTGCGCCGAGAGCTTCTGCCCGTGGTTTATCAGCGAGGAGCTGACGCCGACGCTCTACAAGCTGAGCCATACGGGTATTCTCTTTGAAAATTACTACGGCACGTTCCAGTCCGTCACCACCAACGGCGAATACACCATGTGCATGGGGCTTTATCCGGATATGTCCCGCACGAAGACGGATTCCAGCTTCAATGTGGCGGGCACCAACTATCTGCCGTTCTGCCTGGGCAATGCGCTCAAGGGCATGGGCTATCAAGCCTGGGGCTATCACGACTACATCGGGGATTTCTACAACCGGAACATCACCCACGCCAACATGGGCTACACGTTCAAGGCGGCGGATTCTGGTCTGGCCATGAAGATCGACTGGCCCTCCTCCGATCTGGAGATGATGGAGGCCTCCGTGGACGACTACATCAACAGCGGAGAACCCTTCCACGCCTATTACATGACCTTCAGCGGTCACTACCAGTACAACTGGGACAACGCCATGAGCGCCAAAAACCGCGACGCGGTGAAAGATCTGCCCTATTCTGAGCCGGTGAAGGCGTACATTGCCTGCAATCTGGAGCTGGAATACGCACTGGAGTACCTGATGCAGCGGCTGGAGGAGGCTGGCGTTGCCGACAAGACCTGCATCGTCCTGACCAACGACCACTACCCCTACGGCCTGACCGAAGACGAGTACAACGAGCTGGCAGGGCAGACGCTGGACACCACCTTTGAGAAGTACCGCAACAGCTTCATCTGCTATGTTCCCGGCCTTTCAGAGAACATCGTGGTGGATGAATACTGCTCCACGGCGGACATCTTGCCGACACTGCTGAATCTCTTCGGCGTGGACTACGATTCCCGCCTGCTGGCGGGCACCGATGTACTCTCCAGCGGCCTCCATGTAGCGGTGTTGTCGGATAAGTCCTTTCTGACGAAGACCTTCCGCTATGACGCCGGTACGGAAACCGTGATCCCCGCCGACGAGAATACCACAGTCTCCGACAAGCTGGCGGAAGCCTACCGGCTCTATGTGGACAGCAGGTTCCAGCTCTCCGGCAACATCCTCAACAGCGATTACTACGCCCACGTCTTTGCCAGGGAGTCCAGCGGCGGAAGCCTTGCGAACACGGTGGTATTCACGGACATCAAGAGCATTTTCAATCAGGCCAGCGTTCTCTATATGTACCGCAAGGGCTATGTGGACCCTGAGACGCCGGACACCTTCGGCGGCAAGACTACGGCAAGGCTGGGCGAGTTTATCGATGTGCTCTACCGCATCGCGGGCCGGCCGGAAACGGACAACACCGCCCTTCCGGCTGACTACGAAAACGAGGAATTCAACGCGGCCCATCCCTATTATAATGCCGTGTGCTGGGCCTATCAGACAAGGCTGCTCCGGCAAAATGATCCCAATACCGAATACGATGACAAGGTGGACTATCAGACGGCGTGCGTACTGATCCGCCGCTACGCGATCATGGCAGGCGTCGATACCGGCGTGGATCAGACGCAGCTCAGGCAGCTTCTTCGGGATGCCCCCGATCTTGGCAGAGAGGCAGCCAAAGCGATGCTCTGGTGCGATGAGAGGGACATCACCACCCGGGACAGCAGCCTTGACGAGCTGCTGGCGTCCGCTGGCACCCGCATCAGCCGCTACCAGATGACGTCGTTCCTGTTCTACCTCTGCACCTACGAGCTGGATATTGGCAGCTGAGGATGCGGCGCAGATCCTGCCGGAGAAGTGTTCCGCGACCGATTCGCAAAAAGAGTCGCCTTTCTCGGCCGTGTACCGGAAGATACCCATTCGATGCCGCACTACGCTTAATGTTGGAATAAGTAAACATACTCACAAGCATTACACTCAGTGTAGACCTAATGTAGATTCAGACCATTCTGTGTTTACGAAAGTTTACATTGAGTGTAATTTTTTCTGCCTTGAATGGGTGGTCAAACAGGGCCGGCTTTCTACATTTATTACGAAGGGATGAGACATCCACCCCCTTATTCTCACACGAAAGAAGGAGTTTGATTTGAGCAAACGAAAACACGGACCTACGATTGTACCGGCCTTATCCGCCAAGGTGGATAACAAAGAAAAACGATTCATTCAGGTTGGAAACTCACTGCTCCTCTCCAAGCAGTTCCACGCACTCAGCACCGGCAGCCGGTTTCTCTATTTCTGCATGGCCATGGAGAGCGGCGGAAGGAAGAATTTCATTCTTCCACAAAAGGACGCAAAAATGGCTCACGGGGTAAACCCGCGTAGCCGTCTGATCCGTTTCAGCAAGAACAGCAGCTTTCATTATTTCACCGTCGATGAGATGGGCCTGCGGCTGATGAAGCTGGCGCTGGATGAAATGGCGCTGTATCGGTTTCAGCGGTACTTGCAGCAAAACGGCATTTGCAAAGCATCTATGCTTCCGCTGTATCTGTTCAGTCTGGAGCTGCTTTCGGAGGCGTATGCCTTGAAAAAGGGGAAGCAAATGCGGGCAGAGCTGGATAGAGGCGCATTGTTTTCGTGCCAGGCAGATGTTGTAAAACGGATCTGCAACACAGGACCCAATCTGATCACGATCCCAGACAAATGGCTGCTGGACTTGGATACGGAAAGAGATGATAGCTCAGACGAACTCTTACTTTCCCCAAATGCTACGTTTCAAAGTCAACAGTCCGGAATGTAACACACAGGTGGTAACAGTATGGTCGAGGAATTGCAAGTGCCGATCCATCTGAAAATGACGCTGACGATTAAGGAAGCCGCAGCATACAGCAACATTGGGATCAACAAGATCGAGAGTATGCTGCGCAGTCCGAATTGCCCGTTTGTTCTCTATGTTGGGTCCAAAAAGCTGGTCAAACGCAGGGAGTTCGAGCAATATATCAGCCATAAGTTGATGACTTGACGGTAAGTTCACTATTGAGAAAAGAAAGTCCTTGTGCTACAATTATAAAATGCATAGGGGCTTCTTCTCATAGTGGGAAAGGAGCTTCCGAATGGGTAAAAGTTTACGAGGCAAAGAATGCGGCAAGGGTATCTGCCAGAGAAAGGACGGATTATATAGCGCAAGATTTGTAAGCAGCGAAGGAAAGCGTCAGGTCAAGTGCTTTTCCTCACTTCCGGAAGCACGAAATTGGCTGGACGATGCAAAGTATGCAGACCGTCATGAGGATGTGTTTGCTCCGCCGGATATGACGGTAACAGAATGGTTTGAGTTCTGGATCAGCCACATCGCGGGAGACTTAGCGCCGAACACAAAGAGAAATTACCGGGAGCGGTATGAGTCCAATGTAAAGCCCGTGATTGGTAAGATGCGGCTCACAGATGTCAAGCCGATGCACTGCAAAAAGGTGTTCATACAGATGGATGCTGACTATGCGGGTTCCACCATCCGGCAGACCTATATCACAATGGGTACGATGTTCAAGGCTGCGAAGATGAATGACCTGATTACCAAGCACCCAATGGACGGCGTTCGCTACACAAAGCCGGTCCAAGCGCCGGACGACATTCACTTTTTAACGCGGGATGAGCAAATCAGATTTCTTGAAGTTGCGAAACGCTCCCGCAACTACAATCAGTACGCACTGATTCTTGAAACCGGTTTGCGCACCGGCGAGATGATCGGACTGACGTGGGACGCGATTGATTTCCAGAATCGGACGCTGACGGTCAACAAAACCCTGGAGTACCGCCACAAGCAGCACTTTTGGCGTGCGGGGCCTCCGAAAACGCAGCAGAGCTATCGCACCATCCCGCTGACAGATCGGGCTTATGAAATCCTCAAAGGTATTTGGGATAACCGCCCGGAGCGAAAGGAGTCACCGACGCTGGACAAAACGCTTGAGTACATAGACAGACGTACAGGCGTTTCTTCTCGGCTTGTCATGCGTGATCTTGTTTTTATCAACTGGCGAACAGGAGAGCCAATGAAGAACAGTTCCTATGATACCCACTTATATAAGCTCTGCGATGAAGCAGGGATCAAACACTTTTGTATGCACGCCCTGCGACATACCTATGCTACAAGAGCAATCGAAAGCGGTATGCAGCCGAAGGTGCTGCAAAAACTGCTGGGTCATGCCAGCATCAAAACAACAATGGATCGGTATGTTCATGTGACTGCCGAATCGCTGGATTATGCCATCAAGCAATTTCAGCAAAATGGTGTAGTCTGATAAAATCCAATAAAGCCAAATGCGAAAATGGTGTAAAAATGGTGTAACAGCCAAGACACCAAACGCTGAAACCCCTTGAAAATCAAGGAAAATCGAAGGAGAATGAGTACAAATGAAATTAGGTATTGTCGGACTGCCGAATGTCGGCAAGTCCACTCTCTTCAACGCGATCACCAACGCGGGCGCGGAAAGCGCCAACTACCCCTTCTGCACCATCGAGCCGAACGTCGGCATGGTGGCCGTTCCCGACGAGCGCCTCGATAAGCTCGCCGAGATGTACCACCCCAAGAAGAAGACTCCCGCCGTCATCGAATTTGTCGACATCGCGGGTCTTGTCAAGGGCGCGAGCCAGGGTGCGGGTCTCGGCAACAAGTTCCTTGAGAACATCCGCCGCACGGACGCCATCGTGCACGTTGTGCGCTGCTTCGACGATGAAAATATCATGCATGTCGTGGCCGACGCGAGCACGAACGTCCCCGTCGACCCCCTGGGCGACATTGAGACCATCGACCTGGAGCTCATCATGGCAGACCTTGAGATGGTCAACCGCCGCGTCGAAAAGGCGACGAAGATGGCCAAGGGCGACAAGAAGTTCCTGCACGAGGTCGAGCTCTTCTCTGCTCTTGCCAAGCACCTCGACGCGGGCAAGAGCGCGCGCACGTTCGAGGTTTCGTCCGACGACGCTGAGCTCATCGCGACCGCCGATCTTTTGAGCCTCAAGCCCATCATCTACGCCGCGAACATGGACGAGGACGGCTTTGCGAATCAGGACGGCAACCAGTATCTCCAGCAGGTCAAGGAGCTCGCCGACCGCGAGGGCGCGCAGGTGCTGCCGATCTGCGCCAAGCTCGAGCAGGATATTGCCGAGCTGGACGGCGAGGACCGCGCGATGTTCCTCGAGGAGCTCGGCATTCAGGAGTCCGGCCTCGACCGCCTGATCAAGTGCTCCTACGCGCTGCTCGGCCTCATCTCGTTCCTGACCTACGGCGAGGACGAGTGCCGCGCCTGGACCATCAAAAACGGCACCAAGGCCCCGCAGGCCGCGGGCAAGATCCACTCCGACATCGAGCGCGGCTTCATCCGCGCCGAAACGATCAATTTCGACGACATGATCCGCTGCGGCAGCGTCGCGGCGGCAAAGGAAAAGGGATTGCTGCGCAGCGAGGGCAAGGAGTACGTCGTCAAGGACGGCGACATGATCTACTTCCGCTTCAACGTATAAATATTGAACCTATTAGCTGAATATTCATTTACACCGATGTGGCCGTCCGCATCGGTGTATTTTTTTAAGTCATCGGCCGCGCTACCACGCCGCTACCACGAATTTCCCCAGCGGCAGCGCGCTTTTGCGGCGCTTTCCGTTTTTTATTTGCTACCAAATCGCTACCTCAAAAACCCGCAAAGCCTTGCCGTGCAAGGCTTTGCGGGTTTTCACAAGGGGATGCGATATCGGCCTAGGATAACTTTTTGACCTGTTTCTTCCGATTTTGATAACTTTTCAAACGGTTTTGCAACTTTTTGAAAATGTTTGGTATCGGAAAAGCCGCTCGGAGAACGCCCCCTTACCGATCTTACAGACCCGCGGGGATGGAAATTTTAGAAAGGAGAGTAACATCTATGAAAAAGTTACTCGCACTGGTTCTGGCGCTGGTCATGACTCTGTCTCTGGCCGTCAGCGCCAACGCAGCCTTCAAGGATGCCGAAAAGGTCAACGCGTCTTACGCTAAGGCCGTCGACGTTCTCTCCGGCATGAAGGTGTTCCAGGGTTATCCCGACGGCTCCTTCCAGCCCGAAGGCAGCATCACCCGCGCGGAAGTCGCCGCGATCGTCTATCGTCTGTACACTGCAGACGTGGCCGACAAGCAGGCTTCCATGTACGCCACCTACAACAAGTTCAGCGACATGGTTGGCGCGTCCTGGGCTGCCGGTTACATCAGCTACTGCGCCAATGCCGAGCTGGTCAAGGGCTATCCCGATGGCACCTTCAAGCCGTCCGGCAACGTGACCGGCTATGAAGTCCTCGCCATGATCCTGCGTGTTGTCGGTTACGACAAGAACAACGAGTTCTCCGGCGCTGACTGGGCCCTGAACGTCGCCAAGTATGCTGAGTCCCTCGGCATCCTCGACAACGTCGACAAGTCCACCGACCTCAGCGCTCCCGCTTCCCGTGAGCTGGTTGCTGAGCTCCTGTTCCAGGCCATCCAGGTCCCGACCGTGACCTACACTCCCGCTTTCGGCTATCAGGCCGATAAGGTCCAGAAGCTCGAGCAGGTCTCCATCGGCTACAAGAACTTCAAGCTCGCTTCCGACGACAGCGAGGATGCTTGGGGCCGTCCCACCACCAAGTGGTACAAGGACAGCGACAAGGATCTCAAGTTCGACTCCTTCGAGGACACCTATGCTGAGGTCACCGCTACCCCGAAGGCTACCTTCAACGTTGAGACTTCCCAGTGCGACATCTGCGAGGCTCTCGGTGTGAAGAAGACCACCACTGTTGTTGACACCTACACCAACGGCAAGCTCGACACCAAGGATGTGACCTACACCGCTACCGCCACCAAGGCTATGGTCGGTGCTCAGGGCGAGCAGATCGAATTCTACCAGAACGCTGACGGCGATTATCGTCTGGTCGTGATCGACACCTATCTCGCTTACGTCAACGAGGTTGTTACCGAGAAGACCGACAGCAAGAACCACATTACCCGCGACGCTTACATGAGCCTCGACGTTTACAAGACCTCCAGCGATCCCGTTACCCTCTATGTCAAGGGCAATGACTACGCTGAGGAAGACTGGGTTCTCGTCAACGTGAACGACGAAGTCGATGTCAGCATCATCCGCACCACCAACAAGGCTGCTCAGGAGTCCGATCTCGTTGAGATCGTTGCCAAGGCTGAGTCCTTCGAGGGTGCTCAGACCGAGACCTATCTCAAGTCCACCAAGCGCACCATCGACAAGAAGGACTACGATGTTGCCGACAACTTCTACAAGGACGATGCCGGCCTTGACGGTTCCGTCAAGTACACCTGGTTCCTCGATCAGTTCGGCAACCTCATCGGTAACGATGATGTTGACACCACCAGCTACGCTGTTCTCAAGAGCATCAAGTTCGTCGACAAGAACGATGGCGCTGCTGAGGCTGTCCTCGTTTATCTGGACGGCACCGAAGAGACTGTGAACGTCAAGAGCATCGACGGTCTGTCCGTTGCTGTTGATCCTGAAGAAGACTCTGAAGCAGCTACCAAGACTGTTGTCTCCGCTCTGGATTCCAACAAGGAGTTCACCGGTGACTTCTCCAAGGACTTCAACGATGCTTCCGCTGAGGTTGGCGACACCTATAAGGACGCCGAGTTCAGAGCTGAAGAGAAGCAGGCGAATGGTAGCTGGACTGTCACCTCCGCTGAGGCTCTCGTCTCCACCTATGCCAAGTACAACAAGGCCTACAACGGTATGGCTCTGTACAAGGTCGAGACCGACAAGGACGGCGATGTGAGCCTGCAGGGCTACAACACCATCGGCTACATTGATAACGCCACCATCAAGAACGATGCTGCTGTTATCGTTGCTTCCAACGACACCACCGCCACGAGCAGCAACACCAAGCTTGCTCTCGACAACAACACCAAGTTCATCGTTCGTGAGACCGATGACGACGGCAACTACGTCTACAACACCGAGTACACCCTCAAGACCCTGCCCGACTACGCCAACAAGAGCGTTGAGGCTTACTACACCATGGAAGGCAACTTCGTCAACCGCGTTTACATCAAGAACGCCACTGACGCTGCTGAATTCCCCGCTTACGTCTTCGTTCCCACCGGCGCTGACAAGTATGTCAAGCACGTTGTTGGCGAGGGCGACACCTACTGGGCTTACGTCTACATGAACGGCGAGCTTGAGTACATCAAGACCAGCTATGAGAACGCTTTGACGCTGGCTCATAACGAAGGCAAGCTCTTCGCAGTTGAGTGGAACAAGAATCTGAGCGACAAGTACGGCTACGCCTCCACCGTGACGCTCGTCACCGAGGCCACCGATACCGCCGCCAACGCCTGGACGGCTGACGACAACAGCGACTATGTCACCACTTGGGACATCAACGCTGATGGCGACACTATTGTTTCCGACTTCGTTTGGAGACTGACTGCGGACACCAAGATCATCCGTGCTGACGGCAAGGAAATGAACAACAGCGATCTGAGCAAGATCGGCGCTCGTGAGTTCGAGAGCCTCGGCATTTGGATTGTCTCCGCTAAGAGCGACTTCGAGGGCAAGGCTGCTGTCGTCTACGTCGGCGAGAAGCTCGGCGACGAGGCTGCTGCTACCGTCTATGTCAACGATGAGACTGTTAAGTTCGAGCAGACCGCTACTCCGTTCTCCGCTACTGTGACTGGCGACCTTGGCGCTGCTGCCAAGGTTACCGCCGAGGCTGCTGACAAAAACGCGGTCGTCACTATCTAATAAGGTCTTCGGCGAGAGCAAGCAGGCTACCGTTACCGTCGTCTCTGAGGATGGCACCGCGACGAACGTCTACACTGTGACCCTCGGTGTTGAGGCGGCTAAGGATGCTACTGTCAAGTACGTCCTCAAGGCTAACGTCAACGGTCAGGTTGAGACCTACGAAGGCACTTGGACTGGTAATGCCGGTACCTATTCCGGTCAGGAATTCGCCACGATCAGAAGCACTTATTTCCCCACTTTCGTGACGCCTGCTGCAAATCTCACCGTCGTTACTAATTACAGCACCGTTACCGCTGTTGCTGGTGAGACTGTGACCCTGACCTATGTGGTCAACGTCCACTAATTCGATAGTGAACAGTTAAAAACATTGCTATAATGTTTCACCCCCGAGGCTTTCGCCTCGGGGGTGTTTTTTTGCCATATTCTCTTATTCCGCGTCCTCCGTCGCTTTGTCGTAGCCGAGGATGATGTAGAGATACGTCGTGCCGTTGGTGTTCAGCTGGGCGTACGCGCCGCCGGTGTTGTAGGAATACCACGAGACGGAATCGTCCGCCCGCGTGAGGTAGAGCAGCGAGTCCATGGTGGACTTGTCCGCGGCGTTGGTGCCCTTGTCGTTCGTGCGGACAAAAACGCTGGGGTTGGCGATGCTGTTGTTGCCGGAAATGACGCGCTGCATCAGCACGAGCACCGGATAAAACGGGCTTGCGATCGTGGTGGGCGCGGCCTGCCCGACATTGCCGTCGCCGACGTACGAGCCGAACGCCACGCGGCAGTTGTGACCGGCCGCGCCGAGGTTTTGGCGAGCGCCGACACGGTCTGCGCGTCGGCCTTGCCGCTTTGCAGCGCCTGCGCCGCGTCGGCGTTGGCCTTGAGCGCCTTGTCAATTCCGTCGAACGCGTCGTTGAACGGCTTCATTCGGATCGGGTCGGTCCCGACCCATTGCGGGAGGTTGTAGTTTGCGGTCTTGTCCATCGTCCCGCCCCCTTTCAGCGTCCGCGCATGACGGACAGCACACCAAGCGCCTCATCGATGCTCGAGAAGCGGTAGACGCGCTCGTCTGCCTCGCGCTGCGCCTTTTCGATCGGGTTTTCGAATTTCATCCGCGCTAAGTGCTCGCACTTTTCAATCTGGGTTCGGGGTCGTTCATAGGTGTTGTTGTACATGTTTTTCCTCCTCATTTTGTGCAGCCCACGCATTTGCGCGGACCGTTTACAGCTATAAAGCTGTAAAGCGGTTTTTGGGACGAACCGGTGCAACGGAGGAAAAATTTTTCCGCCTTGACAACGCTGGAAAGCGGGGTATAATGGAAATAGAAAAGGGCGCTGTTGTCATGACGGTTAGCCCTCAAAGCTGGTTAAAACAATACTATGTTAACCGCTCGGTGGCCGCCGGGCGGTTAACACGCTTTTGGGGCTATGTAGGTCATTACCACGAGGACAATGACGAGACACAGAAGAAAACGCAGAGCATTTCCTCTTCCCATCCGCATCACCCCCTTTCGCAAGGGAGTGGCTAACCGCCGTTTACAACAGCGCCTACCTTTATTTTACGGCTTTTGCCGCATTTTGTCAATTTTTGCCGCCCGTTGGGCGGTTTTTTGCATTTTTTAGAGGGTTTCGAGCGTGACCAGCGCGTCGAGCAGCGGCCACGCCTGCGCGAGCTCCTGCCCCGCCTGCCAGAAGCCGATGCCCTGCAAGCCCTTTTCCGCCGCGAGGGCGATCTTCGCGCGCAGCGAGCGCGCGTCCTCGAACCAGACGACGTGCTCGCGCCGCATTTTGTCGAAGTAGTGGTAGCAGGGCGAGCGCGCGGTTTCGTCAAACTCAATTTCCGCCCCCACCAGCCGCGCCCGCGCGACGGCCGCTTGCGACGAGAACGTCTCGGCCCGCGTGCGGCCTTTTTCGTAGGGCAGCGGCCAGTCGTAGGCGTACAGCGGCGCGCCGAGGAAGATGTTCTCCCCCGCCGTGACCGAGAGCGCGTAATCGAGCACCGCGCGCACCTGCGGCAGCGGCGCGATGGCCTGCGGCTCGCCGTAGACATAGCCCCATTCGTAGGTCATCAGGAACACGGCGTTCGCGGCTTTTGATAGCAGCGCGTAGTCGTGCGCCTCGTACAATAGGCCGCGCTGCTGCGCGCTCGTCTTCGGCGCGAGCGCGGCGACGATGGGCTTTCCCTCGGCGTTCAGCGCCTCGCGCAGACGGCAGACGAACGCGGCGTAGTCCTCGCGCAGCTCCGGCGGGACGTACTCGAAGTCGACGTCGAGGCCGTAGTATCCCTTTTTTGCCATCGTCTGCAAAATCTCGGCAAGGAGCGCGCTCTGCGCGCGGTCGTTTTGCAGGAGCGCCGCGGCGTTTTCGCTCGAAAAATTCCCCTCCGGCGTCAGCGTCGAGAGGTGCATGAGCGATTTTGCGCCATAGCGCGCCGCACGTTCGAGCAGGCGCGCGTCGTCGAGCGGCGCAAGGACTCCCGCGGGCGTGATGCCGTAGGTAAACGGCGTCAGATACGTCAGGTACGGCAGGACCGAGTCGAGCAGCTCGCCGCCGATGTAGGGGTAGGCGTAGGCGTTCACGCCGAGCGTACCGAGCGGCGCTTCGTCTGCGTAGTCGATGGCAAGCACGTCGCCCTCGCGCAGAAGCTCGCGTCCGTGGAGGAAAAAGTTCCGCCGCAGGAGCGTCCTGACGCTCAAATCATAGTCCCGCGCGATGGACGAAAGCGTCTCCCCCGCGCGCACGGTGTGCAGTGTCTTCGGCGTCCGCACGACGAGCGCCTGCCCGATCACAAGCGGCGTACTCAGCGTAAGGCCGTTGTCCGCCGCGACGAACGCGGGCAGGGCGTCGTGCATCGCGGCGATGGAAGAAAGCGTGTCGCCGCGCTTTACAACATGAATGTGCATGGTCGATCACCTCGCACCATTCTATGCCGGATTTTTCGCGCTTACCCCAGCGCGACGTCCAGTATCATCATCAAAAGGAAGCCCACGAGGAAGCCGCACGTCCCCCGCCGTCCGCCCGCGCGCGGAAGAAGCTCCTCCGCCACGACGTAGAGCATCGCCCCCGCTGCAAAGCTCAGAAGCCACGGCATCAGCGCATGGATTCCCGCCGCCGCGAGCACGACGAGCGCGCCGAACAGCGGCTCCACCGCGCCGGAGAGCACGCCGGTCCAGAAAGCGCGCCGTTTCGACTTGCCCGATTGGTACACCGGCAGCGCCACCGCCGCGCCCTCTGGAAAGTTCTGCACGCCGATGCCAAGCGCCAGCGCGAACGCGCCGGCAAGGCTCTCCCCGTCCGCGGCGAGCGCAAACGCGAGGCCGACGGCCATGCCCTCGGGGATGTTGTGCAGCGTGATGGCCGAGAGGAGCAAAAAATCGCTGTGCACCTCTCCCCCGCCGCGCCGCCGCACGAGCTCGTCGAGCAGGAAGAGCGTCAGCGCGCCGAGCACGATGCCCGCCGCGGCGGGCAGAAACGGCGGCAGGCGGCCCTCTGCCTCCGTCTGTTCGATGGCGGGCAGAATGAGGCTCCACACGCTCGCCGCCATCATCACGCCCGCGGCAAAGCCCAGCAGCGCGCCCTGCGCGCGCTCGCACACCTTGCGGGCAAAAAAGAACACCGTCGCGGCGCCCAGCGCCGTCATCAGAAACGTGAAAGACGTGCCGAGCAGAGCCAGCATCAGTGGTCGAAGCATATCCGTTCATCGCCTTTACGGTTTGTCAGGCGGAAAAGCGCCTGTATGCCAGTATAGGCGGCAGGAATGAAAAACGTGAAAAAGGGCGCGGAGAATTCTCCGCGCCCTTTAGGCTCATATTGGCTTACTGCATCAGCTGCGCGACCATGTCGGTGTACGCGCTGGGATCTTCGAGCGGCAGGCCCGCGATGAGGTTTGCCTGATCGTAGAGGATTTTGGCATACAGCGCCGCCTTGTCGCGATCGGTTGCCATCGCGGCGGCCATCGCCTTGACCGCCGGATGATCGACATTCAGCTCGAGGATGCGCTCGGCCTTGATGGGCTCGGGCATCTGGAAGTTCTTGAAGTACTTCTCCATCTCGAAGCTGAAGCCCTCGCCCGCCGTCAGGCAGACGGGATGGGTCTTCAGGCGGTGCGAGACCTTGGCCTCCTTGATCTTGTTGCCGAGCGTCTCCTTGACGAACTGCATGAGCTCGGCGCTCTCGCTGTCGTCCTTGTGCTCTTCCTCGTCACCGAGCTCAAGGTCGCCGTCCACGATGGAGCGGAACGGCTTTTCGTCGTAATTCATCAGCGCCTGCAAAACGAACTCGTCCGTCTCGCCGGTCAGGTACAGGACCTCGTAGTCCTTGTCCTTCAAAAGCTCGGTCTGCGGCAGCTTGTCCACGGCGGCGATGCTCTCGCCCGCGGCGTAGTAGATGCACTTCTGGCCTTCCTTCATGCGCTCGACGTACTCTTTAAGCGTCGTGAGCTTCTTCTGCGTGGAGGAGTAGAACATCATCAGGTCCTTGAGCGAATCCTTGCGGCTCTCGCCGCCGTCGCTCACGATGCCGTAACCGATCTGACGGCCGAAGTTTTCGTAGAATTTCTCATAGCCCTCGCGGTCTTCCTTGAGGAACTTTTCAAGGTCGGCGCGGACCTTCTTTTCGAGGTTCTGGCCGATGACCTTGAGCTGGCGGTCGTGCTGTAAAAGCTCGCGGGAGATGTTCAGGCTCAGATCCGGCGAGTCGACCACGCCGCGCACAAAGCGCAGATAGTCAGGCAGCAGCGAGTCGCACTTGTCCATGATGAGAACGCCCGCAGAGTAGAGTTGCAATCCCTTTTCATATCCTTCCGTGTAGAAGTTGAACGGGCGCGAAGACGGCACGAACAGCAGCGCCTTATAGGTCACGCTGCCCTCGGCCGAGACGGTGATCGTGCGCTGGGGCTTGTCGAATTCATGCGTCAGCTCGGAATAGAACTTGTTGTACTCTTCGTCCGTGACGTCGCTCTTCTTGCGCTGCCAGAGCGGCACCATGGAGTTGACGGTCTTCATCTCCTCGACGGTCTCGTACTCGGGCTTCTCCGGGTCGCTGCCCTCTTTGACCTTCTGCTCGGGCAGCAGCATGCGGATGGGGTAGCGGATGTAGTCGGAGTACTTCTTCACGAGCGCGTGCAGGCGGTAGGACTCCAAGTACTCGCTGTACTTCTCCTCGTCCGTGTCGGGCTTGATGTGCATGATGACGTCGGTGCCGACGGCCTCCTTGTCGCATTCGGTGATCGTGTAGCCGTCCGCGCCGGAGGACTGCCACTCATAGGCCTGCTCCGAACCATACTTCTTCGTGCGGACGGTGATGCTGTCCGCGACCATGAACGCGGAGTAGAAGCCCACGCCGAACTGGCCAATGATGTCGATATCGGCGTCCTTCTTGTCCTTTTCCTCGGTCTCCTGGCGGAACTTGTAGGAACCCGACGACGCGATGACGCCGAGGTTGTTTTCAAGCTCTTCGCGGCTCATGCCGATGCCGTTATCCGAGACCGTCAACGTGCGGTTCTCCTTGTCGACCGACACCGTGATGGCAAAATCGCTGCGGTTCATGCCGACCTTGTCATCCGTCAGCGCGACGTAACAGAGCTTGTCGATAGCGTCGCTGGCGTTGGAAATGATCTCGCGCAGAAAGATCTCCTTGTGCGTGTAAATCGAGTTGATCATCAGATCGAGCAAACGCTTCGATTCTGCTTTAAACTGTTTTTTAGCCATAAAAGCATCCCTCTCTGAATCGTATTTGAACCTAAGTATAGCAGGAAATTCCTGATATTTGTTACTAAACTCTTAATTTTTAGCACTCGTCGGCAGCAAGTGCTAAAACATGATGGTTACCTTTTATTATATATAAAGGAAGCTATCGGTTTCGCACAGGCGCGAAGGATATGCCGCCTGTGGGCGGCAGGGGCAAAGGGGATATTCTCTTTCGCAAAAGAGAATATCCCCTTTGGAACCCCAAGAGAAAGGCTTAGATTGGCAGTCTCTGGCTTGAACAACTCTGATGTCTCCGAAGTGAAAGTGCCTCGTGCGCGGCGAAGCCGCGTTAGCATTGCAAGACGATTTGCCTCTGCTCCTACTATCCGCTGTTGCGCAGCCGTTGGCGGCTCTGCTGCCTTACGGATGCGGCACACCCCTTGCGGGTGCCGCTCTGCCAGTCTTGTGGCAGTGCGGCCTAATCACCGTCTACCGGTGCACCCATCAATGCGGCGAGCGCAGCAATGCCGCTATTTCGCACGCAGTCTGCCGTCGAGGGAACGTCACTCGCGCCTCACGATAGTAAGGCGCGAGTGCAAGACGTAACGATTTGCAGAAGATTCATGGCGAAGCCATGTACACCGCACCCACACTGCGCAGCGTGTGCAGTTATTCAAGCTGCAAACTGCCAATGTCGGGGGACGAGGGGTCCTCCCCTTGTCCTTTCTCTTGGGGGTGTAAGGGGGATATTCTCTTTCTGAGAAAGAGAATATCCCCCTTTGCCGCGTCCCCACACGGTGTGGGGCCAGAAGCAGCGCTGCCGCGCTGCACCCCCTGTGCCCTACGGGCGCAAAAAGAAACAGCCCTCGCGGGCTGCTTTCCTCCCGCGCCCGAGGCGCGAAAGTTGTCCAAATTGTCAATATGGGATACTTATCCCCATTTCCCCTCTTTTTTCTTTGGATAATATGCAGTATTGACTTCTGGCGTTTTAGAGGCTAAAATAAGCCCATCAAACATGAGGGATACATGAAAGGATTTAATGTTATGTTCCGTTTTGCTTATGCAAATCAGAATAACGCCGCCGCTTCTGCCATGTGCGCAGAGGCCGCTTCCTCCTGCACCTCTCAGTCCTCCCGCTTCAACTGCATCGCTCTGGGCGCCATTATTATGGCGTCCATTATTATTTCCCGCCTGATTAGCATTATCGGCATTTCTCTGCTGGTACTGGTACTTCTGGTCGTCCTGATGGGCGTTCCCGGGATGAAACGCAATTGCTGAGCGAGTAAAAACGCGATACAGCAAAGCGGTTCCGCCGGGAATGGCGGACCCGCTTTTTTGTATAATAAATCTGTTCATTATTTAATCAAAGGAGATTTGAAACGATGAAAAAGAAGTTTATGTGCATGCTCATGGCTGCGGCCATGACGCTCTCGATGGCCGCCTGCGGCTCCAAGAGCGATGACACCAACACCGACGACAATGCTGGCGGCGCATCCGACGGTGTCCAGACCTTTACGGTCGGCACCTCCGGCCCGCTGACCGGCGACAACGCGATCTACGGTATGGCCGTCAAGCAGGGCGTGGAGCTCGCCGTCAATGAAATCAACGCGAGCGACAGCACCATCAAGTTTGAGTTCCTCTCTCAGGACGATGAGGCCGACGGTGAAAAGGCCGTCAACGCCTACAACAACATGATGGACAACGGCATGCAGGTTCTCGTCGGCCCCACGACCACCGGCGCTTCCATCGCCGTTGCCGATGCCTGCTACACCGACCGTACCTTCATGCTGACTCCCTCCGCCTCCTCCACTGACGTGACCGCGGGCAAGGACAATGTCTTCCAGGTCTGCTTCACCGACCCCAACCAGGGCGTTGGCGCTGCCGACTACATGGCTGAGAACTTCGCCGATGCCAAGATCGCCGTCGTCTACCGCAACGACGACGCTTACTCTCAGGGCATCCGCGATGCTTTCGTGAAGGAAGCGGGCGACAAGGGCCTCTCCATCGTCTATCAGGGCACCTTTACACTCGATACCTCCTCCAACTTCTCCGTTCAGCTCGCCGCTGCGCAGACTGCCGGCGCCGACCTCGTCTTCCTTCCCATCTACTATCAGCCCGCTTCCGTGATCTTCGCGCAGGCCAAGGCCATGGGCTATGCCCCCACCTTCTTCGGTGTGGACGGCATGGACGGCATCCTCGATATGCCCGGCTTTGACACCACTCTCGCCGAGGGCCTCGTGCTGATGACCCCGTTCTGCGCCACCGTTGAATCCAGCAAGAGCTTCGTCGACGCTTACACTGCCGCTTACGGCACCACGCCTAACCAGTTCGCCGCCGACGCCTACGACGGTGTGTACATCGTCAAGGCCGCGCTCGAACAGGCCGGCTGCACCGCCGATATGAGCAACGAAGAGATCTGCGACGCGCTCGTTTCCGCCATCACCTCCCTCAAGTTCACCGGCCTCACCGGTACCGACATGTCCTGGAACGCCGAGGGTCAGGTCTCCAAGGCCCCGACCGCCTACGTCGTCAAGGACGGCCAGTACGTCGAGGGCTGATCCCCGCAAAGATACCAAATAGACCGTTTATCGTCTCTCTCACGGAGCGAAGGGTCGCCGGGAGGAAAAAACTCCCGGCGGCCTGCGCCCTGCTTCTATGGCGGAAACGAAGGCAGCGTTCTTCCTCTCTGCCCTTGTTTCTGCCACAGACGTTTCCCCACAACTCCAACGAGAAAAAAGAGGTGCCATCCTATGGAATTCTTATCCTATCTCATCAGCGGCATCAGCCTCGGCAGCGTGTACGCCATCATCGCCCTCGGCTATACGATGGTCTACGGCATTGCCAAGATGCTGAACTTTGCCCACGGCGACGTCATCATGATCGGCGGTTACGTAT
>ERZ827522.1435-NODE-1435-length-20923-cov-4.212191_pt1 | contig 20923 bp, 19 predicted proteins | sample MGYA00519580_ERZ827522 | MGnify/ENA primary metagenome ERZ827522 (study PRJEB31778, sample SAMEA3449340) | human gut metagenome | biome: human gut; feature: human-associated habitat; material: faeces | place: United Kingdom | collected 2010/2012 ... | reverse complement strand
TCGGCTTCGTGCCGGCTCCGGTTGGCGACAAGGGCCGTCACGTGCACCGCGTCGGTGACTGCGTTGCCATCGGCAACCTGCGCACCGTCATCTGGCGTGCATGGGATGTCTGCATGAAGATCTGATCTTCGGCTGACCCCGAAAACCGCATAAAACCCGCGCGGGTGCAGATCGCTCTGCACCCGCGTTTTTGCGTCCATAGATACATATGCAAAAGGAGCGCTCGCACATATCAGCGAGCGCTCCTTTTCGTCTTTATAAAATATCCAGCAATGCTTCCAGCCGCGTGATGCGCCAGTCCGCCTGCGGCGGCATGGCGGCACCGCGGTCAGCCGGATCAAACCAGCAGGTGTGCATCCCCGCTGCCCTGCCGCCCGCAATATCCGCCGTGAGGGAATCGCCGATCATCAGGCACTGCTCCGGCCGAACGCCCGGCAGCTGCGCCAGACACCGGTCAAAAAATACCCGGCTCGGCTTCTCCGCGCCCAGCTGTCCGGAGATGAACAGACGCTCAAATGCATCGAGCATCCCGGCTCGGCGCAAACGGTTCACCTGCTGCACATACGGTCCGTTGCTCGCAGCACACAAATGGTATTTCCCGTGCAGCTGCGCCAGCACATCCAGCGCGCCCGGGACCGGGACCGCACTCTCGTGCAGCCGGACGCGGAACGCGTCCTCCATCGCGGCGCCGTCGGCCTCCAGCCCGAGCCGCGCCAGGATCGTCTGCCAGCGCACGTCCCGCAGCCCGGCGATCGTCAGCTCGCCGCGCTCGATCCGCGCCCAGAGCTTGTCGTTCTCCACCTGAAACACGGCGAACATCTCCGGCGCATACGGCAGGCCGACCTCGCGGAAGATCTCCTCCATCGCCTGCATGGCACCGGCGCTGAAGTCCAGCAGTGTATTGTCAATATCGAACAAAAGCACGTTCGGTTCCTTCATTGCGTACCCCTCCCCTATTCATTCGCGGCCGGACGCCGACGCACGGCGTTTGCGCGCATTGACCGCGCGAAACACCGTCGACACCAGCAGGATGCCGACAGCCAGACTGCCCGCGATCCCGGCGGTCTCCAGACCCTTCTGCAGCGCCTCCTGCACCTCGCCCGAGAGACCGATGCTCATCGTGTAATAAATGCCGGCACCGGGCAGCAGCGGAATGCTGGAAATGACCAGATACGACGTGACCGGGCACTTGCGCAAACGTCCCATGCCCTCGGAATAGACCGCAGCCACGACCTCGGAAAAGAAGTTGGCGCTGTAGACGCTGCCCCCCGCCCTGCTGCACAGCAGGTAAACGATCCAAGTCAGCGCGCTGCCGAGCGCGCACAAAACACTGCCCCAGTCGTGGACATTAAACAGGATCACAAATCCCAGGCAGGCGACAAATGTCGCGAGCCCCTGCGCCCAGAGCGGATAGGTCAGCGCCGCGGCCGCCTCCGCATGGCCGTAGATTGGGGTCGTAACATGCCACGCCGCCGCCGTGCCGAGCGCGATGGCAAACGCCGAGAGCAGCACCTGCACGATGCGGCTGACGCCGGAGCTTGTGTCGCCATAGATGATGTCGCGCATGGAGTTCGTGATGAGCAGCCCGGGCACCAGCAGCATCAGCGCGCCGATGATGACGACCGCCACACAGTCGAGCCAGCCGAGGCCGGCAGCAACATACGCCGGCAGCGCCATGAGAAAGGACGCCGCAATGGTGCTGAAAAACGGGTTGACCTCCAGCCGGTCCATGCAGCGCGTCACAAAGCCGATGATCAGGCCGCTCAGCCCCGCCCAGAGCCAATCGCGCACCGTGCCGCCAAACACGCAGCAAAAGCCCGCCGCCGCCATGAAATTGCCGAGGTAATACGTCCACACAGCGTAGCTGCGGATGGCGGCCGTCGTCTCTTTGAGCCAGCGCTGCGCCGTCTCCGGATCCGGCACCTCGGCGCAGATGCGCCGGCTGAGCGCGTTGAGCCTTTCAATGCGCTCGAGGTCGTTGCCGTGATACCCGACACGCTTCATGACCGTCAGCGGCTTGGTATTCGGCGTCACAAAACTCACCGCAACGCAGTTCGGGATGGCAAACGCCTGTCCCTCCGTGCCATATGCCTCGATCACACGGCGCATGGTCTCCTCGACCCGGTACGTCTCCGCCCCGGCGACCGCGAGCTCGTAGCCGATCTGCACCGTCATGTCTGCAAGAAGATAATAGTCCATACCTGTCTTCCCATAAGCAAAAGTTTCCCGGCCAAAGCCGGGCTTCCAGTGGTGCCAGCGTAACACATTTTACTGTACAAATCAACGGGGATGCGGTGGTTTTTGTGCCGATATTTTTCCCCAAGAAGCAGCACTCCCTTACTGTGCCCAGATGCGGAGGCACAGCAGGATTTCTGTTCCAGAAATTCTGTGAATCTGCCCAAACGCCGGCACAGAGCAAGCATAATTATTCACAAAAGCTCTAGAAATACGAAAATTTACGAAAAAAATTAAAATATCTGTTGCATTTTTATTCTTTCGGACTATAATATGCCTCATCCGACACGTGTAAACAAACTGTTAACATGCTGCCACTTCAGAAAGGACTGAGCAACCATGAAACCTGCCACAAATTCATTGGCCAAAAAGAAGCACGCCATCCCGCATGTCTATATCATTCTCCTGATCGTAATCCTGCTGGCAACCGTGCTGACCTATATCGTCCCCGCCGGTCAATTTGACCGTGAAACCGTAGATAACGTCAAAATGGTCATCCCCGGCACCTATCACCGGATCGATCAGACACCGGTCAACCTGTTTGATATGTTTGTCGCAATCCCGCAGGGCTTCGTCTCCATGGCGAGCATCGTCATTCTGATCTACATGTGCGTCGCCGGCATGGGCATTCTGACGTCCACGGGCGCACTGGAGAGAGTGTTTGGCTCTTTCATCAGCAAGGTCGGTGCAAAAGGCCGCGTAGTCATGCTGATCATTTTTTACGCGTTCTTCTTCGTCCGGGGCGGCCTGACCGGTTCCGTAAACTCTCCGATCGCCTTCATCCCGCTCGTGGTTACGCTGTGCCTCGCCGTCGGCTATGATGTCATGACCGCGCTGGGCGTCGTCGCCGTCGGCGCGCTGGTCGGCTTCGCGGTCGGCCCGACCAACCCGAACACCGTCGTCGTCGCGCAGCAGATCTGCGAGCTGCCGATCTACTCCGGCATGACGTTCCGCACCATCACCTGGCTCGTCCTCGGTCTCGCCGGCCTGATCTATGTCGTCATCTATGCAGAAAAGGTAAGAAAGAATCCGAGCGCCAGCCTGAGCAGCTATAAGCCGGATACGCAGGAGCTGCAAAACGAAAACATGCAGAAAGCCGCGACCACCCGCGACAAGTGGGTCGTCTTCACGCTGTTTGTCGCCGTCGTCGCCGTTGTGGTACTGACCGTCAAGTTCAGTCTGAACATGGTGCAGATGGCCGGCCTGTATATTATCATCGGCATCATCGGCGGCCTTGTGGCCGGTTACAAGCCCAATGAAATTGCCGCCATGTTCACGAAATACGGCAAGGAAATGTTCACCGCCGCTCTGGTGCTCGGCATGGCAAAAGCCGTTTCGCTCGTGCTGACGCAGGGCAACATCATCGACACTATGGTGTATGGCATGTCCAGCATTCTCGGCGGTCTGCCCGCCGGCCTCAGCGCTGTTATCATGTTCCTGATCCAGACCATCGTCAATTTCTTTATCAACTCCGGCAGCGGACAGGCTGCTGCCATGATGCCGATCATGGCGCCGCTGTCCGACCTCATCGGGGTCAGCCGTCAGACCGCGATCCTTGCGTTCCAGATGGGTGACGGCCTGTCCAACATGATCTGGCCGACGTCTGCCAGCATGATGGCCTATGTGTTTGCCGCAAACGAAAAGTTCGAATCCTACCTGAAATTTGTCCTGCCCATTTTCCTGATCGTGTCCGTGCTCGGCGCCATTATGCTGGTGATCGGCACCGCGATCGGCTACTGAGTCAAGTGTAAGGCTGCATCATGAACGAAGCATTCCACACCTCCCTGCACACCGCCATGAAGGCGCGCGCCGCCGAGATTCTGCCGGAGGTCATTGAACTGCGCCGCACGATCCACAAACATCCTGAAACCGGATTTGACACCGGAGAAACGGAAAAGCTGGTAAAGACCTTCCTCGAGCGGGAGCACATTGCGATCCTCCCGTCTGAGCTCGGCGTTCTGGGACTCATCCGTGGGCAAAACCACGACCGGATCGTCGCCCTGCGCGCAGATATGGACGCGCTCCCGCTGCAGGAAGAGACCGGCCTCCCCTACTGCTCTCAGGTCCCCGGCAAAATGCACGCCTGCGGGCACGACGGGCACACCGCCATGCTGCTCGGCACGGCAAAGATCCTCCAGGAATACGCGGACGAGCTCCCGACGGACATCCTGCTGATTTTTCAGCCCGCAGAAGAGGGGCCCGGTCTCGGCGGCGCCGTCAAAATGGTGCTGCAAATTCAAAACACCGGCCTTACCGACAAAATCGTCGCTGCATTCGGGCAGCATGTCTCCAATGACTATCCGGCTGGCTTTGTCGCGCTGAAGAAGGGGCCTGTCGCCGCCTCCACCGATTCCTTTGACATCACATTCCTCGGGAAAGGCGGCCACGCCGGCCGCCCCAACGAGTGCATCGACGCGCTCTCTGCCGGAGCAAAATTTGTAACCGCGATGGAGAGCTTTATGTCGCGGCATACGGACCCGTTCGACCCGTGCGTCTGCTCCATCGGCATCTTTCAGGCCGGGACCGCCAAGGGCATCGTCGCAGAAAGCGCGCATCTCGCCGGTACCATTCGCTGCCAGAAGGAAGAGACCCGAACCTACATCATCGACAATCTCAAGCGCGTTGCACAGGGCGTCGCCTACGCGACCGGCACGGAATGTGACATTCAGGTCAAACGAGGCGTACTGGGTCTGCGCAACGACAATGATATGGTCGATTACGCGAGATCTGTTATGGATCACGTCGTCGGCAAAGACCATCAGATCGAGCTGCCGCACCCGATGATGGGCGCAGAGGATTTTTCCTACTACGCGAAGGAGTTCCCCGCCGCATTTTACTGGCTCGGCACGCGCAATGAGCAAAAGGGCTGCACCGCACTGCTGCACAACGCGCACTTTAATTTTGACGAAAGCGTCATGCAGACCGGCATGGAACTTTTCTGCGCATTGGCAGTCAATCTGAAGTAAGTGCAGCAGAGTCACTCTGACGAGCGGACAGTTCTCCGCATCGGCCAGTCTCATCAAAGAGTATCGGATAGCTTCTGCGCAGTTTGGGCGCACGATCGCATATATAATACAAACAGGCATTCATAACGTCCTAGTTATGAATGCCTGTTTTGCCTGCGCACGGCATGCGTGCGCAGCCTATCGGAAAACAAGTTGGAGCAGGCAACGCAAGTCAGCTCCGAAGTTGTCCAAGTAACGCAACCCGAATGTGCGGCTTCCACATCTCAAATAGTAAGTAGAAAGCTTTTGCACCATTTCCGGCACTTTTCGGCCTTTTCGTCCGGGAACCGCCCGCTCCGAAAAAGACTGCGGGATAATATGTGATCACAAAAACGCCCATGAACAATTTCGCTCGGGGAACGTCCGCTTGTTGTCGGCATAGCAACTCTGAATCCCCCAAAAGTTAAGCCTTTTCAGTCAAAATCTGCGATATCGTAAACAAAGAATAAAACCACGGAATAGTCAAGGGAAAGTGACAATGCTATTGATCATTATCATGGTCAACTGATATAATACGAGCTGATGAATAACAAAATATTGGCTGTCTAAAGATAGCGGTGTTCCGCACACGACCGTGAATGATATATGCAGCGGAAAGGCGCAGCTTGAAAAATGCTCCGCCGAAACGGTTTATCGTATTTCCAAAGCACCGAGCGTCACGATGGAAAGTTTGATAGAACCGTGCTTTGATAAACGCAGTGACTTTGAATTGTTCAAAAGCGACATCTTCTTTAGACTGAAAGAGCTCAGCGATATCCCGTTTATCAAAACTTGACACAGTGGATGAAAAGCCCTTGAAGCAGGAAGTGAAGTACAGGCAGGCAATTTTCCTGTCGAATGAGATCAGCTTTTAATACTGGGGGAGATTACAATATGAAGAAACCGATGCGTTATATTGGCAGATCCGGCGGCGGATACGGATGGGGCGAAATTTATTACGACAGTGAAACCGGAAAATGTTATGAGGAAAGTTATCATTGCGGATGCGTAGATTTATCGGAAGATCACTATGACGGCGTAGCCGAGAAGGATAAAAAATATGTTGTTGAAACACTTATGGAAAAGAATGAATTGCTTACATTGATTGAATTTTATAAAGAATTGGATGTAAGAAAATTTCTGCCGTGCGTATTGGCGGATTTGCAAAAATCACATGATGGTCCTTTTTCCAAATGCAATATTATATGCAGCTTTCAGGAAATAGCGCGTTATTGTAAATATTTTTCCTATTTCTATTTTCAAAACGGTGACTATGCCATCTGCGCGGATCACTATTCGGTTGGAAATGATTTTGCATACGATGCGATCAAACAGAGCCTCTGTATGCCTATCATGTGATAAAGTCAACGAATACCCATAAGTTTAACGATTACCATAGCGCCAACAGTAAAGAAACCCCAATAAAGCGAAAATCCCGCTGCGGAATTTCTCCGCAGCGGGATCGATTTATGTGTTGAAATGCCTGAAAAGCCTTGTATCAAGCGGTTTTCGGGCATAGAAAAACGCCACCGTAATTCTATCAAAATTACGGTGGACTTATGGTCCGAGTGACAGGGTTCGAACCTGCGGCCTGATGGTCCCAAACCACCCGCGCTACCAACTGCGCTACACCCGGATATGAAATTTCGCAATTCGCGTAAAATAAAGTTTAACACATTCTTTAGAAATGCGCAACGGTTTTCTACGTTGCAGTTTTGGGGCGTGTGTGGTATGCTCTAAACATCAAATCACGATCCGTTATGACAGGAGTATCCACTTATGAGAATGCGAAAAAAGCCCAACCTCGTCCCGCGCATGGAGCGCTGCGCGGCTACATTGATCACCGACCCCGAGGCACTGCGCGGCCACTGGCTGGAGCACTTCCCCGGCTATCAGGCGCTGCAGCTGGAACTCGGCTGCGGCAAGGGCCGCTTCACGGCGGACACTGCAGCACAAAACCCGGATATTTTCCTCGCCGCGATCGAAAAAGTGCCGGACGCCATGGTCGTCGGCATGGAGCGTGTGACGGAGCGCGGGCTCGAAAACGTGCGCTTTCTCGACCGGGACGCTATCAACCTGCTCGACATGTTCGCCCCCGGCGAGGTCTCGCGCATCTACATCAACTTCCCCGACCCGTGGAAGAAATCCCGCCAGCACAAGCGCCGCCTGACCTACGCGGGCTTTCTGGCGCTGTACGCAAACGTGCTGCCGCTCGGCGGCGAGATCTGGTTCAAAACCGACAACGACCCGCTGTTCGCTTTCTCGCTCGAGCAGTTTGAACAGGAGGGCTGGGAGCTGCGCGAGGTCACGCACGACCTGCACGCCAACGGCCCCGTTGGCGTCATGACCGACTATGAGGCGAAATTCTACGATCAGGGCATCACGATCAACCGCTGCGTGGCGGTGAAAACGGAGGACACGAAATGCGACTTGTATCCTGGAACGTCAACGGGCTGCGCGCCTGTGTGACCAAGGGCTTTGCGGACACGTTCCGCGCGCTGGATGCGGACATTTTCTGCCTGCAGGAGACAAAACTCCAGCCCGGGCAGATCACGCTTGACCTGCCGGGCTACCACCAGTACTGGTGCAGCGCCGAGAAGAAGGGCTACTCCGGCACCGCCGTCTTTACGAAGGCCGAGCCGCTCGACGTGCAGTATAACCTCGGCCTGCCGCAGCACGATCTTGAGGGCCGGGTGATCACGGCCGAATACCCGGAGTTCTATCTCGTGTGCGTCTATACGCCGAACGCTCAGGACGGCCTGCGCCGACTGGAATACCGGATGCACTGGGACGATGCGTTCCGCGAGTTCGTCTGCTCACTCGACCGGCACAAACCGGTCGTCATCTGCGGGGACATGAACGTCGCCGCAACGGAGATCGATCTGAAAAACCCGAAGCGCAACGTCGGCAACCCCGGCTTCAGCCCCGAGGAGCGCGCGAAATTTCAGGAGCTGCTGCATGCCGGCTTCACGGACACGTTCCGTGCCCTGCACCCGGACGAGACGGACGCCTACTCGTGGTGGAGCTACCGCTTCCACGCGCGGGAGAACAACGCCGGCTGGCGCATCGACTACTTTCTGTGCTCGGACCGCGCGGCAGAAAAGATCGAGACAGCCAGCATCCTTTCCGACATTTACGGCAGCGACCACTGCCCCGTGGAGCTCGAGATCACATGGTGAAGATCGGTAATGTCGAGATCCGCGGCCCGCTCACGCTCGCGCCCATGGCGGGCGTGACCGACGCGCCATTTCGCGCGCTGTGCCGCGCACAGGGTGCTGCCCTCACCTGCACGGAAATGGTGAGCGCCAAGGCGCTGGTCTATCACGATGAAAAAACGAAGCAGCTGCTCTGGTCACCGCCGGACGAACATCCGGCCGCCGTGCAGATCTTCGGTCACGAGCCGGAAGTCATGGCCGAGGCCGCGCCCATGGCGCTGGCATACTCCGGCGCGGATATTCTGGACATCAACATGGGCTGCCCGGTGGGCAAGGTCATCCGCAGCGGCGACGGTTCGGCGCTCATGCGCGACCCCGAGCTCGCTGGGCGCGTCATTGAAGCGGTCGTCAAGGCCGTGGACGTGCCCGTGACCGTGAAATTCCGCAAAGGCTGGGATGGCGGAAACGTCAACGCCGTGGCCTTTGCGCAGATGTGCCAGCAGGCGGGCGCAGCCGCTGTCGCCGTGCACGGGCGCACGCGCGTGCAGATGTATGCCGGCCGCGCCGACTGGGACATCATCCGCGATGTCAAGCGCGCCGTGACGATCCCCGTCATCGCCAACGGCGACATTTTTTCCGGCGCGGACGCAGCGCACATTCTGCGCTATACCAGCGCCGATCTCGCCATGATCGGCCGCGGCAGCTTCGGCGACCCGTGGCTGTTTGCGCGCGGCAATGCCGCCATCGCAGGCGAGCCGGAGCCGCCCCTGCCGCCGCTGCGTGAGCGGATCGAGGCGGCGCTGCATCAGATCGAATTTGCCGCCGAGATCAAGGGCGAGCGGCTGGCATGTCTCGAGGCGCGCAGCCAGTTTTGCTGGTATCTGCGCGGTGTGCCGCACGCCAATGTCTACAAGCAGGAGGTCGTGCACGTGGAGACGCTCGACGACCTGCGGCGCATCACGCGCGCCATCCAGCGCGACTTGCGGGACTGACCGCAGAAAGGCAAGGAAACCATGGACCGGGACGAGGAACGGCGCATCATCGCTCAGGTGTGCGCCGGGGACACCAATGCCTTCGAGGCGCTGGTCGTCGCCTACCAGAAACAAGTGTATAACCTCGCCCTGCGCACCGTCGGCAATGAGGAGGACGCCGCCGACATGACGCAGGAGGTGTTCCTGCGCGCCTACCGGGCGCTGGGCACCTTCCGCGGCGAGAGCAAGTTTTCCGTCTGGCTCTACCGGCTGACGACGAATGTGTGCATCGACTTTCTGCGCAGCCGCCGGCGGCACCCGACCGTGTCGCTCACTGCATCCGAGGACGACGACGAGCAGCCGCAGTTCGACCTCCCCGCCGATGAGCGTACGAGTCCCGAGCAGCAGCTGACGCGCAGCGAGATGCGCCGCGCCGTCGTGCGCGGGCTCGACAGTCTGCCGGACGATGCACGCAAGATCCTCATCCTGCGCGAGCTCAACGGCCTGTCCTATGCCGAGATCGGCAAGGTGCTGCATCTCGAGGCCGGCACAGTAAAATCGCGCCTGTTCCGCGCGCGGCGAAAGCTCTGCGATTTTCTGCTCGCCGACGGGAACCTTCCCGACCAGTATGCGTCAAAGCAGACGAAGGGGGGTGCAGACAGATGAGCAACTGCATGCATTATCAGCAGCAGATCAGCCAGCTGCTCGACGGCGAGCTGCCGGCCGAGCAGGCGCAGACACTGCGCGCACATCTGCGCACCTGCCCCGACTGTCGGCGCGTCTATGACGACTTTCTGTCCCTGCAGGCCGCCGTGCGCGACGCGGCCGCCGAGCCGCCCGCCGACCTGACTGCACGCATCATGCAGCAGGTGCGCCGGGAGCCTGTGCCAATGGCCCCGCGCGCCGCCATTCCGGCACGTCCGGCGCGGCACGTGCAGCCCACACCAATTCACAAAGCACCGCCGGCCAAACCGGCCGCGCGAAAGCGCCCGGCCTCCGGCCGCACGTCTCCCCTGCTGCCGATCTCGGTGATGGCGGCGTGTCTCGCGCTCATCCTCGGCGCAACGCTCTGGTTCGCGCCGCACAGAAACCTGCCGAGCAGCTCCGGTACCGCGCTCGACAACAGCCGGGCACCGACCGTGACCGTATCTCCCTCCGTCAAGGATGAGGTAGAGGGGAACCGGAAGCAGGACGCCCTCCCCGCCACGGAAAGTGCTCCGGTGCTCGACGACAGCGTCAGCAGCCTGCTCTTCTCCGTTCCGGCGGAGGACATTGCGGGTAGCACAACGCTGCGCATCTCCGACCGCAAGACCATTGAGGAACTGTCTGTGCTCCTGGTGCGGACGCACCCGGCGCAGCCGGTCGACGCCGGGCAGACGCCGCTGTGTGTGCTCGAGGAGACAAGTGACGACGGCACGACCACGCGCGTGACCGTCTGGCGCGACGGGAAAGACGTGATCTTCGTCAGCAGCGCAGATGCGCAGTCCTACCGCGTGCCCGGCGCCGCTGCGGAGTTTTGCCGTCTGACAGGTCTTCCTGAAAACTGAACACATTGGAGCTTGGGGCCCGACAGGCAAACGCCTGTCGGGCTTATTCTCGCCATTTTTCAATCATTTGCTGTAAAAAGGCGCCGAAAAACCACAAATTTTTGAACGTCCCTGGCAACCATTTACTTGAAATATACGAAAACGTGTGATATAATTTATACTGTTTGTTTGTGCCTTGCTATTTTCGTGACAAGCAGATGCATTTTTTAACAATATAGCGCCTTTTGCCATTAGGAGGATAATCACTCGTGAAACGTATCAAAGTATCGAACAATGTCATCAGAAGAATGCCCCGCTATCTCCGGAAGCTTGACGATCTGAACGCTGCCGGAATCGAGCGCATCTCTTCCGGCGAGCTGGGCCGTCAGATGGGTCTGACCCCCTCGCAGATCCGTCAGGATTTCAGCTGTTTTGGTGAATTCGGCCAGCAGGGTTACGGCTACAACGTCGTGGCACTGCGCGGCGAGGTCGCCAAGATCCTGGGTATGGACCGCAACTACTCGGCCGTCCTGGTCGGCGTCGGCAACATCGGCCGCGCGCTGGTGGAGAACTTCTGCTTCGAGCAGTACGGCTTCACCCTCAAGGCCGCATTCGACATCAATCCCGAACTCATCGGCAAGGAAATGCACGGCATCGTGGTGCACGACTTCTCCACGCTCGACGATATTCTTGCGGACATCCAGCCGGACGTCGCCGTTCTCTGCGTGCCGAAGGCCATGGCCAACGACGTCGCCAATGAGATCTGCTCTGTCGGCGTGAAGGCCATCTGGAACTTCACGAACACGGAGCTTCAGGTCAAGGACGCCGATCCGATCATCGAAAACATCCATTTCTCGGACAGTCTGCTGGCCCTCGGCTATTACATTGCCGAAAGTCAGGACGAGGCCGAGGCCCGCGCTGCAAAGGCCAAGAAGGCCTGACACGCCGCAAAGGAGGTCTGCCCCTTGAAAATCAAGCGACTGATCTCGTTGCTGCTGACGCTCGTGTTGCTCGGCAGTCTGGTGCCCGCTCTGGCGGCCGATGCCGGCAGCCGGCAGGACCCGCTGCTGTCGCGCAGCTATGTGGACAGCTGGTCGTCTGCCGTACTCAGCCACGCCGAGGCCACGGCGCACACAGCGGCACAAACCGCGCTGGATAAGGCCCTGCAGACGCATGATAACGCGCTGCACGGCTCCGCCGGCAAAAGCCGCATCTGCACGCTCTATCCCGGCAACACCGTCGCGCTCAAGACCGGCGACTGCTTCACCGTATTGAGCGGGGACGCCGGCGTGGTCATTTCCGCCGGCGCGCTCGTCGACGCGACCGCCGGCGCGAAGGCCGTCTCCGGTGCGCTGCGCACGGCGCACCGCTATATCGCCTGCGAGGATCTGCAGGCCATGATCACCTGCACGCAGACCGTTTCGCTGCTTTTGTCGGCGGGCGCTTCCGTCACCCGCTTCGTGGATGTGCCTGCGGATGCATGGTACGCCGATTACGTGGAATATGCCGCCGTCAACGGACTCATGAGCGGCATCGGTGACCGGCGCTTCGCGCCCGATGACGTGCTCACGCGCGCCATGTTCGTGACGGTGCTGGGGCAGCTCGCGCAGATCGACGAGGCGGATTATCCGGCCGTCTCCTTCTCAGACGTCGTGCCTGGGAGCTGGTATGCGCCATATGTGGCGTGGGCCGCGCAGCAGGACATCGTCAGCGGCACCGGCAACGGGCGCTTCGAACCGGAAACGCCGATCACACGCGAACAGATGGCCTCCATCATCGCCCGCTATGTGCAGAGCACCGGGAAAACGCTCCCGACGATCGCCGACCCCGTCGTGTTCAAGGACATGGACGCGGTCTCTGGCTGGGCGCTTGACGGCGTGGAGCTCATGCGCATGACCGGCATCATCTCCGGCGACGACCGGGGGTACTTCACCCCGCTCGGCCTTGCCACGCGCGCACAGGCCGCCACCGTTTTTACGCAGCTGCGGGAGGCATTCCTGCGCGCAGAAACGTAACTTTTGAAAAAGACACGATCGGCGGAGCCTCCGGCTCCGCCGATCTGCACAAAGGAGTTTTTCTCATGTCTGATACGATCGCCGCCGTCGCGACCGGCAACGTTCTGTCCGCGATCGGCATCCTGCGCCTGTCCGGCGACGGGACGCTCGCCGTTATCGACCGCGTGTTCCGCCCGGCAAACGGCCGCCCCATGTCCGCGGCGCCGGACCGCAAGCTCGTCTACGGTGCCTTCTGCGACACGGACGGCCAGACGCTCGACCTCTGCCTGTGCACCGTCAGCCGCGGGCCGCACAGCTACACCGGCGAAGACACGGCCGAGCTGCAGTGCCACGGCTCACCGGCCGTACTGCGGGCAGGGCTGCAGGCGCTGTTCGCCGCCGGGGCGCGGCAGGCGCTGGCGGGCGAGTTCACGAAGCGTGCCTTCCTCAACGGCCGCATGGATCTCACACAGGCGGAGGCCGTCATCGATCTCATCCACGCTGAGACCGCGCTGGACGCGAAAAATGCCGCCGGGCAGCTCGGCGGCGCGGTGCTGCGGCGCGCGCAGAGCGTATACGATGCACTGCAGGACATCGCCAGCCACTATCACGCCGTGATCGACTACCCGGATGAGGACATCCCGGACTTTCAGCTCAGCGCCTACGAGGCCACGCTGACCGACTGCATCGATCAGCTCCAGCGCCTGCTGGACACATTTTCCCGGGCAAACGTGCTCCATGGCGGCGTGCCAGCCGTAATCCTCGGCCGCCCGAACGCGGGCAAATCCTCCCTGCTCAACGCCCTGCTCGGCTATGAGCGCGCCATCGTGACGGACGTACCCGGCACGACCCGCGACACGATTGACGCGCGCGTTACGCTCGGCGGCGTACTTCTGCGCCTGACCGACACCGCCGGGCTGCGCGGAACATCCGATCCCGTGGAGGCCATCGGCGTACACCGGGCGCTGGACGCGGCGGCAGACGCAGCGCTTGCCATTGCGGTGTTTGACGCGGCGCGCCCGCTCGACGATGACGACCGGCAGGTCATCACGGCTGCACAGAGAGCCTCCGTGCGCATCGCGGTGCTCAACAAAGCCGACCTGCCCGCCGCCGTGCATCCGGACGCGCTGGAAGCATCGTTCGATGCCGTGTGCGTGCTCTCGGCAAAAGAGCGCACGGGGCTCGAAGCGCTCGAGCAGGCAGTGGCGGAGCACTTCCCCGCCCCGGACGCACCGGCCGGTGAGATCCTCACGAACGCCCGCCACGCCGAAGCCATCGGCCGCGCGCTCGAGTCGCTGCGCGCCGCGCGCGAGGCGATGCTGCTGGGCGTGACGCCCGACGCCGTGCTCACGGAGGCCGAGGAGGCCATGGCCGCCATCGGTGAGCTGACGGGTGCCTCCATCCGCGAGGACATTACGAACCGCATCTTCGCGCGCTTTTGCGTGGGCAAATAAATCGAGACAGCAAAAGGCCGCCGGTTTTCCGACCGACGGCCTTTTGCTATGCAGTTTCAGCGGAACACAATGCCGTTGCGCTCCGAGGTGCGCAGGAGCACGATGCCGAGCACCAGCGCCAGCCCCTCATAGATACCCATCGTCAGCCAGACGGCGCTGCCGCCGAAGATGGCCGGCACGGCAAAAATGACCGCACTGTCGAGCAGGAAGCTGCGGCAAACATTCAAAATCACCGCCTGCTTCGTGCGCTTGGTCGAATAGAGATAGGCCGATATGAGCGTATTGACACTCATGATGATAAAGCCCCAGGCATAGCGCGGCATGCACTGCACCGTACAGGCAAGTGTTGCCGCGTCGGCGCCGAACATTTTACAGATCGGCCCGCCGACGAACAGCAGCACCACATTGATGAGCGCACTGCCGATCAGGTCAATGCGCACACCCGCGCGAAAATACCACTTGAGGTCGCGCGCATCCTTCGCGCCGTAGCTCTGGCCGAGCAGCGGCTGCAGACCGCTCGAGACGCCGATGAAGATCGCCGCGGAGAACGACGCCACATAGCAGATGATCGAATAGGCATTCACGGCCATGCCGCCGAGGCGGGCAAGCAGGACGTAGTTCGTGCACAGCGTCGCCACCGGGACGGCAAACTGTGCAATTGCCTCCGGCGTACCGCGCAGGAGCAGCTTGCGCGCAAGCTTGCCTGAAAAATGAAACCGGCTCACCCGCAGCTGGCCGCGGCGCAGAATGAAGTGCGACGATACGATCAGCATGCCGCACGTCTGCGAGATGCCGGTCGCGACGGCCGCACCCATAAGTCCCTTTTGCAGCGGGAACACGAACAGCCAGTCGAGAAAGATGTTGATCACCGTCGCGATCGTCGAGCCCACGCTCACGAGCACAGGCGAGCCGTCGTTGCGGCAGTAGTTATTCATGAACGTCATCAGCCCCGACGGCACGGCAAAGAGCGAGTACCAGAACAGATAGTCGCACACGAGCTGATGGTAGGTCTCGTTCGCACCGAGCAGCGTTGCGATCCGGGACGTCAGGCACGTGCCGATGAGCGTCATGACGAGCGCGGCCGTCAACGTACCGGCAAGCGAGTGCATGAACGCCTGATTCGCGCCGGCAATGTCCCCGCGGCCGATGCGCACGGCCGAGACCGTCACACCGCCGACGACCGTGAGCATGATGATGGCATTGAGCACCATCACAAACGGCCAGACCAGATTGACCGCGCCGAGCGCGTCCGTACCGACGCCCTGACCGACAAAAATGCCGTCAATGATCGTAAAGAGAAAATAAGCGCAGTTGCCGAGGATCGTCGGCACAACGTACTGCGTGAGTTTTTTCATTCTGCTGTCCATGGGCCCCTCCGAGCGCAATTTGCCGCTAAACGCACAGACTTCCGGCCGTACGGCACACGCGCGGTGCGTCCCGGTCGGAAATATGCCCTTATTATAGTAGCTTGTCAAGCATCTGTCAAGCGAACCGTCATCTTCCGCATCGCTCGTTAGAAACCGCTTGAAAACCTAGTAATCATATGTTATTATTGTGGTATGCTAAAAAAGGGGGATTACCCATGAAAATATCCACAAAAGGTCGGTACGCCCTGCGCATGATGCTCGATCTGGCGGCACATCAGGGTGACGGCTATGTCGCGCTCAAGGACATCGCGCAGCGGCAGGAGATCTCGAAAAAATATCTGGAACAGATCGTGCCCATGCTGGGCAAATCCGACATTCTGCGCACCACGCGCGGCTATCAGGGCGGCTACCGGCTGGCCCGCGCATCAAAGGACTATACCGTCGGCGAGATCCTGCGCCTGACCGAAGGTGGGCTCGCGCCCGTCGCCTGTCTCGAACAGCACCCGAACGCTTGCCCGCGCTGCGGAGAGTGCGCCACTCTGCCCATGTGGGAGGGGCTGGAGCACGTCATCCGCAACTATCTCGACGGCATCACGCTCCAGGACCTGCTCGAGCAGCAAACGGCGCGTGCCGCAAACGACTACGTCATCTGACGCGTCCATATGTTTCACATATAAGTCCCGCCGCAGCGATGCTGCGGCGGGACTTGTGCGTGCCTGTGGGATCTCCGGCGGCAGTTCCCCGGTCACGGTGTCTGACTTGGGGCGCTCTCGCACCCAAATGCAGCGCACCGCAGCACGGCGAAAACAGGAAAATCACCCTTCTTCCCAATTGGTTATTTGGTATTACCAGAAAAGTCGACGTGCGAATTCTGCGTTTTCCATAGTTTCCGACCATCGCGCGGAGACATTTTGCTGATAATTTGTCAATTTTGCATTTTCCGCTTGCCATCTACGGAGATTCGGGTTACGATGATGCCGCGTCACGTGGTAATACCACAGTGGGGTGGTCACCTGCTGTGTGCGATCCCCGGCGCCCGGTGCGTGGCCACCCTTACACGCCCGTGAACGGCTCGCCGGTGCTCACAAGGTTTTCACCTCTTCTTCCCAACCGGCAGTCAAAAACCGCAGAGCCCGACCGGGCCCTGCGGTTTTTTCATACGCTGTGTGACGTCTGATCGGGATGACTATAGAGCGAGAACGCGCCGTTGGCAACGCCGTCAAGCATATCGGAGGTGAACGCCTGTGCACGCTCGGCATCGCGATCGAGCAGCGCGCGGTAGAGCTCGAGCTTGTTCTGATACAGCCGATTGGCGCCATAGCGCTTACGATACAGACTCCAGAAGTGCAGACCGTAGGTATGGATGGAGTTATACAGCAGCGGCAAAAACGTATTGCGCGACAAAACGCTCAGCGCGTGGTGGAACTGAAACGTCGCCTCGGCGCCCTCCTGGTCGGTTTTTGCGTCCTTGATTGCGTCCAGCATGGGCGCAAGCCCATCGAGCTCGTCCTGCGTGGCGCGCTCGACCACCAGCTTCACGCACAGGCACTCGTTCGCACTGCGCACTTCCATAAGCGAGCGCACCTCATCGTCGCGCATGACGCCGCCGTTATAGTTCAGCAGCGCCGTGAGCGTATCGAGCGAGCCGGTCTTGCGGTAATCGCTGACGTACACGCCCTGACGCGCCACGATCTCCACGAAGCCCATCTTCTCCAGTTCGATCAGGCCAGCCGAGATCACCGGCCGGCTCACGCCCATGCGCGCGCTCAGCTCCCGCGCCGGCGGCAGCTGGTCGCCGGGCATCAATTCCCCGGAAATGATCATGCTCTCGATCTTCTGCACGAACTGATCCGTGAGCGAGACCGCCTCGATCCTGTCAAATCCCATCGTTCCACCCCCAAAATGTATTTGGTATTACCAAGCGTCTTCACGTTTGAATTTATCATCATATTGACGGACTGTCAAGCGAAAATGTCGACATATTTCCGAAAATGTTAAAAATGCGACACATAACATTGCTTTTTCTGAAACACTGCTATATGATAATGCTGAATTCTGGTAATACCAGAGCAAGAAACAACAACCATCAGGAAGGAAGGGGAAACATTTGAAAGATCTGAAGCATCTGATCTACTTTGAAAACCTTCTGGAAGACGCCAACAACGAGTTGGTTCGGCAGGCTCAGGCGGACGGCAGCATCGTCCTCGGCTACACCTGCTATCACATTCCGGAGGTCCTCCTCAACGTAGACAACTGCATCTCTGTGCGACTCAGAGCACCCAAGACCGGTTCGCTGGATATCTCGACGTACTACATGTCCAACTATACCTGTGACTACGCACGTGCGCTCGTCGAGCGTGCGATCGAGGGTGGCTATCAGTTCCTGGATGCGCTGATCGGTGTGGACGCCTGCTCGGCCATGAACCGCTCCATGGAGCACTTTGAGGTCCTGAAGGTCAACAGCAAGGAGAAGTTCTTTGTCACGCATACCGACATGCCGCTCAAGGTGACCGATTACTACATCGACGCCTACACCACGCAGATGCGCGAGCACGTGCTCAACCGTCTGACCGAGACCTTCGGCGTTGACACCTCCGACGAGGCGCTGCGCAAGGCGGTCGCCGAGCACAACGAGGTCTGCGAGATCATCAGCGAGATCGCTGAGATGCGCAAGCTCGACAACCCGATCATCACGGGCTATGAGTTCCACATCCTCAACCTCGTGAGCTACGCCTGCCCGAAGGCGCTCATCCTGCCCTACCTGCGCGAGACGCTCGCTGAGCTCAAAAAGCGCAAGCCGGACGCCAAGAGCCCGTACCGTGCCCGCGTTGCCATCGTCGGCAGCGAGATCGACGATCCCAGCCTGACGAAGCTCATCGAGGGCTGCGGCGCGCTGATCGTGTCCGACCGTTTCTGCTTCGGCAGCACGCCGGGCCGCGAGGTCATCAAGCTCAACGACGAGGAAGACGTCCTGCGTCAGATCTGCCGCCACTATATGCAGACCAGCGAGTGCGCTCGTTACATCTCCGACGAGAAGGTGCACCAGCGCCGCGAGACGGCTGACCGTCTGGCGCGCGAGTACAAGGCGGACGGCATCATCTATGAGCAGATGAAGTACTGCGACTACTGGGGCTTCGAGCGTGCCCTGGCGAGCTACGTGCTCAACACCGAGTACGGCTGGCCGGTCCTGAGTATCGACCGTGTGTATAACAACGGCTACTCGGGTCAGCTCCGCACGCGCGTTCAGGCGTTCGTGGAGAGCCTGGAGATCAAGAAGATCCAGAGAGAAAGGGGTGCCAAGTAATGGGCAAGGTGAAATATCCCAATCCGAAATTCTTCAAAGCGAAAGACAATATGGACTGGGCTGCTCAGGCAGAGAACCTGAAACTGGTCGGCGGCATCTTCTGGGACATGTTCAAGGAGACCGACTGGAAAAAGTTCGGTGAGGGCTGGAAGAACATCCTCATTTCCGACCGTGACCGTATCAAAGAAGAGTACAAGTCCTTTGCGGCTGCCTCTATGAAGGATAAGATCGACCTCATCCTCAACGGTGAGCGTCACCTCGGCCGCCTGTATCGCGACGGCGCCATGTGCACCGTGCGTCGTGAGTGGCGCGGCATCAAGGACACGGTCTATGACTTCTATGAATGGGCTCGTCTGTGGGGCATGCTGCTCATGTCCTTCTCCAAGGACCTGATCCCGGCTCTGAACCAGACGCTGTACTATCGCTGGATGGTGTCTTACTTCTGCTGCCACAGCTTCATGGACAAGAACATCCTCGGCCTGCGCGGCTCCAACCTGCGCATGAGCCACGAGCTTACCTACTGCATCTACCGCTACGTCGCTGAGAACCTTGTCATTCTTGCCAAGGGCGACAGACGCAACGGCAACAGCGAAGAGCTCAACAGCAAGCTCGTTCTGATCGACGAGATGACCATGGCGCAGATCATGGCCGGCTTCCCGACTCTGTACGGCATCCCGCATCAGCTGCTGCCGGTGTTCCTGGTCTCCGAGATCGACCAGCTCACCTGCATCCCGTACATCGACGCCGTCGAGTCCTTCGGTCTCCCGGCCGATACCTGCCCGGTGCCGACGTCCGAGTGCGGTGCACTCGTCATCGACGCTCTGCCGCATCTGGGCAGCTGCTACATCTCCAGCTCCATGCCGTGTGACGGTTCCGTCATGGCATCCAGCTACTTCGCCCGCCGCTTCCCCGATATCCCGGTGCATCACCTGTGCTTCCCCGTCCGCTACGAGGATGAGCTGACGCTCGACGCCGCTGTCGAAGACGTCAAGGAGTGCATCCGCTTCATCGAGAAGCAGACCGGCGAGAAGTGGAACTGGGATTCTTACTTCACCGCAATGAAGCGCTTCAACACCGAGACCGACTACGAGCTGCAGAAGTGGGAGATCAACAAGACCGCTTATCCGCAGCTAATCGGCCCGACCTACGAGCTGTTCCGCAAGTGGTGCTATGAGATGGACGGCGGCCTCGACCCGCGTACCATCAAGTCCTGCGAGAAGGTCAACAAGATCCTCCTCAAGGGCTACAAGAACAAGGAGCAGGCCTGGCGCAACAAGATGCGCTACCGCGCCATCACCTGGAGCTGCCCCCCGCACTACTACGCCAACTTCTCCAACTGGCTGGCCAACAGCTGGGGCATCAACGTCGTCGTTGAGATGGAGTCCCTCAACTTCACCAAGCACCTCAACACCTCCGATGAGACCGAGGCGCTGCGCGACATGGCTCGTCTGTACGAGCGCATGGTCATGCGCCGCCACACCAACGGCGGCTATCACAACGTCGTCACCGAGCTCTGGCGTCAGTGCGAGGCTTGGAACACCGGCATCGTCATCATGTGGCAGCACGTCGCGTGCAAGAACATGGCTACCGTTCAGGGCCTGCTCGACGAGCAGGGCCGCGAGCTGGGTCTGCACCTGATCTGGATCCCGCACGACCTGATGGATCCGCGTACTGTTTCGCGCCGCACCATGCGTGACACGGTCTCGAGCTATATGGACACCGTCATGCACGCCACCCCGGTCGACGAGACCCTGCTTGACTTCGCGGACGACGTGTGCATGTAAACTTTTTTGAATTGAAGGAAAGGATTTAAATACTATGAAATACTTTGGCGGATGCGACGTAGGTTCCACCTACACGAAGGCAGTTATTCTTGACGAGAACGGCAAAATGTGCGCCGACACGACGATCCGCAGCAAGATCAATGCGGAGC
>ERZ827522.1434-NODE-1434-length-20933-cov-3.908420_pt1 | contig 20933 bp, 18 predicted proteins | sample MGYA00519580_ERZ827522 | MGnify/ENA primary metagenome ERZ827522 (study PRJEB31778, sample SAMEA3449340) | human gut metagenome | biome: human gut; feature: human-associated habitat; material: faeces | place: United Kingdom | collected 2010/2012 ... | reverse complement strand
GTCGTCCAGTGTGGCGGTGTCTCCTGACAGGTGCAGATGCTCCGGCCCCACCAGCGGCAGCAGGGCATCGATCTCCTGCTGGGTGGGGACGTAGGGGCTGTCGGTGGTGATGCCCCATAGGGAGACCAGCGGGGCGATGGTGATATCGAAGGCGCCGTCGGTGGCGGCGGTATAGGTCTGGGCCTGAGCCAGCAGGGAGGCCGTTTCCTCGGAGACGGTGACGGCGCCGCCGGCGTTGATCTGAGAAATCTCGCTGGTGTCGATGGTGCGGGACAGGAGTCGCTCCAGACGGTTGATCTCCCGGCTGGCGTCCGTCAGGGCGGCTGCTGCGTTTTCACCGTAGGCGGTGAGGTCCATCACCGTGTCCATGGCGAAAAGCTGGACGGACTCCGGCTGCTCTCCGCCGCAGGCGGTGAGGGACAGCACCATGCATAGGGCCAGCAGAAGGCAGAGCAGTCGTTTCATAGCTCCTGCCGCCCTTCCAGCGCACGGGTGAGAGTGGCGTCGTCGGCAAACTCCAGATGTCCGCCCACAGGGATGCCGTAGGCCAGACGGGTGACCTTCACGCCGAAGGGCTTCAGCAGCCGGGCCAGATACAGGGCCGTGGTCTCGCCCTCGGTGTCGGGGTTGGTGGCCATGATGACCTCCCGGATGCCGCCCTGCGCCACCCGGTCCACCAGCGGCTTGATCTGGAGGTCGTCGGGACCCACATGGTTCATGGGGGACAGAACGCCATGGAGGACGTGGTAGCGGCCATGGAACTCTCTGGCCCGCTCCATGGCGATGACATCCCGTGGATCCGCCACTACGCACAGCAGACTTTCGTCCCGCTTGGGGTTGGCACAGATGGGGCAGGGGCCGCCGGCGGTGAGGTTGCGGCAGATGGGACAGAGGGTCACCTTCTGCTTGGCCTCCACGATGGCGTTGGCAAATTCCTGCGCCTGCTCCATGGGCAGATTCAGCACATGGAAGGCCAGACGCTGGGCGGACTTGGAGCCGATGCCCGGCAGACGGGCGAACTGCTCCACCAGTTTTTCAAGGGGCGCAGGGAAATATTCCATAATATAATGTCCTTTTCAGTGAAGATATTGCGTAAATGCAGAGGATCAGCCACGCAGCTCCCGGATGCGGGCGGGGATGTCCTCTGCCTTATAGACGGAGGAGCCAGCCACCAGCACATTGGCGCCGCTGGCGGTGCAGAGCTTGCAGGTGGCGGGGTCCACGCCGCCGTCTACCTCCAGCTCGCAGGTGGGATTCATGGCGTCGATGTAGCGGCGGATCTCCTGCACCTTGGGCATCATGTCGGCCATGAACCTCTGGCCGCCGAAGCCCGGCTCCACGGTCATGACCAGGATCAGCTCCACCTCATTGATAAAGGGCAGCACGGCGGAGGCGGGGGTCTTGGGCTTTACCACCACACCGGCCTTCTTGCCCTTGGCGTGAATTTTGACGATAGCGGAGTGAATATTCTCCTCCGTGTCCGCCTCCACATGGCAGGTGATGAGGTCGCCGCCTGCATCGCAGAACTGCTCCACATACCGCACGGGACGGTCGATCATCAGGTGGACGTCCAGCGGCAGATCCGTCACCGGGCGGATGCACTTCACCACCGGGATGCCGATGGAGATATTGGGGACGAACAGGCCGTCCATGACGTCCACGTGGACATAGTCGGCGTCGGAGATGCGCTGGATGTCACGGCCCAGATGGGCGAAGTCGGCGGAGAGGATGGAGGGGGCGATCTTGATCATGATGACTGTCCTTTCTGCGGAACCGCTGGCTCCGCTGCGGCATAGGATACCATAAGCGGCGCAGGGCCGGGCGGGAGGGACGCCCCCGCCGCAGCCGCACCCACAGCGTCCGGCTGCCGCTTTTCAGATAGGGGGTCGGCGGAGCGTTCTGCCGGCCCCCGTTGTGCATAGTTCATATTTTATTATTATATCAATTTCCGTCATTGATTGCAACGCAGAAAACGGATTGTCCCGGAGAAATGCGGAAGAAAGGCGGGGCAATCATGACCAATCTGTAAATTCTGCACAAGAGGGCTTTACCTTTCCTCACTTTTCGGATAGAATAGCATCGTCAATTTCTGAGGACGTTATCTCTTCAGAGGAAAGAGGCAAGCGTATGAGTTTCTTCCAACGGGTCGGCAACGCTATGGCCCGGTTCATGTACGGCCGCAACGGCGGAGATCGGCTGGGACTGGTCACCATCTGGACGGCCATTGTCATCGACGTGGTGTGTCTGTTCATCAAGGGGTATCAGGTGCCGTATCTGATCCTGTCCACCCTGTCTACGGCCATGGTGCTGTGGGCGCTGTGGCGGATGTTCTCCCGGAATCTGGCCAAGCGCCGGGCGGAGAATGCGTGGTTCATGAGCAAGGTGTGCTGGCCGGTGAAGAATGCCTTCGGCCTGACCCGGACCCGGATGCGGGATCGGGAGCACAAGTACATTGCCTGCCCCAAGTGCCGGACGGTATGCCGGGTCCCCCGTGGGAAGGGACGCATCGTCATTACCTGTCCCAAGTGCCGGGAGGAGATCCATACCAAGAGCTGAATAGAAGCTGTTGCAAGGCCCGTTTCCTGTGAGGGAAACGGGCCTTCTGGTGTGTTTGGGGGGCGTTCTGCCTTTGGCGGGTGGCGTTCTTCTTTTGTGTCTCCGACGGGTGCCTTTCTTTCAATAGCGAAAGAAAGGCACGAAAGAACGCCACTTGAAACCTAAGGTTTCAAGACTTCCTCTTTTGGTGTACAAGAGTTTCATCCTAAAACTTGCCGAAGCAGAGAATCGACGTATTTCTACTATCGCTGCCGCTGCATTGAAAAATTGAGGGAGCCTGCTGTTCTACCGTGGAATCCACTCTCGGCAGTAGACCCACACGCCCCTTCGCCAGAGCGGGAGCGGCAACGGGTCTGTTGCTAAGACGATTCCCTTTACGGCCGATAACAAATGAAACTCTTGAGAGTAAAGGAAGTCCAGAAACCATTGGTTTCTGGCGGCTCTTTTGCCCGCTTTTCCGGCTACTGGGAAAAGTGGGCTGTCGGAGACATAAATCGTAATAGCCACTACCGGCAGAAGGTTACCCGTCGGAGACAAAAAAGAAAGCCGTCTGTCGGATATAAAAAGGCAATGGAATACAAGTGAATTTCCGCAAAAGGGGGCGAACCAGACAAACACCCGCTGCTCTGGCAAACCAGAGGAGCGGGTGTTTGTGGCTCACAGCACCTTGCTGAGAAAATCCTTCAGGCGGGGATCCTGGGGATGGTCAAAGAGGTCGGCGGGGGCGCCCTCCTCCAAAATTCGGCCGTCGGCCATGAACACCACCCGGCTGGCCACCTCACGGGCGAAGCCCATCTCGTGGGTCACCACCACCATGGTCATGCCGTCGGTGGCCAGCGAGCGCATGAGGTCCAGCACCTCACCCACCATTTCCGGGTCCAGCGCAGAGGTGGGTTCGTCGAACAGCAGCACCTCCGGCTCCATGGCCAAGGAGCGGACGATGGCGATGCGCTGCTTCTGTCCGCCGGAGAGCATATTGGGGTATTCATCGGCCTTATCCGCCAGACCGATGCGCTCCAAGAGGGCCATGGCCTGCTGCCGGGCCTCCTGCGGCGTTTTCTTTTTCAGGGCCACCGGGGCCATGGTGATGTTTTGCAGCACGGTCTTATGGGGAAAGAGATTGAAGTGCTGGAACACCATACCCATTTTCTGACGGTGAAGGTCGATGTTCACGGATTTGTCCGCCAGATCCGCACCGTCGAAGTAGATGACGCCGGAGGTAGGCTGCTCCAGTAGGTTCAGGGAACGCAGGAGGGTGGATTTGCCGGAGCCGGAGGGGCCGATGATGGCCACCACCTCGCCCCGGTGGACCTCCAGATCGCAGTGATCCAGCGCCACCACGCCACGACGAAACTCCTTGGTCAGCTGCCGGACGGAGATGAGTGCGTTATTGCTTGTCGCCACGACGCATCCTCCTTTCGATGGCCTCGATGCCCTTGGAGGCCGGATAGTTGATGCAGAAATAGACCAGCGCCGCCAGCGTGTAGGGGGCCAGAGAGATACCGGTGGAGCCGGCGATGGTCTTGGCGGCGAACATCAGCTCCGCCATGCCCAGGACAGAGCAGATGGAGGATTCCTTCACCATGGTGACCATCTCGTTGGCCAGCGCAGGCAGGACGTTCTTCACCGCCTGCGGCAGCACCACCAGACGCATACTCTGCCATTTGGAGAGACCCAGAGAACGGGCGGCCTCCGCCTGTCCCTTATCCACGGCCAGAATACCGGCACGGAAAATTTCCGCCACATAGGCAGAACTATTCAGGGCCAGCGCCACCACGCCGGGGATGAAGCGGCTGATATCCACGAAGCCGAAGAGGGTCAGCCGGGGCAGGGAGATGGCGTAGAACAGGCCGTAGTAGATGATGGACAGCTGCACCAGCATGGGGGTGGAGCGGAACACGGCGATGTAGGCCCCGGAGAGCCAGCGCACCGGCTTTTTCCGGCTCAGGCGCATGAGGGCCAGCCCCAATGCCGGGAGAATGGCCAGCAGCACGGACACCACGGCCAGCAGCAGGGTGTACTCGATGCCACGGACGAAGGCGGTGCCGTATTTGGGCAGGAAGGAAAAGTTGAAGAAATCGGTGGGATCCATGTCGGTGAACAGGTCGCTCCACCACATGGGCGTCATCTCCTTTCAGATGGAAGAATACCCGGTGCTGCGCCCAGTGCGGAGCACTGGGCGCAGCAGGGAGGGTGCAGTTTCGGATCAGTTGGATTCCACGGCCTTGGTGGCCAGATCGTTGGCGGCATCGATGAAGCTCTGGAGCTTATTCTCACTGTTGAGCTTGGCGATGGCGGCGTTGATGCCGGGCAGCAGACCCTTGGGATCGCCCTTGGCCACGGCCACGCAGTAGGCAGATGCCTCGCCCAGTTCGCTGGAGGCACCGGCAATGACCAGATCGGGGTTGGATTCGGCATACTGCTGGGCCACGCCGCCGTCCACCACGATGGCGTCCACCTTGCCATAGGTCAGATCATTGATCAGATCCAGCACGGACTGGAGAGACACGGCGTTGGTACCGGGCATGGAGTCGGCGATGATATCCAGCTTGGTGGTGGCAGCCTGTGCGCCCACGGACTTGCCGGCGAAATCGGCCAGCGTCTTGAACTGGTCGGCATTGTCAGCCTTCACCAGAATGGCCGGGGGGATATCGTTATAGTAGGGGTCGGAAAAGTCGGCGTTCTCCAGACGGTCGGGGGTGACCTCCATGGCGGCCAGCACCATGTCGAAGTCGCCCTTGCCCAGAGAGGTCAGCAGGTACTCGAAGGCCATGTTCTCCACCTGAAGGGAAAGACCCATGTCGTCGGCAATGTACTGAGCCACGGACACGTCGATGCCGGCGTAGGTCAGTTCACCCTTGTCATCGGGATACATGAATTCGAAGGGGGCGTAGTCGGCACTGGTCCCCAGGATCAGGGTGGTTTTCTTGTCGTTGCTATCGTCGTTGCTGTCGGGGTTGCTGTCGGGGTTCTTGCTGCCGCAAGCGGCCAGAGACAGGATCATGGCGGCGGCCATCAGAAGGGCAAATACTTTTTTCATCTCTCATACCTCACTTTGTATTCATTGTGCCGCCTGTGCAGGCGGCCTTGTGGATGGAAGGCTCCGGGCGTTCCGGAGGATGTGGTTATGATACAACGGAGATGAATAAAAGTCAAGTGCAAAATGAATAAAATTACAACAAAAACGAGAGAATCATGCAAACTGCTCGTTTTTGGGCTGAATATTGCGGAAGAAAGAAGCAAATTACACAAAAGAAATGCAGCGAAAATGAATAAAAATACGAATATACAGAGGGCGAAAGAAAAAGTAAGAGAGCCGCCCGCAGGCGGCTCTCTTAGGATGTCTCTATGTGACGCTTCAGGGGAGGATGCGTCCGGCCCCCAGATAGCAGGCAGCGTAGTAGCTTTCGTAAAGGGAGTTGACCTTCACACCGCCGGAGGAGCTGGCGTGGATGAACTGACCGCCGCCCAAATAGATGCCCACGTGGCTGATGCCGCCGAAGGTATCGAAAAACACCAGATCACCGGCCTGCCGCTCCTTGGAGGAGACAGATGTGGCGGCGTAATACTGGTCGCTGGCCCCGTGGGACAGGGAGTAGCCGAACTTGGCGAACACAGCCATGGTGAAGCCGGAGCAGTCAGTACCGGAATAGCTGGAGCCGCCGTAGACATAGGGCGTTCCCAAATAGGTGTAGGCGTAGGCGATGAGCTCCTCCCGCACGGTGTTGGTGGCGGAAGTACCCTCATAGTCGGCGTAGTGGACCGGCTGGGCATACTCGGCGGGGATGTAGCCGGTGGACTGGCCGAAGGTGACCTGGTACCAGCCGTCCTGATAGTCGTTGAGGCGGGCCACCTTGCCGCTGTCGATGGTGAGGGAGGTGGCGGTGTCGTTATCGGCAGCACTGCGAAGCCGAACGGCCTCGGTGAGCTGCACGCCGTCGTACTCGCTTAGCAGGCTCTGACGGGCGGCCTCCTTGGCGGCGGCGTCAGCGGCGGCTGCGGCGGTGTCCGCCTGCTTGCGGCGGGCGGCGTCCTCCTGGGCCTGACTGGTCTTGAGGGCCTCGGTGGGCAGCTGGGAGAGGGAGATGGTCTCCTCCTCCGGCAGGCCCAGCTCCAGCGCCAGAGCCAGACCCTCGCCGCTGGGCAGAACATTGCTGGAGCGGCTGGTGAGCCCGGCGGCATCCAGCGCCTCCACAGCGGCGCTGTACTGCACCTCCTGTTGTATGGTATCACGTTCATCGGCGCTGGCGACCCAGATGCTGGACACCAGCAGCGCAACGGCCAGATAGAGACAGGCAAATTTTCTGGACATATGCTTTTGCCATCCTTTCTGCGTTGGTTTTGGAAAACTACGAGAGATATCATACCACAACTCTATCAAAAAAGCTACACAAAAATTACAAATTGATAACAAAATTTTCAGAATGGTAAAAAACGCCCGGAAATTTTGGGCAGGATGCACAAGGCACTGTGACGGAAATGGGACATATCGATGGAAAAGTGTCGGGAAAAGCAAAGGGGAGCCTACGGCGGAAACGACCGTTGACTCCCATATTCTGTGAAAAAGAGGCCCGGCGGCGGGCGAAAAGGTTACAAGAGACGGCGCTGTCCCTCAGACCTTGGCGGGCCAGCGGGCCATGAGACGGCCCAGCAGCACATCATAGACGAAGAACAGGGCGACGCCCATGGCGATGGTGGCGGCCAGCAGCCAGCGGCCGGTGGCTGCGAACTCCTCCACCACGGCGGGCAGGCAGAATACATAGAGGATCAGGGCGTACAGCGCCGCCATGGAGACGGCGGCCCATAGAAGCTTCAGCGTCAGGGAGAGAAGGCGGCTGCGGAGGGCATCCAGTCGGGGCTTCAGCAGCGGATAGTAGCCGGTGAAGCAGAACAGCAGCGATACCTCCTTATCCGGGCACAGCAGCAGACCCAGCAGGGCGATGGCCCCATAGCAGCACCATGCGTACCGTGGGCGGGAGCGCACCGGCAGCAGGGCGATGGAGGCCAGAATGGGGCAGATATACAGGGCAAAGGGGACGATGCCCCCCAGACACAGCAGCACCACGCCCAAGGCGGTCAGTACGCCGCACAGGGCCAGCAGGCGGGTGGTTCCTTTCATGGCTTCACGTCCTTTCCCCTCTACTATAACATAGGAGCGGGCGGGGCTGCAACGGAGAAAAACGGGGGAGGTGTCCTAAAAGCTGGCGCTTCACTGCGGAAAATTTTTCCTGCGGCGCAAAAGCGGCGGCGTGACAGTCGTGCGGGACGATTGCCATGTCTGGCGGAATTTAACGCCGATGAAACCGGCGGCTGCGGCGCAAAGTAATGGTGTCGCCGGCGATGAAAACAAAAAATAAGAGGTGATCCGATGCATGAAACGCAAGCAAGGCGAGGCGTGCGGCGGGGCGCTGCCGTACTGCTGGCGATGGTGCTGGCCCTGTCGCTGGGATGGCAGCGGACGTGGGCCGATGAGGGACGGCAGTTGATCCCCGTGGGCAAGGCCGTGGGCATCAAGCTGTTTGCCGACGGTGTACTGGTGGTATCCGTGTCGCCGGTGCAGGGAACGGAGGAGACTCGCTCCCCGGCCAAGGAGTGCGGCCTGAAAGAAGGAGATATCCTGCTGACCTTCAATGGTGAGAAGATCCGCTCCACAGAGCATTTACAGGCCATGCTGGCGGAAAACGGCGAAACGGCGGCGGAGCTGACGGTGCAGCGGGACGGGAAAACGCTGGAGGTGACGGCCAGTCCAGTGGTTTGCGAGGACGGCGGCATCCGGTTGGGTGCGTGGATCCGGGACAGCATGGCGGGTGTCGGCACGCTGACCTACTATGACCCCGCCACCGGTAGTTACGGCGCGCTGGGCCACGGTATCACGGATGTGGACACGGCGGAGCTGATGCCGCTGGCCAGCGGCTCTATTATGGAGACTATGGTGAAGGCGGTGAAGAAGGGCCAGCGGGGCGACCCCGGCGAGCTGAAGGGGGACTTTACCGTGCAGCGGGATGTAGGCACGGTGACGGTCAACAGCAACGAGGGCATCTTTGGCACAGTGGAGGATGCGGGTTTTATCTCCGGCGAGGCGGTATCGGTGGCAGAGCCGGAGGAGGTACACGCCGGGGAGGCGTCTATATTATGCACCATTTCCGGCAGCGATACCCGTGCCTATGAGGTGGAGATCCTGCGGGTGAACCCCCGGAGCCGGGACGGCCGGGATCTGCTGCTGCGGGTGACGGACCCGGAGCTGCTGGAGACCACCGGAGGAATCGTGCAGGGGATGAGCGGCAGCCCCATTTTGCAGGACGGACGGTTGGTGGGAGCTGTGACTCATGTGCTGGTGGCAAATCCGGCGGAGGGATACGGTATCTTCCTGGAGAATATGCTGACCACGGCGGGATAAGCGCCCTGTGAGACAGGAGGCCTGGAGCATCGGCTCCGGGCCTCCTGCACCGGGTTTACCGGGATTTTCTCTGCAAAACGATTGACAGGCGGGGCGGTGGGGCTTATATTGTACCGTAAAGGATCCATAGAAGCTAAGGCATAGCGGACAGAAAACACTCAAAGAGAAAAGGACGGGGAGAGCGATGAAATACGCATTTTGTGGTGGCAAGCTGCTGGACGGCACACGGGAGATGCAGCCCCGTGAGGGACTGGTGCTGCGGACCGACGGCGACCGCATTACGGACATCGTACCGGAGGGGACGGATCTGACGGGCTATGAGGTGGTGGACCTGAAGGGCGGCTATCTGATGCCGGGGCTCATCAATATGCACGTCCATCTGGCGGGCAGCGGCAAGCCTCAGAAAAAGCAGCGGGACAATGAAAAGCTGGTAAAGACCATCCTCTCCACGGGACTGACCCGGAAGGTGGCCTACGGCATGGTGGCGGGCTTTGCCAAGGAGGAGCTGTTCTCCGGCGTCACCACCATCCGCACGGTGGGCGGTCTGGCGGACTTCGACACCCGGCTGCGGGACGATATTCGGGCCGGACGGAGGGTGGGACCCCGCATCCTGGCGGCCAATGAGGGCATCTCCGTTCCCGGCGGCCACATGGCCGGGTCTGTGGCGGTGGCGGCCCACACCATCGACGAGGCACTGGCCCAGTTGGAGAAGGGACGGCAGCAGGGCGTGGATCTGGTGAAGCTGATGATTTCCGGCGGTGTGCTGGACGCCAAGGAGAAGGGTGTGCCGGGCGAGCTGAAGATGCCGCCGGAGATGGTGAAGGTGGTGTGCGAGAGGGCTCATGAGATGGGCTACACCGTGGCGGCCCATGTGGAGTCACCGGAGGGCGTGCGGGTGGCGCTGGAGAACGGCGTGGATTCCATTGAGCACGGCGCCAAGCCCGATGCGGATATCCTGCGGCTGTTCCGGGAGCGGGGGGCGTTTTTGTGTACCACCATCTCCCCGGCCCTGCCCTATGCGCTGTTTGACCGGTCCGTCTCCAACGCCTCGGAGGTGGAGCGGTACAACGGCAACGTGGTGTTCGAGGGCATCATCGACTGCGCCAAGGCGGCGCTGGAGCAGGATATCCCGGTGGTGCTGGGCAACGACGTGGGCTGCCCGTGGATCACCCAGTACGACTTCTGGCGGGAGCTGTACTACTTCCACAAGTATGTGGGGGTGTCCAACGCATTCGCTCTGTACACCGCCACCGGCCGCAGCGCCCAGCTGGCGGGTATCGGTCAGGAGACCGGCACGCTGGAGCCGGGAAAGGCGGCGGACCTCATCGTTACGGCGGCGGATCCACTGGCCGACCTACGGGCGCTGCGCCATGTAGAGCTGGTCATGTCCCACGGGCAGCTGCACCGTGCGCCGCAGGTGAAGCACCGGAAGAACGTGGAGGCGGAGCTGGATCGGTTCCTGTAAGGGGGGATATCTGACAGACCGCCGAAAATGGAATGAAGCGTGAGTTACAATATCGCCCGGCATTGAAAGAGTGCCGGGTGATATTTTTGTTGTATTTTTCATCGGCTTTAACGGGTTTTTGATATGAGATGCATTTTTGAGAGGATTTTTCGACATAATAATCTTGAAACGATCAGATAAATATGATAAATTATACACAAGTTGCACGACAAATGGGAATGGCTGGAGAACATTTGGGGGCAGCGGAGCAAACTGTGGAAAAGGATTGGATGCGATGGAAAAAAGAACGAGAGTGCTGCTGGCGGATGCGAATGAGGAGTTTCGCATTTTGCTGAGGCAGCTGCTGGAGGAAACCGGCGAATTTGAGGTGGCGGCGTCCACCGGCGACGGGCCGATGGTCATGGAACTGGTGCGCCGCACAAAACCGGAACTGATCCTGATGGACGTGGTACTGCCGGGGCTGGATGGCTTCGGCATCCTGCGCCAGCTGGCAGAGGAGCCGGGAGAAAGGAAGGTGATCGTCATATCCGCATTTTGCAGCCAGCAGGCCGTGAGTCGGGCGGTGGAACTGGGCGTGTATTTCTTCTTGCCCAAGCCCGTCAACGAGGAGTCTCTGCTGGAGCTGATGCGGCAGGCGGTACATCCGGAACAAGAGGAGCCCTACCACGCCCCGGCTTTAGAGGGGATGGTAACGGCCATCATTCATGAGATCGGCGTACCGGCCCATATCAAGGGCTATCAGTATCTGCGGGAGGCCATTTTGCTGGCGGTGGAGGACATGGACGTCATCAACGCCGTCACCAAGGTGCTGTACCCGGAGGTGGCACGGCGCTTTTCAACCACTCCCAGCCGGGTGGAGCGGGCCATTCGCCACGCCATTGAGGTAGCATGGGATCGGGGCGACCTGGAGACCCTGCAAAAGTACTTTGGATACACGGTGAATTCCGCCAAGGGCAAGCCAACCAATTCGGAGTTCATCGCCATGATCGCTGACCGGCTGCAGCTGCAGCGCAAGAAGAAGCGGGCATGAGGGGCACATAGGATAAGGAAAACAGAGTGTCCGCCTCCTGCGGTCTGCTTGGGGCGGGGCTTGAGAGGGAGAGGCGCTGCCTCTCCCTCTTTTGTGGCGGCGGGGCTGTTGAAATTTCCCGAAAGCTGTGCTATACCGAGCCATCAAGTCGCATTTAGCTGCCAAGGAGTTTTTTCAATGAGCCGCATAGCCGCCGGGCCTGCGGAGGGTGCGGAGCAGGGGCAGGAGTCGTCCGGAAAGGAGCGGACGGTAGGACTGCTGCTGGTGCTGCTGGTGGCGCTGATGACTTGCGTATTCAGCGCTATGGGTACGGCGGAGGTCACGCTGCACAAACAGCGGAAAGAGCAGCGGCAATGATCCCTCCGCTGCGATCGGAGGAACCTTTCTTATAGCGGAGACAGCCTGTCGGTTTTGGCAGGGACCTGCGGGCGCTGCAAAAAACCGTCCCCTGTGCAAAGACAGCACAGGGGACGGTTTTTTGATATGGAAGGGGTCAGGCGGCCAGAATTTCAAACTTCAGCACGCCCTCGGCGGCGGTGATCTCGGTCATCATCTCCTCCAGCGACTCGTGCATCTCGCTGGTCTCGGCGGTGACGGTGACACCGGCGCAGCCGTTGGTGGGAATGGTCTGGTTGATGGTCAGTATATTTGCCCCGGAATTGGCAAAAATAGACAGTATGTTGGACAGTGCGCCCGGCGTATCCTTCAAGAGCGTATAGAAGGTGATGATGCGCCCGGCCTTCATGTTCTGGAAGGGCTGCACCGCATCCTTATATTTATAGAAGGCGCTGCGGCTGATGCCGGCCTTGCAGGCGGCCTCGCCCACGGTGTCGGCCTCGCCTACCTGAAGCATCCGCCGGGCCTCCGCCACCCGCAGGAATACCTCCGGCAGGGCGTCCGCCGCTACGATGTAAAACTTTTCATTTGCCATGATCTTACACTCCTTTTGCCGGTCCGGGGACGGGCGGGATTTCTCTCCTCTGCATCATACCATGTATTTGGAGAAAATACAACTGTTTTTATAAGAAAGAGGGGACGGTTTTGCGGGACCCAAAGCTGACGTTTCTCATCCGGTGCGCCTACGGGGCGGTCTGGCTGGCGCTTATATGGCTGATGGTGCGGTATGTGCTGGTGTGGCTGCTGCCGTTCCTCATTGCACTGGCGCTGGCGGCGCTGCTGGAGCCGGCGGTGGTACTGTGCCGGAGAAGGCTGCACCTGCGGCGGGGCTTTACGGCCACAGTGCTGAGCTTGGTGGTGCTGGGAACGGTGGCGGCGGGACTGGTGCTGCTGGCCATGGTGCTGCTGCGGCAGGTCTGTGAGCTGTCGGGTCGGCTGCCGGGGTATCTGGAGGCTCTGCCCCGGTGGACGGAACTGGTACGGGGCAGGGCGCAGCAGCTGTGCGCTGCCTGCCCGGAGGGACTGCGGAGCTGGCTGGAGGCTCTGCTGGATGGGCTGTCGGCTCAGCTGGCGGAACTGCTGGAGAGCATGGGCCAGCGGTGCCTGCGGGCGGTGACGGCGGCAGCGGCGGCGCTGCCGCAGGCGGTGCTGTTCTGCGCTACCACGCTGCTGGCGGTGCTGTTCACCGCCGGAAGCTATCCCCGCATCCGGGCGTTCCTCCGGCGGCAGCTGCCGGAGGAGAGGCTGCGGCAGGCCAGAGGCGTCAAGGCGGACCTGCTGGCCACCTTGGGAAAGTGGTGCAAGGCCCAGTGCATTCTGCTGGGGGTCACCTTCTGTGAGCTGCTGGCGGGACTTCTCCTGATGCGGCAGGGCTATGCCCTGCTGCTGGCGGCACTGATCGCCGTCATCGACGCCCTGCCGGTGTTCGGCACGGGGACGGTGCTGGTGCCGTGGGGGGCGCTGTGCCTGCTGACAGGGAACGTCCCCAAGGGGCTGGGGCTGCTGGCCCTGTACGGCGTCATCTCGCTGGTGCGGAGCGTGCTGGAGCCTAAGATCATGGCGGCGCAGGTGGACCTGCCGCCGCTGGCGGCGCTGGCGGCCATGTATGTGGGCTTCTGCGCCTTCGGTGTGGCTGGGATGGTGCTGTGTCCCATGGCGCTGCTGTTTGTCAAGCAGCTCCATGACAGCGGGTGGCTGCGGCTATGGAAATAGTGCTTTTCACTGGGGAAAAGGTGTGATATAATATCCCGTAAGCGATATGCTGTACGGGAGGGATGAGATATGAGCAGGCAGCGTAAAGCGGATCTGCTGCTGGTACTGGCCACCGCATTCTGGGGAGTGTCCTACTACCTGCTGGACCTGTGCCTGACGGAGCTGCAGCCGCTGACCCTGAACGCCTTTCGCTTTTTGACAGCGTTTTTCGTGCTGGGGGCCATCTTCTTCCGGAAGCTGCGGGGCCTCTCCCGGCGGACGCTGCTTGCCAGCATCCCCATCGGGCTGTGCCTGGTGCTGACGTACATCGGCTGCACCTATGGTGTGCTGTATACCTCTCTCTCCAACGCAGGCTTTATCTGCGCTCTGCCGGTGGTGGTGACGCCGCTGCTGGAGTGGCTGTTTCTGCGGAAGCGGCCGGATCGGCGGCTGGCGGTGGCGCTGGTGCTGTGTACCGTGGGCATGGGGCTCATGACCCTCAACGGGGCGCTGCGCCCGGCGCTGGGAGATATCATCTGCCTGCTATGCGCCGTAGCCTACGCCGGGGATCTGGTGCTGACGGACCGGGCGGTCCACGATCCGCAGGTCAACGCCCTGCAGCTGGGCATTTTGCAGCTGGGGGTGGTGGGCTTCGTGATGCTGGGGCTGGCCTTCCTGCTGGAGAAGCCCTGCCTGCCACAGACCCCTGCCGTGTGGGGAGCGGCCCTGTTTCTGGGGGTGTTCTGCTCCGGCGTGGGCTTCGTCATCCAGACGGTGCAGCAGCAGTACACCTCCGCCAGCCATGTGGGGCTGATTTTCACGCTGGAGCCGGTGTTCTCTGCCATCGTGGCGTATTTCTTTGCCCATGAGGTTTTGCAGCTGCGGGGCTACATCGGGGCGGCGTTGATGATGGTGAGCCTGCTGGTGATGGAGCTGGACTGGAAGAGCCTGCTGCGCCGGAGGGAGTAAGGGGCTTGCATCCGCCGCAGCGGCGTATTATAATGACGGAGCGCAGCATACAGCTCCGCAAGCGCTTGCCGAAAAGCAGGTTTTCGGCGGGAAATGAAGGAGGAATCTGAATATGATCCATCCCACTGTGGATATCCATACGTATCTCAAGCCCGGTGTCCGGGTCCATCTGGCGGGCATCGGCGGCGTGTCCATGTGTCCGCTGGCGGAGGTGCTGCGGGGCATGGGACTGACGGTGCAGGGCTCGGATATGTCCGAGAGCGATACCGTACGGCACCTGCGCTCACTGGGCATCGACGTGGCCATCGGCCACTCGGCGGAGAATCTCAAGGACTGCGATCTGGTGATCCGCACCGCCGCCATCCACGACGAGAACCCGGAGATCTCCGGGGCCATCGCACGGGGCATCCCCGTATATGAGCGGGCGCAGGCCTGGGGCGCCATCATGCAGAAATACGCAAATGCCGTGTGCTTTTCCGGTACCCACGGCAAGACCACCACCACCTCCATGGCAACCCATATCTTCATGGAGGCCGGGGCCGACCCCACGGTGATGATCGGCGGTACGCTGCCGCTGCTGCACTCCGGCTATCGGGTGGGGCAGGGGGACACCATCATTCTGGAGTCCTGCGAGTACTGCAACTCCTTCCTGAACTTCTTCCCCACGGTGGCGGTGATCCTTAACGTGGAGGAGGATCATCTGGACTTTTTCAAGGATCTGGCGGATATCGAGCACTCCTTCCATGCCTTTGCCGATCTGGTACCCCAGCGGGGCTACATCATCTCCAATGCCGACGACGCCGGCGCACGGGACTCCGTGAAGGGACTGCAGCACCCGGTGTTCACCTTCGCCGTGCAGGATCGGACGGCGGACTGCGTGGCGGACAACGTGTCCTTCTTCGACGGCTGCCCGGTGTTCGATGTGGTGATCCACGGGGAGGTCTATGCCCATGTGGAACTGAAGATCCCCGGTAAGCACAACATCCTCAACACGCTGGCAGCGGCGTCGGCAGCGTATGTGCTGGGTCTGCCCGGCGAGGCGGTGTCCCGTGGGCTGGAGACCTTCCACGGCGCAGGCCGCCGCATGGAGCACAAGGGGACATATCACGGGGCGGAGGTCTACGACGACTACGCCCACCATCCCGGTGAGCTCCATGCTCTGCTGACCACCGCCCGCACCATGGGCTATCAGCGGGTCATCTGCGCCTTCCAGCCCCACACCTACTCCCGCACCAAGGCGCTGTTTTCCCAGTTCGTGGAGGAGCTGAAGCTGCCGGATGTGACGGTGCTGGCGGAAATTTACGCCGCACGGGAGCAGAACGACATCGGCATCTCCTCGCAGGATCTGGCACGGGAGATCCCCGGCGCCATCTACTGCTCCAGTCTGGAGAAGGTGACGGATACGCTGGCCTCTTTGGCCCAGCCCGGCGACCTGATCCTGACGGTGGGGGCCGGAGACATTTTCCGGGCCGGGGAAAAGCTGCTGGAAAGAGCGTGAGAGCATGAACGTATCGCCTGTGTATCACGGCGCCCCGGCGGAGAGCCGGACGCCGGTGGAGGACCGCACCTATGCGGCGCTGGAGGAACTGGGCATCCCCTTTGACCGGGTGGATCACGATCCGGCGGAGGACATGGCGGACTGCGCCGTCATCTCTCAGGCGCTGGGGGCGGACATCTGCAAGAATCTGCTGCTGACGCCCCGGAACCGGTCGGCTTTTTACCTGCTGGCCATGCCGGGGGACAAGCCCTTTGTGACCAAGGAGCTGTCTAAGCAGATCGGCTCCTCCCGGCTGAGTTTTGCCACGGCGGAGGATCTGGAGCAGCTGCTGGGCGTGCAGCCGGGCTCGGCGTCGGTGCTGGGACTGCTGAACGACACGGAGCACCGGGTGATGCTGGTGCTGGATCGGGCGGTGGCGGAAAGTCGGTGGTTCGGCTGCCATCCCTGCCGCAATACCAGCTCCCTGCGGCTGCGGACAGAGGACGTGCTGGAGAGATTCCTGCCCCACACCGGCCATGTGCCGCTGGTGGTGGAGCTTTGATTATGAAACTGTGCGCCGGAGAGGGACGATATATCCTCTCCGGCGCTGATTTTTTCCACAGGCGGTGAACTTCCCGTTGACATAATGCAATAAATGGGATATGATGATGCTATCATGAGAAAAATGGGGGCATGGTCGGCATTTTGTCGGTGTCCCGGTGGATATGCGGTGGTCAGATAGGGAGGAACACCCATGGGAAAGTATGTACGGATATTGTGCGGCATGATGGCGGTGCTGGTGGCCGCCACGGCGCTGGGCCTGTGGCAACTGGCGGAGGCTCCGCAGTATGTGGCTGCGGCGGAGAGCCGGGGACAGGCCAAGCCGGTGAGCTTCGGTACGGACACGGCGCTGGTGCCGGTGCGTCTGGAGAGTCAGGCTCAGGAGGAGCAGCTGGTGCTGCGGGTCCTGGCAGCGGACACGGAGGAGCCGGTGCGGGGAGCGCTGTTCGTGGTGGAGCTGATAGACGGCGACGGGCAGAAAACGGTCTGCAAGGACTGGGATCTGGACGGCGTCATCACCACGGAGGCCATGCCGGAGGGGGACTATACGGCCCACCTGCGGACGCTGGCGGGCTTTCTGATGCCGGAGGACACCGTGGTGACGGTGGAGCCCATGAAGCGAGAAGTCATCGACGTGTCGGATCAGGTGGTCTCCTCTAATGAGGTGGACTCCCGCACCGAGGACGGACAGTACGGCGACAAGAAGCCGGACGATGCCGGCAGCGGCTCCAGCGAGGAGCTGCCGCCCTCCATCGACACTCTGGACCCGAAGCCAGAACCCACCCCGGAGCCGGAACCCACCCCAGACCCGAAGCCCACCCCCGATCCGGACCCGGAGCCGACACCGGAGCCGACGCCGGTGAAGCGGGGCTGGCAGACGGAGGACGGCGTGAAGTACTACTATAACGCCGCCGGTGAGCGTGTCACCGGCACGCAGGTCATTGACGGCACCGCCTACCGGTTCACCCCCGGCGGGGCGCTGATGGGCCGCATCGGCATCGATGTGTCCGAGTGGCAGGCCAATGTGGACTGGCAGAAGGTGAGGGCCTCCGGCGTGTCCTATGTGATCCTGCGGCTGGGCTTCCGGGGCTACGGCACCGGACGTCTGGTGCTGGACAGCTCCTTCCGCAAGAACATCGAGGGTGCCCGTGCGGCAGGCTTGCAGGTGGGTGTTTACTTCTTCAGTCAGGCCGTCAATGAGAAGGAGGCCATTGAGGAGGCCAGTATGTGCGTGCAGTACGTGCAGGGCTATCAGGTGGATATGCCCATCTTTATCGATCTGGAGGATGTTTGGGATCCGGATGACGGCTCCGGCGGGCGGGCCAACAACCTGTCCGTCAGCCAGCGCACCAGCGTGGCACGGGCCTTCTGCGACACGGTACGCAGCGCCGGCTATAAGGCGGGCATCTATGCCAGCTATTACTATCTGCTGGATCGGATGCACATAGGCCAGCTGGAGGGGGATAACTACATCTGGATGGCCAGCTATGCCGATTCCACCAGCTATCCCCGCAGTCACGATATGTGGCAGTACACCGACAATGGCCGGGTGCCGGGCATCACCACATGGGACGGCAGAGCCGCCAGCGTGGATATGAATGTGTGGTACGAGTAAGTGATTTTGAACAGAAACGGAGGCGGACGCTGCGGCGTCCGCCTCCGCCGTGCTGCTGCGTAGTGAGATTTTTTCAAAAATTTCCGCAGAAAAAGAGGAAATCACCACCCGAATGGGTATAAGAAATTAGAAGTCGTTTTTCCGCCGGTCTGGGCCGGAGAACGCACGACCCTCCGGTGCACCGTGCCGGGGAAAATTCAGCGGAGAGGAGGGAGCCGGATGCCGTTTCCCCAGAATTTTCTGGACGAGCTGCTGGCCCGCAGCGACATTGTGGATATCGTGGGCAGCTACGTCTCGCTGACGCCCAAGGGCGGCAGCTACTGGGGCTGCTGCCCCTTCCACAACGAAAAGACTCCCTCCTTCCATGTGCTGCCGGACAAGCAGTTTTACCACTGCTTCGGCTGCAAGAAGGGCGGCGGCGTCGTGAACTTCGTCATGGAGATGGAGGGACTGACCTATCCGGATGCCATCCGATTTCTGGCCAAGCGGGCCAACCTCCCGGTACCGGAGGAGAGCAGCGACGGAACGGAAAAGCTCCGCAGCCGGATGCTGGCGCTGAACCGGGATGCCGCCCGGTACTATTACAGCGTGCTCCAGTCCCAGGAGGGGGCGGCGGTGCAGGCGTATCTGGACAAGCGCCGCATCCGCCGGGGCATTGCCGTGCGGTTCGGTATGGGGGCGGCCCCGGACAGCTGGGATGCCCTGCTGACGGCGATGACCCACAAGGGCTACACCAAGCAGGAGCTGATCTCCGCCGGTCTGGCGGTGAACGGGAAGAACGGGCGGCTGTATGATAAGTTCCGCAACCGGCTGATGCTGCCGGTCATTGATGTGCGGCGTGATGTGGTGGGCTTCGGCAGCCGTGTGCTGGACAAGTCCGAGCCCAAGTATATGAACACCCCGGAAACACTTACATACAGCAAGCGCCGTATTCTGTACGGCATGAATCTGGCTAAGAAGTCCAAGCGGTCCAATATCATCCTCTGTGAGGGCAATCTGGACGTGGTGACACTGCATCAGGCGGGCTTTGACAATGCCGTGGCCTCCATGGGTACGGCGCTGACTCAGGAGCAGCTGCGGCTGCTGAGCCGCTACACCAAGGAGCTGGTGCTGTGCTACGACAACGACAACGCCGGACAGCAGGCCACCCGCCGGGCGCTGGAGCTGCTGAACAACTCCGAGTTTTCCGTGAAGGTCCTGCAGCTGCCCCGGCGGCTGGTGGACGGGGAGTACATCAAGCAGGATGCCGACGACTTCATCAAGTTTCAAGGGCCGGCGGCCTTCGAACGGCTTTTGACCGGCAGCGAAAATGGCGTGGAGTTCCGACTGGATCAGATCGCCGGGAAGTACGACCTGACGGATGACACCCAGCGCATCGCCTATGCACAGGAGGTCAGCGAGGAGCTGGCCAAGCTGGAGAACGCCGTGGAGCGGGAGGTATACACTACCCGTGCCGCTCAGGCGGCGGGCCTGACGCCTGAGGCCATGCGTCTGGAGGTGGAGCGTACCCTGCGGCGAAAGCTGGGCAAGGAGCGCAAGGCCCTCCGGCGCCGGGAGCTGAATCCCGCCGTGTCGGTACAGCCCCAGGAGCGAGGCATCCGCTACACGAACGTGCGGAGCGCCATGGCGGAGGAAGGGGTGCTGCGCCTGCTGCTGAAGGATGAGAGCGTCTTTCCGGAGGAGGCGCCCCTGCGGCAGGAGGAGTTTTCCTCGCCGCTGCTGGGCCGGGTGTTTGACCGCCTGTGGCAGCTGCGGCAGGAGGGACGGCCCCTCAGCGTGGCCGGACTCAGCGGAGAGCTGTCCGGCGAGGAAATGAGTCATCTCACCGGCGTATTGCAGAAGCCGGAGGCCACGGCCTCGGCCCAGCGGGCGCTGGCGGATTATATACGCATCATCCGGGAGGAGGCGCAGAAGCGGAACGCACAGGGCGATCCCCTTCTGGCGGCTCAGGAGAAGTATAAAGAAAAAAAGGGTTACGGAGGAAAGCAAGCATGAGTGAGAAGTTGAATCAGCAGCTGGAGCAGCAGGATCTGGAGGCCATGGCAGACCAGCTTTTGGCGGAGGATGCCGCCAAGCGGGAGGAAGAGGACTCCAAATCCCGCAAGAAGCTGGACGATAAGACCATTGCCGCCCTTCCGGCGGCGACCCTCATCACCGCAAACGAGAAATTGAAGGATCTGCTGGCCAAGGGCTGCAAGACCGGGAAGCTGGACCCCGGCGAGCTGTCGGACGTGGTGGATACCATGGATCTGGACGGCGACCAGATGGACCGCATCTACGATTCGCTGGCGGATCTGGGCATCGAGGTGGGCAGCGATGAGTTCCTGACGGACCTGCCCGATGACGGGGAGCCGCCTCTGGAGGAGATCGCCGAGATCGAGGAAGAGGAGCTGGTGGACCCCAACACGCTGGTGGACAGCTTCAACATCGACGACCCCGTGCGGATGTATCTGAAGGAGATCGGTAAGGTGCCGCTGCTGACGGCGGACGAGGAGATTCGTCTGGCCACGGCCATGTCCGCCGGCAACGCCGCCAAGGAGCGTATGGCGGCAGCGGAGAAGGAGGGTGAGGTCATCCCGGAGGAGGAGCTGGCCGCCCTGAAAAAGGACGTGAAGCAGGGGGAGAAGGCCAAGCAGAAGCTGGCGGAGGCCAACCTGCGTCTGGTGGTGTCTATCGCCAAGCGGTATGTGGGCCGTGGGATGCTGTTTCTGGATCTGATCCAGGAGGGCAATCTGGGCCTGATCAAGGCCGTGGAGAAGTTCGACTACACCAAGG
>ERZ827522.1423-NODE-1423-length-21044-cov-6.083282_pt1 | contig 21044 bp, 15 predicted proteins | sample MGYA00519580_ERZ827522 | MGnify/ENA primary metagenome ERZ827522 (study PRJEB31778, sample SAMEA3449340) | human gut metagenome | biome: human gut; feature: human-associated habitat; material: faeces | place: United Kingdom | collected 2010/2012 ... | reverse complement strand
AGGTCGACTTTGCGTCAGATCAGGTCCTCCCGGAGCTAGCCTCCGGGAGTTTGGGTTGAGTAATCTCTCCTCTATCGATGACTGCTCGCGGCCCTGTCTGCGGACCCGCGGCATCGAAAAGAAAACGTCCCGCATGCAGCCGCTACCGAGCTGTTTGGTTTGTGCGGCAAGGTGCGCTGGTGCGGGACGTGCCTACAGCAATCCCTGAAATGTCAGGAAAATAAAGAAGGAACATAACCATGTTCAAGAAAACCATTGCAGCGCTCGCAGTTGCAGGTGCTTTCGGCACTATGGCCGCTGGCGCGGTATATGCAGCCGATGTGACGCTTTACGGCGTGGTGGACCTGGGGCTTAAGTATTCTCACGTCGACGCCGACCAGAGCGGCGTCGATGCCGTTGACAAGCTTGAAATGAAGTCCGGCTCTCAGTCGGGCTCGCGCTTTGGCATTAAGGGGGCTGAAGACGTCGGCAACGGTCTCAAGGTTGGCTTCCAGCTCGAAAACGGCTTTGATGCGGATACCGGCAGCCTCGGCTACAACAGCCGCTTGTTCGGCCGTGAAGCGCGCGTTTATCTCTCCGGCGACTTCGGTGAAGTGGCTTTCGGCCGCATGGGAACACTGGGTTCGGGCAACGGCACGTACGGTCTGCTCGGCGGCATGACGCCCTTTGGCACTTCGTGGGGCGGTTCGGTGGAAAACGGCACCTATTTCGTCGGCAACGCTCGTGCCGACAATACGGTGACCTATAAGACACCGACCTTCGCGGGCTTCACGGCTTACGCGCAGTATTCGTTTGATATGAATACCAAGCAGGATACGCCGCTCGGACAAACCGAAGGCAAGGCCTCGGCCAACCGCTACTATGCTTTGGGCGCCAACTACAAGGTGGGTTCGCTCGACGTGACGGCCGTGGTTGACAGCTACAACTGGTCCAACAAGCTCAATACTTACGGCGGCAGCGATGTAGACGATGCATTGACTGTGACGCTGGGCGGCTCCTATGACTTTGGCGTTGCCAAGGCCTATTTGAGCGGTCAGTATTTCGACAATATGCTCGCCAATGACGCCACGGCTGCGGCTGCTCAGAAGGACACGATGGATACCTATGCGTCCTTTGGCAACTATTTCAGCGGCAAGGCGTTTAAGGGCTACAGCGTTTTGGCCGGCATGGATGCACCGGTGCTGGGCGGCAAGGCCTTGTTCGCCGTCGGCTACACGGACGCTAAAGATGCGGACGGCAGTGATGCTCTCGGCAAAACGGAACTTTCCCGCTACGGCGCCTCGGTGGGCTACACCTACGACTTGAGCCGCCGCACGAATGTTTATGCCGTTGCTGCCTACTATAAGGACAGTGTGGATAAGGATGCGTCTTTGAGCCATCAGGATCACGATCCCTCGACGGCGACTATTTATGCCGGTATCCGCCACACGTTCTAAGGGGGCATAAGCGGGCAGCGGCGCTGCGGCGCTCCAAAATGTCTCTGCTGCGGTTCGAGAGGATTTCAGGCGGGTTTTTGAGAGTCTTTCCTTACTGAAATGTTTTCTGAGCGGCGTGCAGAGGTTTCTTGGGCGGCGCTGGACGCTTCCCGTTTTGCGAGCGCTTAAGCTCGAAAAAGAGGTTCGGTTGAAAAATCGAACCTCTTTTTTGGTCTCTTCGTCGCAAAAACAATCATCCTGCATGCCGTTAACATCGTTTTCGGTGTAAGGTACTTTCCGGTGCGCCCAGTCCCGTCAAGAGAAGCGGACAAAGGGGTTGCAAGGTAGGAAACACTTCTTTTGTTTACCAATCTCCAATTTCTTTGCCCTGGGCAGACCAAATTCCACTGGTGCGTTTCGCATCCCTAACCGGCGAAACCGCATCTTCCGACAAGAAAAAGATTGGAGTATCTCGTGACGCTTCTCTCCTCTGCGCGCATGTCTGCCGCAATCCTCGCGCTTGGCGCGCTCACCGCCGTACCGGCCCATGCGGCAGGCATCGACGGCAGTTCGCTTGGGTTAACGTGGGCCGTTCCCTTCGCCGGGATCCTGCTTTCCATTGCGCTCTGTCCATTGTTCCTGCCGCATTTCTGGCACAAAAATTTCGGCAAAGTTGCGGTGTTCTGGGCGCTCTGCTGTGCCGTACCGCTCTGCGCCGTCCTCGGCTTTTCCGTGGGTACTGACGCTATCGTCCACGTGCTTTTGGCCGACTATGTTCCCTTCATCATTTTTGTGGGATCGCTTTTCGTCGTAGCCGGCGGCATTCACGTCCGCGGCTCATTTGTGGGCCGTCCGATCGTCAATGTGGCGTTTTTGGGGCTCGGTGCAGTGCTCGCTAACTTCATGGGCACGACGGGGGCTGCAATGCTCCTCATTCGCCCGCTGATTGAAGCCAACGCCGGCCGCACCCGCAAGAAGCAGACCTTCATCTTCTTCATCTTTCTCGTGGCAAACGTGGGCGGCGCGCTCACGCCGCTCGGTGACCCGCCTTTGTTCCTGGGGTTCCTCAAGGGCGTGGGATTCTTCTGGACGGCCGAACACCTGATGCTGCCGTGGCTCTTGTGCTCGGGCGTACTGCTCTTTATTTACTTCCTCATTGACAGCGCCTGCTTTAAGAAAGATGTGGCCGACGGCTTCAAGGCGCCGGCGGAAACCAAGGCCTTTGCCATTGAGGGCGGCATCAATGTGCTCCTTTTGGCCGGCATTATCGGTGCTGTGCTTTATTCGGGCTTCAGCCGCTCCGGCATTGAATTCACGTTCCTGAACGTGCACTTTGCGCTCGAGTCGATCGTTCGTGATCTCTGCTTCCTGGCGCTCGCGGGGCTTTCGCTCATGCTTACCGCCAAGGCTACGCGTGAGGCCAATCACTTCACATGGGACCCGATTCTGGAGGTTGCCAAGCTCTTCTTCGGCATCTTCGTGTGCATCGTGCCGGTGCTCGAAATGCTGCGTGCAGGTCACGACGGCGCCTTTGCCTCGCTCGTGGCGCTCGTCACCAATGCCGACGGGAGCTTCAACAACACGTTCTTCTTCTGGCTCACGGGTTCGCTCTCCGCGTTCCTTGACAATGCGCCGACCTACCTCGCCTTCTTCAATTTGGCGGGCGGTGATCCTGCAGTGCTCATGACCACGGATGCTCAGACGCTGATGGCCATTTCGATGGGGTCGGTCTTCATGGGAGCGGTGACCTACATCGGCAACGCACCGAATTTCATGACGGTTGCGATCTGCAATGAACGCGGCGTTAAGATGCCGTCCTTCTTTGGCTACATGCTCTGGTCGGTCGGCATTCTCTTCCCGGTCTTCTTCCTGATGGATATGGTCTTCCTCACCTAATCGTCGGTGAGGTCTCATCCCCAGCGGGCGCTTCGAATGCTTAGCGAAGCGCCCGTTTTTCGTCCTGTCCGATCGCCCAGATGCCGGCAGTTGTGGCAGAGTAGGTTCATGGCCGGACTTTAACGCCGCGGCTTTTTTGCTTTCCTTTCGGCGATGTCTGAGCATGCCTAAAGCTTTTCGCAACCCTCCGAACGATCAGAATGACCGGTCTGCGCCGCCCGGGGCGGAGCGCCGATCCGGCTTAAGGCGCGTTCTGCCGATACTGCTTCCGGCAGTCATTCTCTTAGGCTGGTGGCTCGTGACAAGTTCCGGCGCTGTGCCGGCGCTTTTGCTCCCCGGACCGGGGGCAGTGGCCAAGCGGTTTTTGTCGCTTCTCGATTCCGGCGAACTCCTCACGCATGCGGCAGTTTCCATGAGCCGCGTGTTTGCGGGCTTTTTGCTTTCCGCTTCGGCCGCCTTGGGGCTCGCACTTTTACTCTATCGACGGCCGCTTTGGGAGAGTGCGCTTTCGCTCGTCCTGGAAGCACTCCGCGTCATTCCTCCGCTTTCGCTGGTGCCGCTCCTTATTTTGTGGCTGGGCATTGATGAGGCGCCTAAGCTGGCGATTGTCGTGTTAGCGAGCTTCTTTCCCATTTATTTGTCGGCGCTCACAGCCCTGCGAAGCGTCAGCAGCAAATATAGGGAACTCGCGCAGATGCTCGGACTCACGGAATCGGCGCGTGTGCAGGAAATTCTCCTCCCGGGGGCGGCTCCGGGCATTTTGACGGGACTGCGATTGGGATTTGGCTACGCCTGGCGGGCACTGGTGGGCGCAGAACTCATCGCTGCTGCGTCGGGTCTGGGCTACCTGATTGAAGATGCATCGTCCTTGGCGAGAACCGATGTGGTGATGGTGGGCATTCTCACCATTGCGGGCTTAGGGATCCTCTGCGATCAGCTCTTTCGCCGTGGGGCGGAAGGCTGGACAAAGTCGTGCCTTAACCGCAGGCGGAAAAGCGGCGGGGGACAAACTGCCCTTGAGACAGCTCCTCCATCTGCAGCAGATCCCGAACGCAGCCTCTGGGGCATTGCGTTCGAGGGTTTGGTGGTGAGCTACCCGGGACTCACCCAGCCGCCGGTGAATCACTTGACGCTCTCCATAGCGCCCGGCTCCGTAACGGCGGTGCTCGGCCGTTCGGGATGCGGCAAAACGACGCTCCTTAAAGCAGCCGCGGGCCTGCTCCTCCCGCAGGCGGGAACGGTGCGGTTTACGTCCCCGAATGCGTCCGGAAGGACGCATCCGAAGGTTGCCATGGTGTTTCAGGAGCCGCTCCTTTTACCCTGGAAAACGGTTCGAGAAAACGCGGCGCTCGCCCTCTCTGCCCGCACGGGGGAGGCGCTTTCTGAAGCCTGCAAATCTTCAGCAGTCACACAGGCGCTGACGCTTGCCGGTATTGCGGATTTGGCTGAACGCTTTCCCGCGGAACTCTCGGGCGGCCAGCAGCAGCGCGCGGGGCTCGCGCGGGCGCTTTCGGCAGAGCCGGACGTTTTGCTGATGGATGAACCCTTCGGCGCGCTCGATGCGCTCACACGCCTGGAACTTCAGGATGAAACGCGAGCACTCTTTAACCGCCAGCGCATGACCGTGCTCATGATTACGCACGATGTGCGTGAAGCCGTTCGCATGGCAGACCGTGCAGTCGTGCTGCGTGGCGGCAGCGCCGCGGCAGATCATTCGCTTCTCATGCCGTTCCCTCGACGCTTTTCGGATCCCGCGGTCGGCGCGGCCGAAGAGGGGCTTCTTGCCGAGCTGCTGCACCATTGATCGTGCCGTTTTTATTTGAGCGGCTCGGGTTTGGAAGGTTTGCGCTTCGTTTGAGCGCAATGGGCGTCGATCCATCTGCGCACCGTGGCGGGCGGCGCGCCCGTTGCTGCGCGAATTGCTTTCCAGGTGCTGCCGCTCAGCCGCATCGCGATGGCTTTCGTGCGGACGGCATCGCTGTAGCGATAAAGATTGGGCGATATTTCAACGCTGAATTTGCCGCTTTTCCAGGCTTCAGCCCAGTCGCGAAGCGTCGTGGACGGGAGGTCGAGAATTCTTGAAGCCTTGGTGTAGCCAATGCCGGCTTCGAAGAGCGCTATAGCGCGGCGGCGTTTGTCTGCCGAGGCATATCCCGGCGGACGATAGCGTCCTGGGGGCGACACCGACAGCTCGTCCGGTAAATCATTTTCCGACATAAGGTATTCCTGCTGCTCGTCAACCGTGCTTGCACTGCGCAAAAAAGCCCCGTCCCCGCGCGAGCGGCAGACGGGTGCCAGAGAGCGGGATGACATACCCTCACTCGGTGAGTGAGTGCAGTTGTCTCCCGAAATCGGTATGAGTCCCCGAGAGCCTTCCTTCATCCTTGGAGCACAATGAAAGAAGGCCCCGGGCGGGTTCTCAGGGGCTAAGCACTGCGAAGCGCTGAGCCCCTATAGAACGGGTTGGTTAGAACGAGTAGCGGAGGTTGGCGTTGAAGGCATTGTTCAGACGATCGTCGGAACCAGCCGTAAGGCCGTAGTTCAGACCAAACGTCCAAGCATCCTTCTGAGCCTCAACACCGATCGTGGCACGGATCGGGTTGGAGTCGAACACACGGTTGCTGTCGGAAGCACCAACGAACGTGTATTTCACATCCTTATCGCCAAAGGTCGGGACAACCGAGAGATCAACCATCGGAGCAACCTTCCAGCCGTTCGTATCGAACGTACCCGAGAAGGCAACACCCAACGGCATCTGGTAAACGGTCATCGTGTCATAGTCGGCGCCAAACTTGGAGTCGTCCATGTCGATGCGCGTCAGACGGATGCCAGCATGCGGAACGATGTTGAGCGCGCCGAACTTGGCGAGGTATTCCGTGCCCACACCAAAGGTGAAGACGTCCGCATCTTCGGATTCCTTGACCTGACCGAAGACCGTATTGGTCGAAAGGTCGTTCTTGAGCTTCGTGTAGCCCACATCAGCACGGAGATTGAAGTCGCCTAGCTGCTGCGCAGCGTAGAGACTCACGCCGTAGAAGTCCGAATCGTTGTCGACCTTGATGCCGTCACCCACGGAATTGCTGTCAGCCTGACCCACATTGAAGGCAAGACCGATGGTTGCACCGCAGGAGGCAGTGTAGTCAAGACCCAGAACGGCGCCGTAGATGTCGGCTTCGTAGCCATAGCCTTCACCATAGAGACGCTTGCCTTCGTTGGTCGTGCCGAAAACGTCAACCCACGGCGTAACACCGGTCGTGCGCGGAGCATTGAGGCTGGCGAGCGAAGTGCGGCGTTCAAGGGCAGCGGTGACCTGATCGTTCACATCAAGCGCGGTGTTGAAGGCACCGCCGGCAAGAGCCATGACCGAAGCCGTGTTAACGCTATCAAGGTAATCGCTGATCTTGTTTTCCAGGTACTGTCTCTGGTCTTGAGCAGCGCTATAACCATCCGAAGCCTTGACGTCCGCGATGTAGTCCGTGAGCCCCCAGACAACCGCGTCGCTCAGCTGGTTATGACCGAAAGAAACGGCATCGAGGTCAGCCTTGGCATTGCCGCCCTGATAAGTGTCGTCGAGCAGATTGTCATACGTTGTGTTGCGGGCAAACGAGATCGTACCGTCAGCTGCAACGGTACCCTGCGACGTATGGTCCGTAGATGTGCCGTAGAACATCGTGCCGTAGTCGACCGTCAGCTTGTCTTCAGTGGCAGACTTAGCAAGCTTAAGCGTCTTCGCACCGTTTTCGCCTTCAAAGGCTGCAGCAGGCGCGTTCTTGACGCCGACGAGCGTGACCTTAGCTCCGTTTGTAGTGGAGATAGCGTTCTGCAGGACACCGTCCTTAGCGGCATAACCGGCCGTGCCTGCAACTCCCTGAATGTCAACGAGGAGATCCGTAGCCTGGCCAGCGGCACCGCCAATGCTCAGGGCTGCAGTGCCATCACCAAACACCGCCTGCTTGGCGATGTAGATAACAGACTTGTCAGCATCAATTTCACCGTAGGCATCGGCAACGGCTGCATTTGCCGCAGCGGTCGAGGCGCCAACGGACAGCACGCCGAGGTTAGGCTCTTCGCCTGCAGAACTTGACGTGAAGGAAACCGTCTGGACTTTAACTGCGTTTTCAAAGGCCTTTGGAGCGTCTTCATCCCCTTCAGCTTGAGTGGTCGTTGTAGCGGGCTTATTGCCGAAAATGGCAAACGTACCGTCAGTGATGACGACGGCGTTCGTGGAGCCCTGTTCATACCAAGCCGTATCCAGGTCGCCATTGACGCTGATCTGACCGTTGTTGGTAAGACCATTGGTCGTCATGGTGCCGTTGACCGTCAAATCGCCGCCATTGGCCGCTACGGTCGTGCCGGCTTCGTTCGTGAACGTGAAGGCACCCGTAATGGTGGATGCAGCGGCGAACGTGATAGCGTTGTCGATGGTACCGAAGTCAGTGTCTTCTGCGCCAAGATCGACGCGGCGGAAGGTTACGTCAACGAGTTTGTCTCCTTCCTTGGCACCAATAATGACTTCTCCCTTGGCATTGCCGCGAAGCGTAAGCGTATTAGTCGTGGCGTTGCCGATGGTGAGAGATTTGAGTTCGTTCTCATTGGCTTCCGTTTTAGCAACTTCAAGTGAACCAATGGTCAGCGGGCGAGCAAGGAATTGTGCACCGTTAAAGTCAGGATCCCCGGAGTTATAGGAAGCAATTACGTCGCTGCGGCCAAAGTTCGTCGGACCGATAGCCGTTGAACTGCCGATCTCAGCGAGATCAAGCTTAGACTGCTTGCCTTCAGCATCAACCGCCACAATGTTGGCGTTCTTGAAGTTGAACTTGTCGCCAAGCGCGGAGGAGATGTTTTTGTAGTCGTCGAGTGAGTAGGTACCAGTTGTGCTCGTATCGATCAGGTCGCCAGTGTTGTTAGTGGAGGCAGCTGAACCGAAAGCAGTGACGGTGTAGGTCACGCTACCATCTTCATCCGTGGAGCTCTTGATGAGGTTGGCAAGCGATGTTTCGATCGTACCGGTATTGGTAACACCGACCGATTCAAGTTTGCCCGTATCAACATTCTGGACGATCAGCGTGCCGGAATTCGTAATGGTATCGGTAGTATTTACGAAGACCAGATTTTCAACGGTAGCTTTGCCGTCATTCACAAAGCCTTTGGCAGGAGTGTCGTCAGTCGTAGAAGGCGTGTCAGCTGAAGCTTTTGCAAACGTGATCGTGTTGAACTTGACCGTTCCTTCATTCGTAAATGCGGAATCGGCTGTGTTCAAAGTAAGAGTGGCGGCGTTGAGCTCGCCAGTGACCGTAACGTTACCGTTGGTTGCTGCCTCACTATCGTCGCCAGTGGCAACAGCAGCTGCACCAACTGAAACATTGTTGAAGGTCAACTCTTCAGCGACAGTAGCAGAACCATTAGCAGCGATCAGATCGCCGTCAACAGCAGCGCCTTCGGCACCGGTAAGTGCAGCAGTACCGAACTTAACAATGACATCGCCTGTAACGGAGGCGTCTTTTTCAATGTTGATATTGCTGGTAGATGCAGTAGGACTGTCGGTGCTACCGGTAAAGGAAGAAACAACAATATCGCCTTGCGTTACAGATCCGGTAGCGAGAGTTGCGGTGTTATTTGAGCCTTTATAAAAGCCGATAGCAATCGCGCCTTCAGCTGCGGCATTAATCACACCTCCTTTCTTATTAGTAAAGGAAGCGTTCGTAACATTGTCGCTGATATAAACGCCGATAATTTGTTCAGCATCTTCAGCAAGTGCTCCGACCGTAATCGTGCCGTTATTTTCTGCAACAGGTGCCGTTCCGGCTTCCAAACCGATCGCTCGCCCCTGATTTTCAACGACGATGGTGCCATTATTAATGATCTTCACACCGTTGCCCTGACTACCGGAAGCAAGCGCAACGGCATTTTTCGCAATAATGGTGCCGTCATTGATGATTTCACCTTTGTCACCGCTCATGGCGTGTGTTGCCCAGTAGTGAGCTTTATTGAGTGCTGTGACGTAAATCGTGCCCTTATTGATCAACTTAGAGTCATCAGCGGCACCCGATGACATAAAGAAGCCGTTAGCTTGGACGTACTTAGGGCTGTCAGTAGCATCAGCATTGGCCTGATCAGCAATCACCCACAGCGTTTTATCAAACGTGTAGGATTGATTAGGTGTAACTAAGGCACCAGCACCGTTTTCTGTTTTTTTGTAGACAATACTGTCATTGAGCGTGTCTGTCTGCGCAGCCGTTGTGTCAGCGTAAACTTTTGCGCCTTCAACCGGGTCGATATAGGATGCGGCCATTGCACTGCCCGCAACGAGGGTTGCCACAGCTGCAGCAATAACCGTCTTCACAGCCTTACCTTGATAGGAAGAAGCCTTTTCGCTCGTCACGACGACGCCGCGTGTGAGTGACTTGGCAACTTTATAAGTGCGATTCATTTAGGGAGTACTCCAAGAGTTTTCTGGTTGACTCAACGGTTTCGAATGAAGTCGAAGAGTTGTGCACAAGCACTCAGGGCATCCTAAATGTCGAGAAAACATAGGGGGGGGGGTTATCCCTATGGCCGGCTTTCTAATAGATTGTTTGCCGGCAAATTTGGAAAACTGATATATGGCGCGAAAACCCTTAATTGAGGTTGTGTCATCAGAACAACACGGAAAATATGTAAACGTCCTATTGTTCCAATAGTAAACGCATGTAAGCACCCTATCTCTTCGGGAGGTCGGCAAAACGAAGGAGGCGGTTTCATAACAATCCTTTCCGCTGACCGTGAGTTTTATTCAGCTCGGTTGGACGCAGTCCCCTTTGAGTGAGTCGTAAAACTGCCGCTTTCCTCATGGCGGTGTCAGAATGTGCCTCAACGAGCTCCTTGTCTGCAAAGAAGACGCATTTCTGTTTCTGAGCATTAAAGAGACGAAGGAGCGGAGATTGATGAAAAAGGATTCATGTTATGAAGCTTAAAAACCTTTTTGCCGCGGCGGCCGTCGCGGCTGGACTGTGCTTAACCGGCATGTCTGCAGTTCAGGCTGCACCGAAGATGCCCGAGAGCATTTCGATCACCTATGTGAAATCGCCCTTCAATCTGCAGAACATTGTGATGAAGGAGCGCGGGATGCTCGAAGATGCCTTCAAGGCCGAAGGCGTCAAGATCAATTGGCGCGTCATTAATTCGGGTGCCATTCAGGGTCAGGCTATGGCGTCTGGCGACTTAGACTTCTCCGCGGTCATGAATACGGCCAGCGTGCTGATGGCTGCCGGTGCCGGCAACCCCATCCGTATTGCTTCCGGTGTGGGTCACCCGCAGAAGATCTTTGCCATCATCGGCAAACCCGGCACGGACTATTCCATCAAGGATCTCAAAGGCAAGAAGGTCGTGGGACCTAAGGGCACGGTGCTCCATCAGCTCCTCGTGGCGGCGCTCAAGAAGGAAGGCATGACCATCAAGGACGTGGACTTCATCAGCATGGATCCTGCCAAGGCCATGACGGCGGTGCTCTCCGGTTCGGCTGACGCGGGGCTGGTCGCAGCTGGCCTCATTATTAAGGCAAACGCAGAAGGCGCCAAAACGATTACGACGTGCGAAGGGCTCGTCGAACCCAATCTCGTGATGGCAGTCCGCCAGGCTTTTGTTGACCAGTATCCGGAAGCTTACGAACGCGTGGTTGCAACGAACCGCGCTGCTTTGAAGTGGATTCGCGAACACAAGGCTGAAGCGCTCACCATGGGAGCAAAAGAGCAGGGCATTTCCATTGAAAATGCCGAGAAGCTCTATGACTGGTCGGGCTTTTATGACGTCTTGACTGAAGCTGACGTCAAGGGGCTTGCCGCTGATCAGCAGTTCCTCATCGACAACGGCATGATGGAAAAGGCGGTGGATGTCCGTTCGCTTATTCTGCCGGGCGCGATGAAATAACCGCCTAATGAAAAAGCGAATACAGCGTTTCGCTGTTGCTTTACTGCAGTTTTAGGCCTCAGCAATCGGCTGCTTTGACGCGAGTCGGGCAGCTGATTGCGGACGAATTGAGAGAATTTCTAAATCGCCTTCAAAGGAAGATCCGCTCGATTGGTCGGGAATCTTTAATTTGATTTCTTCAAGCGATTGGCCCAAGAAACGCAGCAAAGAAAGGTCCCAAAGAAAGGCAACAAAGAAAAAGGCTGAGTTTGGAAAAACTCAGCCTTTTATGGTTTCGTGGCAGGGGTAGTAGGATTCGAACCTACGAATGGTGGATTCAGAATCCACTGCCTTAACCGGACTTGGCGATACCCCAACGAAACTTGGTGCGGTCGATGAGATTTGAACTCATATGGATTGCTCCGCTACCCCCTCAAAGTAGTGCGTCTACCAATTTCGCCACGACCGCGGCCTGATCAAGTTGTTTTCTGCTGATTTATTTTTGAACTGAGGCGTTCATCAGCAGAGGAAAAAGATTTTACCTGGGAATTTGGTTAACGGGGGACTTATTGGCATCACCAGCCATCCCCTGTTCTTGGGATGCAGGCTGTTCAATGGTCGAAAGAACGCCGCCTTCGGGCTGTGCGGAGCGCTTGTTGAAAGCGCCGGACGCGAGGGTCAGGGCGATCGTCGAGCAGAAGAAAACCGTAGCGGCGATGGCCGTCGAACGCGAGAGGAAGTTGGCGCTGCCGGTGGCCCCGAAAACAGAGCCCGAGGCGCCGCTGCCGAACGCGGCGCCGAGGTCGGCGCCCTTGCCGTGCTGCATCAGCACGAGGACGATAACGACCACGGCCGAAATGATCTGCAGAACGAGCGCGATGCTAAGCAGGAAATGCATGGTGAAAGAAACCTTTATGGAAGGTGTGGAAATGGGGTTGATGGGAAAACGGAATCAGAACGCGTTGGCAATTGCGAGGAAGCTGGAAGCCTTTAGCGCTGCTCCGCCGACCAGTGCGCCGTCAATATCGGGCTGCGCAAAGAGCTCGTGAGCATTTTCAGGCTTGACGCTTCCGCCGTAGAGAATCGGCGTTGATGCGCCGCCCTTGGGAGACACTTCAACGAGCCGAGTGCGGATGAGCGCGTGGACGGACTGAGCGATTTCAGGCGTAGCGGTCTTGCCGGTGCCGATGGCCCAAACGGGTTCATAAGCAACAGCGAGAAGATCCTCAGGACGCACGATGGTGAGGACGGCATTCAACTGACGAAGAATCACAGAAGGCGTAGCGCCGGTTTCCCGCTCTTCGAGCGTTTCGCCCACGCAGATCACCGGCTTCAAGCCCGCCTTGACCAAGGCCAGTGCTTTCATGGCCACGCGGTTATCGGTTTCACCGTAAAGCGTCCGCCGTTCCGAGTGACCGACGATGGCGCAGCTCATGCCGATGTCGTGAAGCATCCCGGCGGAAATTTCGCCGGTAAAGGCGCCCGCGGGATTCTCGTTGACATCTTCGGCGCCGACTTCAAGATGGGTGCCGAGCGCACGCAGCGCAAGCTCTCCCAAATAAACGAAAGGGGCGCAGACGACGGTTCGGCAGGCGGGTTGGGGAGACGAAAGAAATTCGTCCGTCCAACGGGCATTGGCCTCCCGTGAGCCGTTCATCTTCCAATTGGCAATGACGATGCGGTCGCGCATAGTGCTTGTTCTGGTCCTCGATGGCTGCCGCAGATAAATTCTGCGGCGCTTCAGCGTTGTTTCAGTAGGTTGAAGGGGATTTTAGCCGCTTAAACGTTGAAAGGTCCTTAAAGGGTGCTTTCTCAGCTTCCGGAAAGCGGCGAACGCCGGCAGGCGTTTTCCCGCATTTTCCCCTTTGGCAGGGAAGGCGCGGAAAAGCATCCGTACCGGCGCCAAGCGCAGCCGTCGCTCATGCGGGTGCCCTTAAAAGAACACCCGCGGCGACAGATGCCTTACTTGTTTTCGCCTTCTTCGCGCAGAAGCGCCTTCATGGAAAGACGTACGCGGCCCTTTTCATCGGCTTCGATAACCTTGACGCGGACCTTCTGACCTTCCTTGAGGTAGTCAGAAACAGCATTGACGCGTTCGTTGGCAATCTGGCTGATGTGAAGCAGACCGTCCTTGCCCGGGAGGAGCTGAACGATAGCGCCGAAGTCGAGGAGGCGCGTAACCGTGCCTTCGTAGATCTGACCGGCTTCCACTTCCGCGGTGATTTCTTCGATGCGGCGGCGGGCTTCAGCAACGCGGGCCATATCGGGCGAAGAAATCGTGACCATGCCGTCGTCTTCCACGTTGATGGTCGTGCCGGTTTCTTCCGTAAGGGCGCGGATAACGGAACCGCCCTTGCCGATCACGTCACGGATCTTTTCCGGATTGATCTTGAAGGAAATCATGCGCGGAGCAAAGTCAGAGAGCTCCTTGGCGCCGCCGCCGGCCATTTCATGCATGCGGCTGAGGATGTGCTGACGGCCGTCGTGAGCCTGAGCGAGCGCAGCCTGCATGATTTCGGGGGTGATGCCTTCGATCTTGATGTCCATCTGGAGCGCCGTGACACCGTTTTCAGTGCCGGCCACCTTGAAGTCCATGTCGCCGAGGTGATCTTCGTCGCCGAGGATGTCGGTGAGCACGGCGAAGCGGTTGCCTTCCTTGATGAGGCCCATGGCCACACCGGCAACGTAGTCCTTAAGCGGCACGCCGGCATCGAGCATCGAGAGGCAGCCGCCGCAGACGGAGGCCATCGACGAGGAGCCGTTCGATTCGCAGATTTCAGAAACAACGCGAAGCGTGTACTGGAACTCTTCGGGCGAGGGCAGAACAGCCTTCAGGGCGCGCTTAGCGAGACGGCCGTGGCCGATTTCGCGGCGCTTGGGGCTGCCGACGCGGCCCGTTTCGCCGGTTGCGAACGGAGGCATGTTGTAGTGCAGCATGAAGCGGTCGTGCTGTTCTTCGCAAAGGCCGTCAATGATCTGTTCATCCTGCTTCGTGCCGAGGGTGGTCGTGACGAGAGCCTGCGTTTCACCGCGGGTGAAGAGCGCGGAGCCGTGGGTGCGCGGGAGCACGCCCTGGCGGATTTCAATCGGGCGAACCGTGCGGGTGTCGCGGCCGTCGATGCGGGGTTCGCCGGCGAGAATCTGCGAGCGGACGAGGTGGGCTTCGAGTTCGAAGAGGATGCCGTTCACTTCATTGGCATCGGGCGCCTCCGTGCCGGCGGCTTCAGCATCGGCAGCGAGCGTCTGTTCGACGAGGGCATAAACCTCGCGGAGCTTTTCAGTGCGCGGCTGCTTGGAGCGGATGGCATAGGCTTCGTGGAGACCCTTGTCGGCGATTTCGACGATACGGGCAATGAGCGCCTCGTTCTTCGGGGCGGGCTGCCAATCCCAGGCGGGCTTGCCGGCCTTGGCAACGAGTTCGTTGATCGCATTGATGGCGACCTGCATTTCGCGGTGGCCGAAGACCACGGCGTCGAGCATCGTCTTTTCCGGGAGGATGTCGGCTTCAGACTCAACCATCAGCACGGCGCGCTGGGTGCCGGCAACCACGAGATCAAGGCGCGAGGTCTTGAGCTGTTCGGTCGTGGGATTCACGACGAACTTGTCGTCGATGTAGCCCACGCGGCAGGCGCCGATCGGGCCGCGGAAGGGGATGCCGGAAACGGCGAGGGCGGCGGAAGCGCCGAGCATGGCCGGAATGTCCGGATCAACAGCCGGGTCGGCCGAGAGAACGTGAATGATGACCTGCACTTCATTGAAGAATCCGTCCGGGAAGAGCGGGCGGATCGGACGGTCGATCAGACGGCTCGTCAGCGTTTCCTTTTCCGAGGGACGGCCTTCGCGCTTGAAGAAGCCCCCGGGGATGCGGCCGGCTGCGTAGGTCTTTTCAATGTAGTCAACCGTAAGCGGGAAGAAGTCCTGACCGGGCTTGGCTTCCTTCTTGCAGACGACCGTCGCGAGAGCGACTGTGTCATCCATGCGGCAGATAACGGCACCGGTGGCCTGGCGAGCGATTTCACCGGTTTCGAGCGTCACGTCATGATCGCCGAAACGGAAGCTCTGAGTGGTCTTATTGAACATCGTCATCGGGAATGTTTCCTTCTGAAGAAAGTCCTTTCGCTGACGTCTTCATGTCCGGTCTTCACCGCAGGATTACTGCATATCAGAAAATTCCTGCGGCACGCTGCGGTCTGAGGGTTCTCAAGGTTCCCAAGAGCACTCAAATCGCAACGCGCATTCGAAGGCGATTGGAGATGAAGGGGTATTTCGTCAACGATTGGACAAGGGGTTATAGATGCGACTACGGCCTGTCGAAAATCGGCAGGCCGTGGTCAGGTGAAACTCTTTCTCGCTTACTTGCGGAGGCTGAGCGTATCGATCAGCTTGCGGTAGGCGTTGAGGTCCGTGCGCTTGAGGTAGTCAAGGAGCTTGCGGCGGCGCGAAACCATGCGAAGCAGGCCGCGGCGGCTGTGGTGATCCTTGGCGTGCACCTTGAAGTGCTCGGTAAGGTGGTTGATGCGGGCCGTGAGAAGAGCGACCTGGACTTCAGGAGAGCCGGTATCGCCTTCGGCGCGCTGGAACTTAGCAACGATCTCAGACTTGGTCAGTTCAGACATGGATATTCCTGTCAAAGATGAAAGAACTTGCGGACACGAGCGTTGTGACTCGAGCCGTGAAAGCGGGCATTTTAGACATCGAGCGAGCGACGTGCAAGCGCAACAGTCTTTATTTTTTTATTCGCTCGATATCCAAAACGAAATTAAAGGAGGGTCACCGATCGTCGGACTTGCGGAAACGCTTTTCAAGCGCAGCGACGAAGCGCGAAATCGTGAGCGTGAGCGTGAGGTAGATGATGGCAACGCAGGTCCAAATTTCAAGCGTGCCGTAGGTCTCAGCAATGATGAGCTGCCCGGAGCGCGTGAGTTCTTCAAAGCCGATTACCGAAACGAGGGACGAATCCTTCAGCATGGCAATGAATTCATTGCCGAGCGGCGGAATGATGCGCTTAAAGGCCTGCGGCAGCACGATGTAGCGCATGGTCTGTCCGTAGGTCATGCCGAGAGAAAGACCGGCGCGGAACTGCCCCTGAGAGATGGACTGAATGCCGCCGCGGAAGATTTCGGCAATGTATGCGCCGGAGTTAAGCGAACAGGCGGTAACGGCTGCGATAAACGGGTCAATGCGGTGGCCGATGATATTGGGCAGCGCAAAGTAGATGATGAAGATCTGAATGAGGAGCGGCGTGCCGCGGATGCAGTCGACGTAGACCTTGGCGGGAAGACGCAGGAGCGGGGACTTGGAAAGCTGAGCAAGGCTCGCAACGAGACCGATCAGGAGGCCCAGGCCCACGGCAAGGGCCGTAATTTCAAGCGTCAGACCCGCGCCTCGCAGAAGGAGCGGAATGCTGTGGATGATTAGGGAAAAATCAAATTCCATGGCCTTCGTGGTGTATGAATGGGGGTTGATGAATGAGTGCGGTGCTCTATTTCAGCTTCGGGCAGCCAGTGTGAAATGAGCTGCAGGATTCTACACAGATGTAGTATCACGAACGCGGTCGACCGGCTTTCGATCGACCGCGTCGTGCGGAATACGTTAAAGATTCAATGACAAAGCGCAAATACGGGCGCTTTGATCGTTCGAATTATTCCTGGAACCACTTCTTGTAGATCTTGTCGACTTCGCCGGAAGCCTTGAGTTCTGCGTAGGCCTTGTTGAGTTTGTCAAGCAGAGCCGTGTTGCCCTTCTTCACGCAGAAGCCGAACTCTTCAGCATCGGCAATGTAGGGCGGAATCGTGAGCTGCTGGGCAGCCTTGGGTTGATTCTTAAGATAGTAAGCGAGCACGGGACGGTCGAGCACAACGGCCGAGGCGTTGTGCGAGAGCAGATCCATGAAGGCTTCGCTCGTCGTATTGAAGCTCGAAACCTTGGCGCCCTGAATGTCCTTGGCCTTATCTGCGCCGGTCGTGCCGATCTGGACGGCAAGGCGCTGGTTTTTCAGGTCGTCGAACGTCTTGAACTTTTCTGCGTCCGTGCGATGGATCAGCATCGAGAGACCGGACGTGTAGTAGGGCGTCGTAAAGTCAACGCGCTTCTGGCGTTCCGGCGTGATGGAAACGCCGGCAGCAACCACATCAACATTGCCCGTCATCAAAGCCGGGATCAGTGCGTCAAAGCCCATGTTGAGAATCTGCACGTCAAAGCCGGCTTTCTGACCCACGGCGCGGATGAGGTCCATGTCAAAGCCCGTGTAGTCCTTCGTCTGCGTGTCGAGGAATTCAAACGGCGCAAAGGTGGGTTCCGTGCCGACGCGAAGCAGGTCGCGGGCCTGAGCCGCGGCGGACCCGATTGCAAGAGTGGCGGCAGCGCATGCGCAGAGGACGATTTTCTTGAACTGCATGATGAATGTCTTCTTTTTTGAGTTGAAGGATTAAGGGCGCTGCGGCGTTCAATTGCGGAAATTTCCGGTATGCGGAGTCCGAGCGTCGTCACTTAAATGTGAGGTTCAATACTTTGCATCTTAATCAGCTCGAAGAACTTTGAACGCCTTGCAGATCTCTGCGGGGCATAAAAAAACACGCGCATTTGCCGAAACCCTTGTAGCGGGTTGTTTGCGTGAAGATTCGTTGAAAGAATGCGCGGGGCGCGTCGACAGCAAATATCAATATGTCGACAAAAAAGGCCTGAAAAAAAGCGCAGGCTTTCACGAAACCTGCGCCTCGATTTGCGGCTTGACTTCGATTGATTTTTTATGCGCTCGCTGCTGCGTCGCTCTTTTCTGCGGGTTCAGCCGTTTTGCGCCAGGCAGGCGTTGCCTTGGCCTTCTTTTCTGCAATATCCAGAATGCGTTCGTGTTCAGCGAGCTCTTCGGGCGAGGCCTTAATGACGATGCTGGCATCGAAGGCAGGCATCGGGGGAAGGTTGTCAATGTCTTCGTTGACGAGCGTAAGCGTGTCCTGTCCGCGTGAAAGCGAGAGATAAACCTCAGCGAGCAGCTCCGCGTCGAGCAGAGCGCCGTGGAGCGTACGGTTGGAGTTGTCGATTTCGTAATAACGGCAGAGACTGTCAAGACTAACCGCACGGCCAGGCAAAAGCTTTTTGGCGAGCTTCACCGTATCAATGACCTGACAATAGTCAGAAATCTTTCCGCGGCCGCAGCGGCCAAGTTCCATATCGAGAAAGCCGGTGTCGAATGCTGCGTTGTGAATGACGAGTGTGGAGCCCTTCACAAAATCAATGAACTTATCGGCGATTTCGGCAAACTTCGGCTTGTCCTGCAGGTATTCCGTCGTAATGCCGTGAATGGCGACGGCCTCTTCAGGTACCTCGCGTTCCGGATTGACGAAAATCTGCAGATGATGTTCATCAGTGCTTCGCATCATGCGGCCTTCAATGGCAACGCAGCCGATTTCAATGATGCGGTCGCCGTTTTGGGCGTCCAGGCCCGTCGTTTCCGTATCGAGCGTGATAAGGCGGTTGGGTGAAGCCATGGGAGATCTCCTCCTGAACCAAATGCTGAAGCCGAGTACGAAAAAGCCCGGCACAATTTTTTTGCCGGGCTAGCGTGCTGGAGCGGGCGAAGGGAGTCGAACCCTCGTCATCAGCTTGGGAAGCTGAGGTAATAGCCGTTATACGACGCCCGCGTTTTACAGGATTTTGAAGGAAGTCTGCTCACTCCTCTTCCTGTGAGGGAGGAATTATGCCCCAAAGAGGTCAATTTTGCCAATTGCCAGCATTGCTTCCATCCGAGGCCGATCAGATCTTTGGGCGACAGCGTGGCGAGCGGCGACAAAAGATCATGACGCCAAGCAGTTTATGAAAATAATGACATCTCTGACAGTTTGGGGGCTTCGGCAGATAAAAAATGACGAAGGAGGTCAGTGCGCTATTGCACCAAAAGCGATTCGAAGATGATCTGCAAATTCGACTGCAGTCATCTCGCCTAAGGCAGCGTTGAAGCGGATGTTTTTCAGCTCCAGCATCTCTGTGCGGTCTGGGACGATGGCTCCGGCATGCTCTCGAGGCAAGTTTTTGGTCTTCACACTTGCGAAGAGTGTTTGCAGCCTGGTGCGGGGCAAAGCCCAAGGCACTGGTAAAAGCATTCGATCTCAAAATCTTCGGCAGCGCTTTGCCCTGAGTCTTTGAGAGTCAGCGCGGCGGCGTCCTGCTGCACAGGGGGCCGCGGACAGTTGGCTAATCGGCATGCTGACACGAAAACAGCGCGAGGATTTCGCGCTGTTTGAGATGATTCCGATGAAAAGGACTTGGAAAGGAGAAAGCACTGGCTCCCGCTAATTTGGGTTAAAGCGGCTCACCATCTTTGCGAAGAATTGCAAGATAGTTCTCATAAGCAAATACTCGACTGCGGTGTTTGCCTGTGGTTTCTTGCAAGATGCCGAGTTCAACAAACCTCAAGATCAATTTGGATGCTGTTGGAAATGACAGTTTAAGTTGTTGTGCAGTTGTTTTAATTTCGATTATTGGTTTGTGTTCGAGATATTCCAAGAAATTCAGCAAGCGCTGCTGGGTGGATTTTCTGGTTGTTGCATTGACAACCGTTTGAGAGTCGTTGTCATGCAAGTCACGCAATTTTTGAATGGAGCTGATCGTATCCGTGAGCGCTGCACTGGCGGCAATCAAGAAAAATTTGATCCATGCTTCGTAGTTTCCGTCTTGTCGTACAGCCATCATGTGAGCGTAATAATCTCCTCGATGGAGCTTCAAAAAATAGGAGATGTAGAAGAGAGGAGAAGTGAGTACTTTGGCGTGGATGAGATACAGAAGAATCAGTAATCGTCCAATACGTCCATTGCCGTCCAGGAAAGGATGAATCGTTTCGAATTGATAGTGAATCAATGCGGCGTTGATGAATGGATCGAGTCTCGGTGGTTCCTGATGGAAAAACTTTTCCAAATCAGATAAAGCTTGATGCATGTCCTCAAGATTCGGAGGTACATAGCTAGCTGAGGTTAAGGAGCAGCCTGTTGGACCGATCCAATTTTGAGACGATCTAAATTCCCCCGGATTTTTGTCTCGGCCACGGCTATGGGTAAGTAGCACCTGATGCGTTTCGCGCAAGAGTCTCATGCACAGCGGGAGCCCTTTGGGGTTTGAGTCCTTCATTTGCTCAACAGCAAAGAATATAGCCTCAACATTATCAATCACTTCAGTGACATCACGGTTCGCGTTCCTATCAATCGTTGGATCGAGAATGTCATCAAGGGTGGCCTGTGTCCCTTCAATTTGTGATGAAAAGAGCGCCTCCCTGCGAACGTACATTGCGAGGAATAAGGATAAGTCGGGAATGGAGGACGCTAGACCGTGTAGGAGACCAATGTCAGCGTAAATTTTGCATAGAAGAGCGGTCATCTCCCTGTCGATTACAACCGGAGGTTCAGGAGGAAGAGGCGTAGGTTGGAAAGAAAAGAACGTTTGAGCCCCGGACAGGTTTGGACGCAACCGGCCTGAGCGTGCGGATCGACAAATCATTGCGAAACCTTTAATAAGGGGATTCATTATTAAAGTTTATGCGATAAATCTTTAATAGTGGAAGAGCTTATTAAAGATTTTGACTTTGCTGACCGTTATGAACCCATCGAGGAGCTTGAAGTAAACCTGAGATTGGCGGCCGGCAGGAGAGAGGAAGCGGGTGACTAGGTTCCAAATCTCACGCGAAATATGCACGTCTTGGGGCAAACAAGACTTTTTGCCGAAGCCCGCTCGAATAGGCTGAAGCTGCGAGCCTGAACTCCCGGATAACAGATCCCGAACTCGAGTGATTAAGGTCAAAGATCGGTTGTTTTGCTGAGCTAATCCCGTGAAAATGAACCAATAAGTTTTTACGGGATTTCT
>ERZ827522.1401-NODE-1401-length-21422-cov-2.969673_pt1 | contig 21422 bp, 18 predicted proteins | sample MGYA00519580_ERZ827522 | MGnify/ENA primary metagenome ERZ827522 (study PRJEB31778, sample SAMEA3449340) | human gut metagenome | biome: human gut; feature: human-associated habitat; material: faeces | place: United Kingdom | collected 2010/2012 ... | reverse complement strand
TTACGCTCCCGCTGGCGGGAGCTGGCGCCGCAGGCGACTGAGGGTGGTTGAAGAAGATGGAGATTAGCAAATGACCAAGGCCGCCATATTCGACCTCGATGGCACCCTCCTCGACTCCATGGGAGTCTGGGACCAAGTCGACATCGACTTCCTGAACAAGCGCGGAATCGAAGTGCCGCCCGACTACATGACCAAAGTCTCCGCCATGCAATTCCGCCAGATCGCCGAATACACCATCGCACGCTTCGGCCTTACAGACACGCCCGAAGAGCTCATGCAGGAATGGGACGACATGGCCAGCGTCGCCTATTCCACCACGGTCGAAGCCAAACCCGGCGCGCTTGACTATCTGCGCGATCTGAAAGCCTCCGGTGTCAAACTGGGTGTCGCCACCTCGCTGCCCCCGCATCTGCGTGAGCCGGCGCTACGCCACGTCGGCATGTTCGAACTGTTCAACGATATCGTCTCCGTCGATGATGCGAACGACGTCGGCAAGGACCAGCCCGACGTCTACCTGCTCGCCGCCAAGCGCCTAGGCGCCGCGCCGGTCGACTGCACGGTGTTCGAAGACCTGCTGGTCGGCATGAAGTCGGCCAAATCGGTCGGCATGAAGGTCTGGGCCATGCACGACGACTCCTCCGCCTCCGATTGGCCCGAAATCTGCCACCTAGCCGACGGCGTCCTCTTCGACTTCCACGACGCTCCGCGCGTGCTGTGATAAAAAAATTACACCCCCGCTGGCGGGGCTGTCGGCGTAACGGCGTTGTTTGGCATAGGTGCCCCTTCCCGAGGCCATTGTAGGCGCGGCCCATGTTTCGACACTGTATGTTGGCAAGGTGTTTGTTTACTGTTTAGCTGTTATGTAACACACCTTGACAGTTAAGCAGAACAGTTATACTGTGTTGTATAACAGCTAAACAGCTGGGGTGCTAGTCAATCACAACCGAAAGGGGCATAGATGAAACTGATCATCTCATCCGTGTCCGGTGAGCCCATCTACGAGCAAATCAAAACCCAAATCCGTTCGGCGGTGCTCGGCGGCGAGCTGAAGGCGGGCGAGGCCCTGCCTTCCCTGAGAAAACTCGCCAAGGAGTTGCGCATCTCCGTACTCACCGTCACCAGGGCGTACAACGAACTGGCCGATGAGGGCGTGGTGCAGAACATCCAAGGCAAAGGCACTTTCGTGATGGACAAGGGCAATGAACTGATGCAACGTCAGCTCGAAACCCAGATTCGTGAAAGCCTGGCCGAGGCAAGCCGGGGCGCCAAAGCCGCCGGCATTCCGCTGGACGCATTGGACCGCATGCTCGAAGAGGAATACCGCAAGGAATAACCTCAAGAAAGGACCATGGACATGACCGCCATATCCGAATCCGACGCGATGGCGTTGCAGGTCACCGACGTCACCAAACACTATGATTCCGGCTTCACGCTGGACGACGTGACCTTCGACCTGCCCAAGGGCTACATCATGGGACTGATCGGCCCGAACGGCGCCGGCAAATCCACCCTCATCAAACTCATCCTCAACATGATTCACCGCGACGCCGGTTCGATTCACGTGCTCGGCCTCGACAACATCGCCAACGAGGAGCCCGTCAAAGAACAACTCGGTGTGGTGTTTGACTTCAGCTACATGCATGAACTGTGGCAAGTCAAGAACATTGAACGTATCGTTGCGCCACTGTATCCATCATGGGACGGTGGATGCTATCGCAAGTATCTGGATACTTTTGGCCTTGGTGACGCACAGAACGGCAAGAAACATATCAAGGATCTTTCCCGCGGCATGCAGATGAAGCTGATGCTGGCCATCGCATTGAGTCATGATGCCAAGCTGCTGATTCTCGACGAGCCGACCAGCGGACTCGATGTGCTTGCCCGCGACGAACTCATGGATATCCTGCATGCCTACATTGAGGATGGCGAGCATTCGGTACTGTTCAGCACCCATATCACTGCCGACCTCGAACGTGCTGCTGACTTCATTACCTACATCACCGATGGCCGTCTCTACTACACCGGTCCGAAAGACGAGTTTGAGGAATCGTTCCGCCTGATTAAGGGCGGTCCAGACGAACTGGCACAACTGCCTGCGGACGTAGTGCTGGGCTCACATACGTATGCCACCGGATTCGATGCGCTGGTCCGGTCAGACAGGCTTGATGCTGTTGCGTCGGTGGTTTCGGGGCTTGTCGTTGAATCGGCTTCCATTGATGACATCATTCGACTGACCAATGCCCATGATTCCAATCGTGACTTGAGCGGGAGGTGAGCGGCCATGGAGGCAATACTGAGGGTGTCGCGGTCTCGGCAACATGCATTGACCACTGCATTGCGCGTCGATATGGCCTACCTGTGCGTCGACGTACGGACTGTGTTCTCGTTGTTGTTGGCACCGTTGTTCTCCGTCATCTTTCAAGGTGAAGCTTATGGTGATGGCTTCGGCTATCGCATGGGTGTCATCATGACGGTATTCATCTGCGCCATGTGGGTGCTGACCATGGCGGTTGCTGACTTACAGAACGGATATCGACTTCGTGGCATTATTCCGGCTTCGAGGAAGAGTCAGGTGGCTGCGCGATATGTGGTTGGATTGGTGATTTCCGTATTGTCGATAGCGATGATTGTTCTGATTGACGGGTTGCAAGTGCTGGTCAATCCGGATTGGTCATTCGCGGGCAATCTGTGGGCGGCGCCGTTGGGAGGTTTCTGCACCGCGCTGATGGTCGCGCTTATCGTGCCCACGGGTTATCTGTGGACCAAACTAGGCGGTCTTCGAGTCACGATGATGGTGATTTATGTCGTTGTATTGGCTGTATTCATGCTGCCATCTATTTTGCCTGCTTCGGTGACCAGAGGATTGGCCCATGCCGCGAATGCCATCATCGCGCAACGATTGTGGCTGGTTATTGCGGTATTGACAACGACGGTTGTGGCATATGGAATCTCGTATGTAATTGCCTCTCGCATATTTGCTTCAAGGGAATGGTGACGATGAGCTGGAAATCCGTAGTAAAGCAATGTCGATTCGATTGTGTCGGGACGGGTCTGTTCAGCTTGTCGAATATGGTGTTTCTGCTGGTTTTCCCGGTGCTGTCTATCGTGGTATCGCTGGTGATGATATCGACCCACGCCGATGAACACGTTGCCAGTGGTCTGATGGGCGGACTCGGAGGTCTGGCATCGGTGATGGCATATATGAGTGCATTGGGGCCTGCCGCATCCGAGGAATCTGCAGGGCACAGTGCCATGCGAGGGCTGATTCCTGTTTCACGCACCGCGCAAGTTGTAGGCCGGTACCTCTTTCTGTTGGTGGTTGGCCTGCTCTGGGCTCTGGACGTGGTGATATGCGGTGGCATCTTCATTGTCTTTGGCGATATAGCAGATATGGGGTGGATCGGTACCTTGGCAGCAGGTGCTTTCATCTTCGCTTTGGCTATCATTCTTGGGTCGGTGCTGCTGGCCTGTGCATACCGGTTCACCTTCCGCAAGATGATGATGGCCTTTGGCGCGGTCATGGTTGGCTTGTACGCCGTCATTGCGCTGCTGGCTCGATTGCCTGTCGACTGGCAATGGCTATTGCTGAATATTGCCGATTTCCTGACGATCTGGTGGCATACGGCGCTTGTTCTTGCCGTGTTGTGTCTGCTCGCATTTTTTGGCTCCATGCTTATAGCCATCCGCATCTACCGAGCCAAAGAACTCTAGCCGCGCATTTGTCTGACCGCGAATGAAAAGAGACCGACAGGAATCTGTCGGTCTCTTTCCGTTATCGGTGTGTTATCAGTCCACCAGATCCAGAGCGATTGGCTGGTGCGGTTGCTGGGAATCGCTTTCATTGGCCGTGCGGCGCGCGCGGATGGCGGCGGCTGCGCGCTTGACGGTCTTGATAACTTCCTGCAGCACCACCACGCCGAAACCGACCGCGATGATTTTCAGCCACATGTCGATCGGCAGCGGCACGGTGCGGAACATCGCGCCGCCGAATTGCACCACTAGCACCTGAAGTGCGAACATCAGCGCGAACACGCCGATCATCACCTTATTGCGCAGCAGATTGGCGAACAGGCTGGCGTTGCCCAGCTCGCGGCTGTTGAAGGCGTTGAACAGCTGGAATACCACGAACAGCGTGAACAGAATGGTCGACTGCTGTTCGGCGGTGCCGCCCATGAAGTTCGTCCAGCTTTGCGCCATGAACACCACGGCGATGAACGCGCCGGAGACGATGATGCGCTCCAGCATGCCGCGCGAGACGATGCCGGCGTCGCGGCGGGTGGGCCTGCGGTCCATAAGATTGTCGCGAATCGGCTCCATACCGAGCGTCAGCGCGGGTGGGCCATCCATGATGATGTTGACCCACAGCAGCTGCAATGCGGTGAACGGCGCGGCCAGACCACTGAACAGCGAGGCGAGTACCACGACCACCGAAGACAGGTTCACGGTGAGCTGGAACTGGATGAATCGCTGGAAATTCTCGTAAATGCCACGGCCCCAGTGCACGGCCTTGACAATGGTGGCAAAGGAATCGTCCAGCATCACGATATCGCTGGCTTCCTTGGACACCTCGGTGCCGGTGATGCCCATGGCGATGCCCACGTCCGCGTTCTTGATCGCGGGCGCGTCGTTGATGCCGTCGCCGGTCACCGCCACCACATTGCCCTGGGCTTTCAGAGCGTTCACCACGCGCATCTTGATAACCGGCGTGCTGCGGGCGATCACGCGGATGCGGCCGATTTCGCGGGACAGTTCCTCGTCTCTCATTTCCTCGATCTGGCGCGCCTCGACGGCGATATGCCGCTCGTCCAGAATGCCGAGTTCGTTGGCGATGGCCGTGGCGGTCACGATGTTGTCGCCGGTGAGCATCTTGAGCTCGATGCCCGCCTTGCGGCAGCGCTCCACGGCACCGGGCACATCCTCGCGCAGGGGATCCACGATGGCCACGAAGCCGTCGAACATCATGCCGGATTCCAAGCCGGCGCGGTCGGCAGCGTAATCGAGAGCCGCAGTGTCGGCGTCCTTATCGGAAATATGGCGGTGGGCGAAGCCGAGCACTCGGCAGGACTGCGCCTGGAACTTCGCGATCTTCCGTTCGATTTCGCCGCGCGTCTTGGCGTCGACGGCGCACAGGTCGAGCATCTTCTCCGGGCTGCCTTTGGCGAACACGGTAATGCCGTCGCCGTCACGCACCACAGTGGTCATGCTCTTGGTCTCCGACGAGAACGGATACGTGTGGAGCACCGTCGCGCGCTCGCGGCGAATCCGGTAGTCGAGTCCGGCCTTGTGCGCGGCGACCAACAGTGCGCATTCGGTGGGGTTGCCGATGAATTCCGGCATCGCGCCGGCCTCGGCTTCGGTGGCGCCCGGGAAGGTCACGTCGGCGGTGCCGTTGACGCAGAAGTTCTCCAGCAGCATGCGGTTCCTGATCTGCTCGGGCTTCTCCAAGGCGCGGCCCGGCGCGTTGTACGCCTCGATCACGGTCATGCGGTTCTGGGTCAACGTGCCGGTTTTGTCCGAGCAGATCACGTTGATGCAGCCGATGGTCTCGCACGCCACCATCTTCTTGACCAGCGCGTTCTGCTTGGACATTTTGATGATGTTCACCGCGAGGCACGCGGCCACGATGGTCGGCAGGCCTTCGGGCACGGCGGCCACGATCAGCGTTATGGGGGGGATGAACGCCTCGGAAATCGTGTCGAACGAGGCGGTGCCGGAAGCCACGAACCGGGCCACCTGAAGCACGAACACCAGTGCGGCCACAATCGAGCCCACCACGGCGATCACCTTGCCGAGCTTCGCGAGCTTCTCCTGCAGCGGCGTCATACCGGTGTTGGCGGCGCGCAGTTCGCGGGCGATCTTGCCGAACTCGGTGTCGTCGCCCACGGCGGTGACCACGGCACGGCCATTGCCGGCGGTCACGAAGCAGCCGGAATAGAGCATGTTCGTGCGGTCGGCCACCGGGGTCTTCGGGTCGGTGAACACGGCGTCGGCGGCTTTGGCACTCGGCACGCTTTCGCCGGTGAGCGCGGATTCGTCGGCGGTCAGATCGTTCGATTCGATGAGGCGCGCATCGGCCGGCAGCTTGTCGCCGGTGCTGATCTGCAGCACATCGCCGATGGTGATGTCTCGCTGCGACACCAGCGTGACCTCGCCATCGCGCACCACGGTGACGGTCGTGTCGTCATTGATGTCGTTCAGCGCTTCGAATGCCTTGGCGCTGCGACCCTCCATCACCACGGTGATGGTCACGGACAGGGCGATGGCGAAGAAGATGCCCACGCATTCGAGAATGTCGGCGTGGCCGCCGGCCATGGCGCGGGTGATGTTGACGCCCAGGGTGATGGCCGCCGCGATCATAAGCATGATGAGCATCGGGTCGGCGGCCGTCTTGACGATGCGGGAAAGCATCGATTCCGGCTTCGGCTTGGTGAAGGCGTTGGGGCCGTACTGGTTCAGGTTGTGCGCGGCCTGTTCGCTGGTCAGGCCTTGATGTGCATCGGTGCCCAGCGTGCTGATGACTGCTGGCGCATCCTGCATGAATGGTGCGGGCGTCTGCCCGTTGGCCGTGGTCATATGTTCCTCTCGTTTGGTTGACACACCGCACTGAAACCCGCGTAATATCACTCGCGTACCGCGCAACATGGCGGCACGCAGCCAAACGAATCGTTGACGACCATGTATCGCATACTCCGCGGTACATGAGTCTCGTCATTTAAGGCAAAGCCAGACCGTAACGGAACTGCCGACGGCCACGATGTTGACTTGCCACATTGCGGTTTGGGCCGAGCCCTTCGCCGCAATGCTGTCTACTCCCTCATGGGACTATTCAGTTGCAGAAACAGAACCTAACAAACCACATGGATTTTCCCGTTCGCCGGCAGCATGGCGATTCCCGCCTTCCTAGAAAAAACAAGCAACACGCCATTGGCTCGTTGCAGGTGAAAAGCCGCAAGAAAGCCGCGCGTGACAAGGCTCGGACATGCTTGAACATGCCTGGACCTTCGACTTGTGACATCAGAAAACAAAAAACCGATACATGCTGGTAAAGCATGTATCGGTTGGGAATTGTCAGTTAGTGCCGTCAGCGGACTATCACAGCGCCTGGGCGGCCTTCTCCACGTAGTCCTCCATGCCGTCGATGGCCACGACGTCCTTGAACCGCACGTCGGCGGTCTCAAGACCACGCAGGGCGGCCGGGGCGGTGGTGCCGGTCTCGTGGGCCAGCACATCCATGCACTCGAAGTCGGTGCCGGTGGCGTCGAAGCCCAATGCCTCGTTCACCACGCGCGGGAACTTGTAGGGGCTGGCGGTGGAGAGCAGCACGCGCGGGGTCAACGGGTCGCGCGGCATCTGCTCAAGCAGGTAGTAGCCGCAGGCGGTGTGCGGGTCGATCACGTAGTGGTTCTCGTCCCAGCAGTGCTTGATGGACTCGCGTACCTGATCCTCATCGGCCCAACCGGTGCCGAAGATCTGACGAATCTTGGCCAGCAGCTCTTCCGGGATCTCGTACGTGCCCCACTTGTTGAGGTCGTTCATCAGCATGGAGATCAGACGGGTGTCGCCCTCGGACAAGTAGTACAACATGCGCTCCAGGTTGGAGGAGATGAGGATGTCCATCGAGGGGGAGATGGTCTGGAAGAACGGGCGCTGGCGGTTGTAGGTACCGGTGGTCAGGAAGTCGAACAGCACGTTGTTCTTGTCGGAAGCCACCACGAGGTGCTTGACCGGCAGACCGAGCAGCTTGGCATAGTAGCCGGCGAGGATATCGCCGAAGTTGCCGGTCGGGACCACAAACTCGACCTCATCGCCGACGTTGATCACCTGGTCGGCGAGCAGTTGGGCGTAAGCGGAGAAGTAGTAGACGACCTGCGGCACCAGACGGCCCACGTTGATGGAGTTGGCGGAGGAAAGCACCACGTGCGAATTGCCGGCGAGACGCTCGGCCAGGGCGCGGTCGCCGAAGATGCGCTTGACCGCGGACTGGGCGTCGTCGAAGTTGCCTTCCACGGCGGCCACCTGTACGTTGGAGCCGGCCTGCGTGGTCATCTGTAGCTCCTGGACCTGGGAGACCTTGCCTTCCGGGTAGAAGACGGTGATCGCGGTGCCCGGGGCGTCCGCGAAGCCGGCCAGCGCGGCCTTGCCGGTGTCGCCGGAGGTGGCGGTGAGGATCATGATCTTCTCGTCCGCGTCGCCATCGGCCGGCGTGGTGTGCGCCATGAAGCGCGGCAGGATCTGCAGCGCCACGTCCTTGAACGCGGAAGTCGGACCGTTGAACAGTTCGAGTACGTAATCGTCACCCAGGGGCTTGAGCGGGGTGATGCGCTCATCGGACCACTGTTCGCCGTAGGCGTCGGCGATGCACTGGCCCAGCTCCTCGGCCGTGAAGTCCGGCAGCAGCGCGCCCAGCACCTCGGCGGCGATTTGCTGGTACGACTTGCCCGGCAGGGAGGCCACGTCCACCTTGGTCTTGCCCAACGCGTCCGAAACGAACAGGCCGCCGTCATCGGCGATGCCCTTACGAATCGCCTGCTTGGCGGTCAGCGAATCGGTGGTGCTACGGGTGGAATGGAAGGTGGTTGTCACGATGAATCCTTCTGCCTGAAAGGGATGATGAATCCACATCAGTCTAGCGTGGGCCGTGGGCAGAAGGGCCGTCCGTCTCGCATAGCCGACCGGTCGCACCGGCGAAAATCACCATTGCCATCGAACGGAGACCGGCCATATCATGAAACAGGCCGGCTGCAAACGGGCCATACAGTAAGGCGACAACGGCGAATCAATTGTCGCTTATACCAAAGAGCACCCATGACCGCTTCACCCCTTGCGCAGAAGGCAACCGATGCTTTCAACGCGCCGATCTGCGAAACCGATCCTGAGATCGCCGAACTGCTGGACTCCGAACTGGGCCGCCAGCGCAGTGGCCTTGAGATGATCGCCTCTGAGAACTTCGTGCCGCGAGCGGTACTGCAATGCCAGGGCTCCGTGCTGACCAACAAATACGCCGAAGGCTACCCCGGCCGTTTCTACCACGCCGAGGCGTACGGCGTGAACCCCGAGACCTTCCGCATCGACCCGGAGATCATCCGCCAGCGCACGTTCGACGGTGCCAAGATCCTTGCCGAACGACTACTGGCCGACGACGTCAAGGCCAACGGCATCTTCGTGCTGACCGGCGGCACCGATGTGCATCTGGTGATGGTCGACCTACGCAACAGCGAGATGGACGGCCAGCAGGGCGAGGATCTGCTCGCCGCCTGCGGCATCACCATCAACCGCAACACCGTGCCCTTCGACCCGCGCCCGGCCTCGGTGGCCTCGGGCCTGAGAATCGGCACGTCCGCCCTGGCCACCTGCGGCTTCGGACCGAAGGAATACGAGGAGGTGGCCGACATCATCGGCACCGCGCTCGCCGCCGGCCCGTCCGCCGACGTGACCGCGCTGAAGGCCCGCGTCGACAAGCTCGCCGAAGACTTCCCGCTCTACCCCGACCTGGACCAGATTCACTGATTTTTTGCGGATGTACGCAGCTCCCTCATCAGAGGGAGCCGCGCTTATATCCCCGGCTATCTTCGGTGCAATATGGGTCGAAACGGGCAATGCGGCCCATTGTGGGTTACTCTTGTTTTTTATGAGCGATGAATTGAGTCCTGAGGTGTTCGACGCGGTGTGCCGCCAAGCCGATCAGGCCGCACGCGCACAGGAGCGTCTTGCACAGGCAAATACCGAAGCCAAAAACGAACTGTTGCTTGCCATTGCGGACGCGTTGGACGAGCATGCTGCGGACATCGAAGCCGCCAACGCGCTGGACATGCTCGAATCCAAGGAAAACGGCATGGATGCGGGCAAGCTCGACCGCCTGCTGTTCGACGTGCCGCGCGTGGCCGCCGCCGCCCAAGGCGTGCGCCATGTGGCCACCCTGCCCGATCCGGTCGGCGAGATCGTGCGCGGATACAACCTGCCCAACGGTCTGCGCCTTACCCAGACGCGCGTGCCGATGGGCGTCATCGGCATGATCTACGAGGCCCGGCCGAACGTCACTGTGGACGTGGCCAGCCTGTGCCTCAAGTCCGGCAATGCCGCGTTGCTGCGAGGCGGCCACGCCGCCGAACGCACTAACGCCGCCACGTTGGGCGTCATCGCCCCGGTGCTTGAAGCCCACGGTTTCGAATCCGCACTGGTGCAATCCGTCGACCAGTACGGGCGCGCCGGCGCCACCGCCATGATGGAGGCGCGAGGCCATATCGACGTGCTCGTGCCGCGAGGAGGAGCGGGTCTGATCCAAGCCGTCGTGCGCAACTCCAAAGTGCCGGTCATCGAAACCGGTGCCGGCAACGTGCATATCTATATCGACAAGTCCGGTGATCTCGCCAAGGCCATCCCGATCATCATCAACGCCAAAACCCAGCGCGTGGGCGTGTGCAACGCCGCCGAAAAGCTATTGGTTCATAAGGATGTCGCCGCCGAATTCCTGCCGCAGATCGCCGCCGCTCTGGCCGAGGCGAACGTCGTGCTGCAGACCGACACCACGTCGTACGGCATCATCTCCGGCGCGGCAATCGAGGGCCTTGACCTCAACCACGCCGCCGAAGAGGATTGGGACACCGAATACCTGGCCCTCAAAATGGGCATCAAGGTGGTGTCGGACCTGGACGCGGCCATCGACCACATCAACACGCATTCCACAGGCCACACCGAATCCATCATCGCCGAGGATTATGCGGCCATCGAGGAATTCACCAAGCGCATCGACTCGGCCGTGGTCATGGTCAACGCCTCCACCCGCTTCACCGACGGCGGCGTGTTCGGCTTTGGTGCCGAGCTTGGCATCTCCACGCAGAAGATGCACGCACGCGGTCCCATGGGATTGCGGGAGATGACCACCACCAAGTGGATCGGTTACGGAACAGGACAGGTGCGCGCATGAACGAGGACGGCAACATGAACATTACGGCTGACACGGCAAACAAGGCAAGCGAACTGCGGCCCGACATCGACCTCAACGATCCCAAGCTCGGCCTGAAGATCGCGGCCGAACGGCTCAGCATCGTCCGCTACGTGTTCCTTGTGCAGATCGAGGACGGCATCGCCTCCGCCGCCCAGCGTGCGTCGCTCGAATACGCGGACGCCGTGCTCATCGGTTGGCCCGAGACCGATTCGCCCGAAGTCGCGGACCTCGACGATGCCCAGCTCAAGATCGTGCGCGAACACATGGAGCTCATGGAAGGCTACATCGGCAAATACAGCCAGATGGAGCACGACGGTGACCTTGACGGCATGACCGACACGCTCATCCGCATCACCGAGCGTGTGGCCGAGGTCCGCCGCCTCTACCAGCCGGACTTCCCGCTGCCCACCTTCGCCGAAATTCGTCGCGTGGTCCAGGACGAATGGGATGAAGACATGGGCAAGATCGATCCCAGGGAAGACAATCCCACCGCCGGCGAAATCGAAGAGGAAACCGAATCAGCCGATGACGCCGCCGGCGAGGGCGACCAGGCATGAGTGGTGTTACCGACAGCCACAAAACGGCTGCGTCAGTTCAGTCCGAAAAATCAGTGGAATCCGCCGAGCCCGCCGAAATCGTTGCCGTCACCCAAGGCGAAACCGAACGGCGCATGTCTGACCTGTCCGCGCCGGCCGGGGCCAGCAGCCATGGCAAAGGCAGGCTTTCCGCACGCGGCAACTGGCATACGCGCCTGCGCGTCGGCATCATGGGCGGCACGTTCGACCCGATTCACAACGGCCACTTGGTCGCCGCCTCCGAAGTAGCTTGGGTATACGACCTCGATGAGGTGATTTTCGTACCCACCGGCCGACCTGTGTTCAAGCTGGACAAGCACGTCACCAACGCCGAAGATCGGTATCTGATGACTGTGATCGCCACCGCATCCAACCCCAAATTCACCGTCTCGCGTGTCGACATCGACCGTCCGGGCGTCACCTACACCATCGACACCCTGCGCGATATCCGCGCCCAACATCCCGACGCCGAGCTGTTCTTCATCACCGGCGCAGACGCCGTGGCCGAAATTATGCAGTGGAAGGACGCCGACCTCATGTGGGACCTCGCCCACTTCGTGGCCGTCACGCGCCCCGGCTACTCCAGTCCGGACGGCGTGACCTTGCCCGAAGGAAAGGTCGATACGCTTGAGATCCCGGCCTTGGCCATCTCTTCGACCGATGTACGCCGCCGCGCCGAACACGACGAGCCATATTTCCACCAAGAGCATTGCCCGCGACGGCGGCGTGTCGAACTTCCGCTCGTCCGTCGTTGTGCTGCCGAACGCCAGGGGCAGCAAGTCCAGCGTGAGCTGCGAATCCCTGATGCTGGATGACCGCAGCCGCTCCGACACGATCCCGGCCATGGACATCCGCTGTGATGCCGTGGACGTCGGCCACGAGGCCAAGATCGGGCGCATCAGCGAGGAGGCCATCTTCTACCTGATGAGCCGCGGCATGACCGAGGAGGACGCCCGCGCCCTGATCGTCGGCGGCTTTGCCGAGCCCATCGCCAAGGAGCTGCCGCTGGAATATGCGGTGGAGATGAACAATCTGATTCATCTGGAGATGAAGGGAAGCATTGGCTGACGCAATGCGTCAGAAATAAAAAATAATAGATAAGAAATAATAAAGAATGTGGAGTTTTTTCCTATGGTCGAAAACAAAACCGTAGGGGCGGATTCCATATCCGCCCGTGGCACCTTGCCAACGGCAGGGCGGGCGCATATAGAATGCGCCCCTACGGCGGCAGAGGAATTTCGAGCGGTGCGCCAGCACCGCGCTCCACCACATTTATTATTTATTATTTTTTATTTATTATTTGCAATAGATAATATTTAGGTGATATTGCTATGACTACAACCATGAACCGCCTCCCGGTTTCCACCTGGAATCCGCTGGGCGTGAATTATGCCCCGGCGTCGGCGGCACTGCCTGCCGTGCCCGCCGCGGGCTGGGCTAAGGCCGAGGCGCTGTCCCCTGCCCTGCCGCGGCTGACTTCGGCAGCTTTGCCGCCAGCGGCATGGGTGCCGAGACCGACGCCTGGCTGGCCGCAAACGCCAACCTTGTCAACCATCTGGCCGTGACCGGCACCGCCGACGCGCCCGTCGTGTTTGAGACGGCGCTCGACGCCGACCACCCCCACGCGCTGACCTATCTGACCATCGACGCCGCGGCGGGCAGCAGCCTGACCGTCGTGCAGGTCGTGCGCGGCGATGCCGAGGACGGCGTTTCCGCCAACCTGACCCGCATCCGCGCCGCTGAGGGTGCGCATGTAGTTTTGGTGCAGGTGCAGCTGCTGGGCAACCGTGCCCGCCGCTGGAACGCCGTTGCCATTGAGCAGGGCACCTCCGCCCGCGTGGAGCAGGTCCGCATTGAGCTGGGCGGCTCCGTCGTCGCCTGCGGTGCCCGCACGCTGCTGAACCACAACAAGTGCGAGTACGATCTCGATGCCGTCTACTTCGGCCACAGCAATGACGTGCTGGACTTCAACGACGTGTCCGTCCACACCGGCAGGGATACCCTGTGCGAGATGCACACCGCCGGTGTGCTGACCGGCAGTGCCGATAAAATTCTGCGCGGTACTGTCGATTTCCAGCGTGGTGCCAAGCGCGGCGTCGGCCATGAGAGCGAGGACGTGCTGCTGTTCAGCCCCAGCGCCCGCAACCGTACCGCCCCCCTCATCCTCTGCGGTGAGGAGGAGGTCGAGGGCCAGCACGCCGCCAGCGTGGGCCGCCTTGACGAGAACAAGCTGTATTATCTGCGCTCCCGCGGGTTGAGCGAGGCACAGGCCCGCCGCCTGATGGTGGACGCCCGCTTTGCCCCGGCCATTGATAAGATCCCGTTGGATTCTTTGCAGGATGAAGTACGTGAAAATGTTGCACGGAGGCTGAATGATGAACTGGACGGCTGATTTTCCGATTCTGGCTGCCGACGAAAACGGCAATCGCCTTGTCTATCTGGACAGCGCCGCCACGACCCAGCACCCCATGCAGGTCCTGAACGCGGTGGTCGATTACTATACGAAAGAGAACGCGAACCCCCACCGCGGCGTTTACGAGCTGGCCATGCGCGCCACCGACGCCCACGAGGGAGCCCGCCACACCGTAGCGCAGTTCTTTAACGCAGAGGACGACGAGATCGTGTTCACCCAGAACACGACGGAGAGCCTGAACCTCGTCGCCTACAGCTACGGCATGAATTTTCTGCATGAGGGCGATGAAATCGTCATCTCCGTGGCCGAGCACCACTCCAACATGGTGCCGTGGCAGCGCGTGGCCAAGGCCACCGGCGCGAAGCTGGTTTATATGTATCCCGGCGAGAACGGCCGCCTGACCACCGAGGAGCTGGACAAAAAAATCACCCCCAAGACGAAGGTCGTCGCCGTGGCGATGGTCTCGAACGTGCTGGGTCTGCGCGCGCCTGTGGAAGAAATTGTCAAGCGTGCCCACGCCGTGGGCGCTGTCGTCGTGCTGGACTGCGCCCAGAGCGCGCCCCATACTCCCGTGGACGTCAAGAAGCTGGACGTGGATTTTGCGGCCTGCTCTGCCCACAAGCTGTACGCCCCCATGGGCGTCGGTGCGCTGTACGCACGCGCCGGACTGCTGGAAAAGATGCCCCCGTTCATGAGCGGCGGCGATATGATCGGCGCTGTGCATGAAAGCGGCGCGACCTGGGCCGACGGCCCCCGCAAGTTTGAGGCCGGCACCCGCAACGTCGGCGGCGAGGTCGGCTTTGCCGCCGCCATCGACTATATGAAGGGCATCGGCTGGGAGGCCATGGAGACCCATGAGCATGCGCTGCTGGACCGTATGCTGGCCGGTATGCGCGCCATGCCGTGGCTGACCGTCTACGGTGAGCCTGTGGCCGAGGGCCGCTACGGCGTTGTCAGCTTCAATGTCAACGACGTACATCCCCACGATGTAGCGACGATTCTGGACGCGGGCGGCGTGGCCGTGCGCGCCGGTCACCACTGCGCCCAGCCTTTGATGGAGTACCTGGGCATCGGCAGCTGCTGCCGCGCCAGCGTGGCGATCTACAACACACCCGAGGACGTGGACGCCCTGCTGGAAAATCTTGAAAATGTCAGAAAGGTGATGGGCCTGTGAACCTGAACGAACTGTATACCCAGATCATTACCGAGAACAGCCGCAGCAAAGAGAACCGCCACCCCGTCGAGGGGGCGACCCACAGCCTGGAGGGCGTCAACCCCAGCTGCGGTGACGACATCACGCTGCAATTGCGCGTAAAGGACGGCAAAATCGAGGACGCCGGGTTTATCGGCAGCGGCTGCGCCATCTCGCAGGCGTCGGCTTCGCTGATGATCGACCTTGTGAAGGGCCGCACCGTCGAGGACGCGCACCGCCTCATCAGCCTGTACTTCCAGATGATCAAGGGCAAGATCACGCCCGAGGAGCTGGACGATCTGGAGGACGTAGCCGCTTTGCAGGGCATTGCCCACGTCCCTGCCCGCGTCAAGTGCGCCGTGCTGGCCTGGCACACGCTGGAGGAAGCGCTGGACGGCGAGGGAAAAACCGATAAGGTGACGACGGAAGAGGAAGCGTAACGTTATATTTCTGTGGCAGGATGTTTCGGCATCCTGCCGCTTTTGTTTGTCAGGCCTTCCCCCGAGGGGGAAGCCATTTTGCGCTTCACTTTTCTTCACATATTTTCCCCGTCTACTTTTCTTTTCCCTTCATCTGTGGTACAATATATAAATATATAAGTTAAAATCCTATGATTGTGCCTATAGAGAGAAAGGGAATGTACCATGTGTGGTTTTGTTGGCTTTACCGGTCTGCGTGAACAGCGCGAGGCCATCCTGCACAGAATGGCGGACCGCATCATCCACCGCGGCCCCGATATGGAAGGCTACCATATCAGCGGCGACGACCCGCGCACGGCCATTGCGCTGGGCTTCCGCCGTTTGAGCATCATCGACCTGGCCGCAGGCAAGCAGCCCATGTACAATGAGGATGGCACTGTCGTCTGCGTGTTCAACGGTGAAATTTACAACTTCATGGACCTGCGCACCGAGCTGCAGGCCAAGGGGCACATCTTCAAGACCCACTGCGACACCGAGGTCATCATCCACGGCTATGAGGAGTACGGCACAGCACTGGCCGCCAAGCTGCGCGGCATGTTTGCCTTCGTCGTATGGGACACGAAAACGAACGAGATGTACGGCGCGCGCGATATTTTCGGCATCAAGCCGTTCTATTATACCCAGACCGACGCGGGCGAGCTGCTGTTCGGCTCCGAGATCAAGAGCCTGCTTGAGCATCCCGGCTTCCGCCGCGAGGTCAACGCCGAGGCCCTGCGCCCCTACCTGACCTTCCAGTACAGCGCCATGAACGAGACGTTCTTCAAGGGGACCTACAAGCTGCCCCCGGCCCACTGGTTCACCTACAGGGACGGCAAGATGCAGATCGAGCGCTACTGGGATGTCGATTTCCGCCATCCCACGACGCTCTCCTACGAGGCCGCCGCCGATGAGATCAATGCCCGCGTGCGGGAGAGCGTGGCCGCCCACCGCATCAGCGACGTCAAGCTGGGCGCGTTCCTGTCCGGCGGTGTCGATTCCAGCTATATCACGGCCTGCCTGATGCCCGACGAGACCTTCTCCGTCGGCTTTGCAAGCCCCGACGGCACGCATAAATTTGACGAGACCACCGAGGCGGGCGAGCTGAGCCAGAAGCTCGGCATCAAGAACTACCGCGAGATGCTGACGAAAGAGCAGTGCCTCGACGCTTTCGCCGACATCCAGTACCACATGGACGAGCCCCAGTCCAACCCGTCCAGCGTGCCGCTCTACTTCCTGTGCCAGCTGGCGCGCCAGCATGTCACGGTGGTGCTGTCCGGCGAGGGCGCGGACGAGATCTACGCCGGTTACGAGTGGTACGCCGACACCCCGCTGATGCAGAAGTACAAGCACATCCCCGCGCCGCTGCGCCATCTGGCCAGCGATGCCAGCCAGCACCTGCCCTATTTCAAGGGGCACGACTTCATCATCAAGGGCAGCGGCCGCCCCGAGGACTGGTTCATCGGCCAGGCGCACGTCTTTGAGGAGAAGGATGCCTACGACATTCTTAGACCTAAGTACCGCGTCGGCCCCACGGCCCGCGAGGTCGCCGCGCCGATCTATGACCGCGTTAAGGACTTGAGCGAGCTGGAAAAGAAGCAATACCTTGACCTGAACCTGTGGCTGCCCGGGGACATTCTGCTGAAGGCCGACAAGATGAGCATGGCACACAGCCTTGAGCTGCGCGTGCCCTATCTGGACCGCGAGGTCCTGCGCGAGGCCCAGACCTACCCCGACAGCTACAAGCTGCGCGGCGACACGAAGGCCGTGCTGCGCACCGCCGCCAACAAGACCCTGCCCGACGCCTGGGCCAACCGCACGAAGAAGGGCTTCCCCGTGCCGATTGCCAAGTGGCTCGAGGACCCGGCGTTTTCCGCCAAGGTGCGCAAGAGCTTCATGAGCGATGTGGCGGCGGAGTACTTCGACCAGGACAAGCTCGTCGCCATGCTGGCCGACCCCAAGCACGAGCGCCGCAAGATCTGGACTGCCTACACGTTCCTGACGTGGCATGAGCAGTTCTTTGAGAAGTTTGATGCGTGAATCTTATGAGCCTTCCCCCAAGGGGGAAGGTGGCCGAGGCCCCGACCGAGGCCGGATGAGGGGCGAGTTTGCGCTAATTGCCCGCAATCGGATTGTCACCGCAAGGCTGCCCCTCATCAGTCCGCTGCGCGGACAGCTTCCCCCTCAGGGGAAGCCTAATTTGAAAAATTGGAGATGCACATAACCATGTCCGACATTATCCCTGTATTCCTTGGTGCAGACCTGAACTGCTACAACTTTGCCCGGGCGTTCCATGAGGCTTACGGCGTCGAGAGCTACGCCTATGGCCGCTACCCGATGGCTCCGACCAAGTATTCCAAAATCATCCACTTTACCACCGTGCCCGATATGGACAACGAGGACACGATGCTGCGCATCCTGCACGAGTTTGCGGCACAGCATAAGGGCAAGCGGCTCTATCTGTTCGGCTGCACCGACGATTACGCCGCGATGATCATCCGCCGCAAGGCCGAGCTGACCGAGTATATCGCTCCCGGCCCTGCCGCCGACCTGTACGGCTCCATCCAGAAAAAGGCCGAGTTCTACGAGGTCTGCGAGAAGTTCGGCATCCCCTACCCCGACTCGAAAATCCTGACCGCACCTGTCGATGCCGCCGAGCTGACCGAGGCTAAATTGGGCTTTGCCTACCCCATCATCGTCAAGCCGTCGTCCAGCGTTGATTACTGGAAGCATCCGTTTGACACGATGAAGAAGGTCTACACCGCCGCCACCCCCGCCGAGGCCGCCGAGATCGTCAAAACGATCTATGCCAGCGGCTACCCGGACCGCATGGTCCTGCAGAAGATGGTGCCGGGCGGCGACGACCACATGCGCGTGCTGACGGCGTTCTCCGACGAGAACGGTAAGGTCCGCGCCATGTGCCTTGGCCATACGATGGTCGAAGAGCACACCCCCCACGGCCTGGGCAACCATGCCGCCATCGTCAGTGAGGACACGACCTCCCTGCCGCTGGTGGAGAACATCCGCAAGATGCTGGAGGCCTGCCATTACACCGGTTTTTCCAACTTTGACATCAAGTACGACAGCCGGGATGGAAAGTACAAGGCCTTTGAGATCAACTGCCGCCAGGGCCGCAGCAACTACTACGTCACCGGCGCGGGGTACAACCTGGCCAAGTACCTGGTGGAGGACGTCATCGAGCACAAGCCCTGCGCCCTGACCATGACCCAAAACCGCCATCTGTGGTGGGTCATCCCCCCCAAGGTGGCCTACGACTACGTCAATCCCCGGTACCACCAGGAGATGCGCGCCCTGGAGCGGGCCAATGCCGCGGTCAACCCCCTGTTCTACCGGCCGGACAACGGCCTGATGCACAAGCTGCGCATCCTCCGGGGCCAGCACCGCTACGTGGGCTGGTATGCCTCGTGCATGGAGAAAGTAAAATGACAGAACAGCGCCTCGGCATTTTAGGCGGCATGGGCCCCCAGGCCACCCAGGACTTCTACCAGCGGATTCTGGATCGCACCGACGCCTCCTGCGACCAGGAGCATCTGCCCACTCTGATCTGGAGCGATACCTCCATGCCCGACCGCACCGCCGCCATCCTGGGCGGGGACGCGGAGGGCTGCTACCGCCGCCTGCTGGACGGGGCCAGACTGCTGGAGCGGGGCGGCTGCACCGCCCTGGCCATCCCCTGCAACACCTCCCACTACTTTGCCGACCGCCTCCAGGGGGATATCGCCATCCCCCTCATCCACATGCCCCGGGAGACCGTGGCCGTGCTGGCGGCGGACGGGAAAAAGCGGGTGGGCATCCTGGCCACCGACGGCACGGTTCAGACCGGCATCTACCAGAGGGAGTGCGCCGCCCGGGGTATTGAGGCCGTGGCGCCCCCGGCCGACGTGCAGAAGCTGGTCATGAGTATCATCTACGACGAGATCAAGCGGGGCGAGAAGGGCTCCCGGGAGAAGTTCGCGGCCATCGACCGCTGGCTGCGCGCCTCCGGCTGCGACGCGGCCATCCTGGGCTGTACCGAGCTGTCCGTCTACCGCACCTACCACGGCCTGCCCGACTACTATCTGGACGCCATGGAAATCCTGGCGGAAAGGTGTATCACCGCCTGCGGCTATAAGCTGCGCATGGTATAGGGGAGAGCAGCGGGTGGGTGTGGGCACCCGCCCCTACGTTTACGCCCCGCAAGAGCGACACAGTAGGGGCGGAGACGAACCCCGCCCCTGTGCCTTTGCACCACAGGCCCCCGTAGGGGCCGATGCCCACATCGGCCCGCGCGTTCGGCCTTCCCAAAAATGATTGACTGGTGGTGAATCCGTATGTCCAACCGAACCCGTCTGCCCTTGGGGGACTATTATCAGCTCCTGCTCCGCCATGGACTGCTGGCGGACGCGGCCCCTCTGACCGCCGACCTGACCCACCCGGTGTCCCTGGTGTCCTGTGACTCCAAGCTGGTCATCCCCAACACCCTCTTTGTCTGCAAGGGGGTCAAATTTAAGGAGGAGTACCTCCGCTCCGCTATGGAACAGGGGGCCTTCGCCTATGTCAGCGAGCGGGAGTATCCCGCCGTCCCCCTGCCCTGCATCCGGGTCACCGATATCCGGAAGGCCATGGGCCTCTTGGCCGACCGGGCCTACGGCCATCCCTCCGGGGCGCTGCGGATCACCGGCATCACCGGCACCAAGGGCAAGACCACCACGGCCTATTATATCAAGTCCATCGTGGATGCCTGGCTGGCCGGACAGGGCCACCGGGAGAGCGCCCTGCTGTCCACCATCGTCACCGACGACGGGGTGGAGCGCAGGCCCGCCAAGCTGACCACGCCGGAGCCGCTGGATCTCCAGCGCCACCTCTGGAACGCGGTGTCGGCGGGGGCGGACTATCTGACCATGGAGGTGTCCAGCCAGGCCCTCAAGTACGGCCGGGTGATTGGGGTGGAGCTGGCCTGCGCGGTGTTTCTCAATATCGGGGAGGACCACATCTCCCCGGTGGAGCACCCGGATCTGGAGGACTACCTCAACTCCAAGCTGCTGATCTTTCGGCAGGCCCGGAGCGCCTGTGTCTGCCTGGACTGCGACCATGTGGAGCGGGTGCGCGCCGCGGCGGCCGCCTGCCCCCGGGTGGTGACCTTCTCCCAGAAGTTCCCCTCCGCCGACGTGTACGGCTCCCAGGTGCGCAAGGAGGGGGAGAAGATCGCCTTCCATGTGCGCACCCCCCGCTATGAGCGGGAGCTGGCCATTTCCACACCGGGCCTGTTCAATGTGGAAAACGCCCTGGCCGCCGTGGCGGTGGCGGAGGCCTACGGTATCCCTGCCGACGTGGTGGCCGGCGGACTGGTGCGGGCCTTCGTGCCCGGCCGCATGGAGCACTACGTCAGCGCCGACGGGCAGATTTCGGTGATTGTGGACTACTCCCACAACGGCATGAGCCTACAGAACGCCCTGCGCTCCGTCCGGGCGGAGTACCCCGGCCGGGAGCTGACCGTCCTCTTCGGCTGCACCGGCGGCAAGGGCATCGACCGCCGGGAGGGCATGGGCAACGCCGCCGGAGAGTGGGCCGACCGGATTATCCTCACCGAGGACGACCCCGGCCCCGAGGAGGTGGAGGCCATCTGCGCCGATATCGGCGTGTTTCTCGCCGCCCACGGCAAGGATTACACTGTGATCCCCAACCGGGAGGCGGCGGTGGAGACCGCCATCCTGGGCGCCCGCCGCCCGGCGGTGGTGCTGCTGGCGGGCAAGGGGTGTGAGGAGGCCCAGAAGCGGAAGAACGGCCCGGAGCCCTGCATCCCGGACGGGACGCTGGCCCGGCGGGCGCTGGGCAAGTACAA
>ERZ827522.1395-NODE-1395-length-21531-cov-5.236077_pt1 | contig 21531 bp, 16 predicted proteins | sample MGYA00519580_ERZ827522 | MGnify/ENA primary metagenome ERZ827522 (study PRJEB31778, sample SAMEA3449340) | human gut metagenome | biome: human gut; feature: human-associated habitat; material: faeces | place: United Kingdom | collected 2010/2012 ... | reverse complement strand
CAGGGGATTTGTTACATCCCCCGATGTAACAAAAGCTGCCCATATGGGCAGCGCGCATACCAATACCAGGGTCATCAGGATGGGGAGCAGTCGTCTCTTCATGGCGGTTCCTCCTTCTATGGCTCACATATTTCTCTCCCGGGCCTGTGTGCCGCCGTATTTCCCATGAGGAAATATCCGACCACCCAAAGGCTTTGTTGTACGACCATCTTACCAGAAAGTGTCGCGAAAGGCAACGGGAATATCCAAATGTTGGCATAAAAAATCGGTGTGGGAGGCATAAGGGGAAGTTATGGGCCTTGGCTGGGGACGAAAAAAGACCGGCGGGGCCGGTCTTTTATGTTCAGGCGTGGTATTGGGGTTCGTTGCCCTGGTAGATATCCTGCATCTCCCGGTCGATCTCGCTGATGGCGTCGGAGCACAGGCGCAGGCGGGCGGCATCCTGCTGGGTGAATTTGCGGTCGGATTTATACCGCAGCTCGTGCTCCAGACTGGCCCACATATCCATGGCGATGGTGCGGAGCTGGATCTCCACCGGCAGGACCATGGTGCCCTCGCTGATGACGATGGGCACGTTGACGATCAGGTGCAGGCTGCGGTAACCGGTGTCCTTGGGCTCCTTGATATAGTCCACCTCGCGGAGGACGGTATAGGACTCGCTGCGGGTGAGCAGGGAGCGCAGGTAGTAGATATCATCCAGATAGTTGCAGATGACGCGGATACCGGCCACGTCCTGGATGTGGGCATAGATGTTGTCGATGCTGACCTCCAGGCCCCGGCGGCGCAGCTTGTCGATGATGCTGTCCAGCGTCTTGATACGGTATTCGATGTGGTGGATGGGCGAGTGGTCATACAGACGGGCGAACTCCTCGTCCAGGATCTCCATCTGCGTTACGGCTACCTTCAGCGCACTGCGGTACAGGTGCGTCACCCGCACCATGCCCGCCGCCAGCTCCTGGTCCTTCGGGGAAAGGCCCGCGGCGGTGGGAATGTCCCGCAGGCGGATGGTGCCGCTTTTTTCGATCATCATGGGCAGACGCCCTCCTTTCGGCCGCAGCCCACGTCCGGGGCCGCAGTTTCATCCTACTATACGAATATGACCTGCCTGTGAACAAATCGATATTTCTTTAACAAGTATACCGACAGTTTGCGCGAAATGCAAGAGGGTCGCCGTACAAAAAGCGCAAAGAAGGCGCCCACGGCGGCGGCCGTGGGCGCTGGGGTCATTTCTTGCAGCGGGCGAGGACGGCGGCAGCCACGCGGTCGGCGGCCAGGCCGTCGAAATCGCGGCTCTGGGCAGCGGTGATGGCCTGACGCTGCTGCTCGTCCTCCAGAAAGGCTAGGGCCGACGCGGCCATGTTGTCCGGCGGGCAGGAGGCCGCCCAGCCGTGGGCGGTGAAGAACGCCTCGTTCCGCGTTTCGCAGCCGCCCACCATATCCGCCAGCAGCAGCGGCACGCCGCGGGTGCCGGCCTCGGTGATGCTGATGCCGCCGGGCTTGCTGACCAGCACGTCCGCGCTGTCCATGTACAGCTGCACCTGGGTAGTGAAGCCCACGGCCTCCACGCGGTACAGGCGGCGCAGCTCCAGGGCATAGCGCATCTGCTTGTTGCTGCCGCACAGCACCGTGGCAAAGTCGCCGTCGGCCATACGCATATCCAGGTCCTCCGCCACGTCGCCCATGGGGCCGCAGCCGATGCTGCCGGACATGAGGACGATGTGGCGGCCGGTCTCCGGCAGGCCCAGAGCTCTCCGTGCCGCGGCCCTGTCACCGCGCTGGCGGAAGGCGGAACGCACGGGAATGCCGGCGGGCAGGAGGGTATCGCGGGCGATGCCGCAGCTGACGAACTCGTCGGCCAGCTCCTGATGGGGAATGACGCAGATATCCGGGGTACAGGCACCCACCGTGGGGCTGCAGGTATAGTCCGTGGCCACGAAGCAGAACACCGGACAGGCGCTCCACGCCTGCTTCAGCGCCGTCATCATCATGGCGGGGATCACGTGGACACAGACAACGGCATCGTAGCCGCCGCTTTGCAGCGTGCGGCCCAGACGGCGGGCACCGCGGGCAATGTAGCGGTACACCGGGCCGTCGCGCCGGTCCATCTCCTTGTCGCCCTCGGCGGACATATAGCCCGCCTTGTAGAGCCTGGGATACCGGCGGTAGAACCGGGTGTGCCACTTGGAAACGAATTTGGATGCCTTTTTAGAGATGAAGCCCAAGCCGTCCATCACGTCGCAGGACGCACCGCAGCGTTGGAGGCTGTCACGCAGGGCGGCGGCTACGGCGTTGTGCCCGCCGCCGGTGTTACAGGTCAGGATCAGTACGCGCATTTTGCTCTCCTTTCCGCTGCGCTCGCTTTCGCAGCAGCGCCGTCAGGCGCATGAGCCGGGGGCGGTTGTAGCGTTGTATCAGAATAAAGGGCAGATTGGCCAGCAGCACCCACACCGCCAGCACGATCGCGCCGCCCCAGCCGGGCCACAGCCACAGAAACGCCAGGCCCAGCAAACAGGAGGCACCGTGGACCAGCTCCGCGCGGCACGTCTCCTGCACCAGCGCCGCAGCCTGATCCGCCGTCACGGCGCCGCTGCCGGGCAGTTCCTTCTTCACCATGTCCGGCAGGATGCGGCTCATGTCCGGCACCAGCTTCTTCCACTTATCGATGGCCAATTTGGTGTAGATGCGGCCGTTCTGCTCCCATTTCCGGCTGCGGAAGAGCCGCTTCTCCGGGTCAAAGGGACCGGGGATCGCCTGACCCAGCGGGTGCGCCAGCAGGGCCAGCGCCGCCGCGTACAGGACGCATTTCCAGAAACCGCTCACGCCTTCTCCACCCCGCAGCTGCACTCCAGCGCGCGGCGCAGCGTGCCCTCCGTCAGGCGGGTGACGCGCTCCACGAACTGCTCCTCATCGTGCTTCATGCCATAGTGCAGCCAGCTTTGCAGCAGGCCCACCAGTGTGGCCGTATACAGCGCCGCGATGGACTGCACATCCGTCTCCGCCACCGGCAGGTCCTCCGCCGTGCGGCGCACCAGATCCTCCACGGCACCGTAGACCACCTGGTAATACTCGCGCTCCAGCAGGTCGCGCTGGCTGGACTGGTACAGGTGGTAGACCGCGCGGCGGTTGGCGCGCATGAACGCCGTCACCCGCATCATCAGCTGGTACCAGCTGGTGCAGAGGGGTGGTGCGTTGAGGACGCGGTCCAGCTCCGTCTCCAGCACCTCGCGCACCAGGGCGTAGATGTCGCAGTAGTAGTAATAAAACGTATTCCGGTTCACGCCGCAGTGATCTGCGATGTCCACCACGGAGATCTTATCCAGCGGCCGCTGCTCCAGCAGGTCCAGAAAGCCCTTGCGAATGGCGTTTTTTGTGGTCTGTGCCATGTCCATGCTCCTCTCTTTGTGCAAAAACTGCCTTACCGCCTGTATCATACCAAATTCAGACAGTTTTTGCAAGATGCCCGTACTATGCACTTTAGGCAAAATGCGCGGAAATGTATGAACATGGTGTAAAAAGCATCCCCGCACGGTGTGCGGGGATGCTTTTGCTTCAAATGGGATCAGGCCGTCACCACGGGGCCGCCGTGCTTCTTGGCGCTGATCTTCTGGTAGGCGACGACCGCCGCCACCAGCACCAGGCCGACCACGTCGGTGAGGGTGCCGGGGATCATCATGCCCAGGCCGCCGATGGCCAGGACGATACGCAGCACCCAGTGGACCTTCTTATACAGATGGCCGTTCAGGGACGCCGCGATGGCAAAGATGCCCAGCAGAGCGCTGACACAGATCTGCGCCACCTCCCACCAGCCGGAGATGTTCTCAAACAGCAGGGCCGGACTGTAGGCGAAGATGTACGGCACGATAAAGGCGGCGATGGCCAGCTTGGTGGCGTTGATGCCGGTCTTCATGGGGTCGGACTTGGCGATGGCCGAGCCGGCGTAGGCCGCCAGAGCCACAGGGGGCGTGATATCCGCCACGATGCCGAAGTAGAACACGAAGAAGTGGGCGGCCACCAGCGGGAAGCCCAGCTGAATGAGGATGGGCGCGCAGGTGGAGGCCATGATGCAGTAGTTGGCCGTGGTGGGCACACCCATGCCCAGGACGATACAGCACAGCATGGTCAGCACCAGGCCGACGATGGTGGCGTTGCCCGCCAGCTGGACGATGGCGTTGATGAGGATGGAGGCCAGGCCGGTGACGGTGATACAGCCGGCGATGATGCCCGCCATGCTGCAGGCCACGGCCACGGTGATAGCGCCGCGGGAACCGGCTTCCAGAGACTCCACCGCGGAGAAGAAGGAGCGCTTGCCGGCATTACCCAGCGCCTTGCCGGTGGTCATGGGCTGGGTGCCGCCCTCACCGCGCTTGCCCTGCAGGAAGAAATTGACGAAGCCCACGGCAATGGCAGCCAGAATGGAATAGGCCGCGGAGTGGGACATGGTCTTGCTGCCGGAGGACACCAGCCACACCAGCAGGATCAGGGGAATAATCAGGTAGCAGTCACGGGCCAGCAGACGCCACGCAGGCAGCTCCTCGCGGGGAACGCCCTTCAGGCCCAGCTTCTTGGCCTCCAGATGGACGGCGATGAAGATCCCGGTGAAGTACAGCAGCGCGGGCAGGATGGCCTTGACGGCCACCTGGGCGTAGGGCAGCTTCATGTACTCGGCCATGAGGAAGGCCGCCGCACCCATGATGGGGGGCATGATCTGGCCGCCGGTGGAGGCCGCGGCCTCGACGGCGCCGGCGAACTCGGGCTTGTAGCCGGTCTTCTTCATCATGGGAATGGTGAAGGAACCGGTGGTGACGGTGTTGCCCACGGAGGAGCCGGACACCATGCCGCACAGGGCGGAGCTGATAACAGCCACCTTCGCCGGGCCGCCGCTGGACCAGCCAGCCAGACGGTTGGCAAAGCTGATGAAGAAGTTGGCGATGCCGGTGCGCTCCAGGAACGCGCCGAAGATGATGAACAGAACGATGTAGGTATAGCAGACGTTGATGGGCGTGCCGATGACGCCGGAGGTGGTGTAGAACAGCTTGTAGATGATGGTTTTCAGCGCGTCATACAGGGTGGCACCGTTCACCGCGCCGGCGTAGCTCAGCTGGTTGATGAACGCGTACACGATCAGCACGCCGGCCACGCACAGAATAGGCAGACCCACGCAGCGGCGGCACAGCTCCATCAGGATCAGGATACCCACCACGCCGATGATGACGTGGACCGTCTCGATACGGGTGGACAGGCGCACCAGCGTCATGGCGTTCAGCGCGAAGTAGAAGAAGCAGGCCGCGCCCACCACCATCAGCACGATATCGTACCAGGGCAGGTAGTTGACCCTGACGTGGTGCTTGCTGGCGGGGTAGGTCAGGAAGCCGATGATAATGATGCAGCCCACGAACATGGTGAGCCGGATCTCGGGCATGGCCTTGGAAAACAGGGTCATGCCGATGCAGAACAGACCGAACGCGGCCATGAGGATGCGGATGATCAGCTGGGGCGTACCCTCCCACAGGCGGGTGGCGGATTCACGGTCATATTTACGCATGACCGCGTCCAGATCCGGGGCCTCGTCCGCGGCGGTATTGACGCCGTCGGCCGGGCCGGTATCCGGTTTTTTCTTGTCGATGCTCATAGTCGTTTCTCTCCCTGAAGATTACAGAATAGCGCGAGGACTACGGCGGGAAACCCCGCCGTAGCCTCGAAAAGCGTCAATTTTCTGCTAAGGATTTAGTCGCCGAAGTACACGTCCTTGGCGATGACGGTCTCGGTGTAATAGTCGGAGGTCTCCAGCAGCTTGGCGATGTGCTCGCTGTCCAGGCTGACCAAGTAGGTATCCTTGGTGGTGGCCAGGTCGGTCACAGCGGTGGTGGGGGCACCGGCCACGATGAAGGCGGCGTCGATCTGGCCGTTCTTCAGGGCGTCGGCGCTGTCGCTGAAGGACTGGTAGGTGGGCTTGATGTCGTCCTCGGTCAGCCCGTAAGCACCCAGGACGTCAATGGCGTTGAAGTACACGCCGGAACCGGGAGCGCCGATGGACACGGACTTGCCGGCCAGGTCAGCCACGGTCTTGATGCTGGCGTTGGTGGTGACGATCTGCACCTGCTCCATGTACAGGGCGGCCACAGTGGAGAAGCCCTCGACCTTGCTCTCGAACAGGTTGGTGCCGTTGTAGGCGTAGGCCATTACGTCGGACTGGCAGAAGGCGAAGTCAGCGGTGCCGTCCACCAGCTCCTGCACGTTGGCCTGAGAGCCGTTGCCCACCAGACCCACGACGTTGACGCCGGCGTTGTTGGTGGCGTGCTGGGCGATGACGGAGCCGAAGGCGTAGTAGGTGCCGGACTCGCCGCCGGTGACGAAGCGCAGGTTGCGGGAGTCGGTGTTGCCGGCACCGTCCTTGACGGCGGCGACCTCAAAGCCCTTCTCGGCGAAGTACTTGGCAGCGCCGGGGTGATAGGGCACGGAGGTGATGGAAGCGCCGTACTCCAGACTCAGCTCGCCGTACTTGGCGTGGCTGGTGGTCAGGGACGCGGCGTTGTCGAAGATGTCCGCCACGAACTTGTACACGTCGTCGCTGGACACGTCGTCGCGAGCCAGGATCACCGCGCCCACGGCCACGGTGGTGGTGTCGGTATGCTCAGCGGTCACATCGCCGCTGTCGTCCTTCTTGTCGCCGCAGGCGACCAGGCTCAGCGCCATGACCAGCGCCAGAACCAGTGCAAAAAACTTTTTCATGTTCTTTCTCCTTATTGATAGATAAATTGTTTTCCTCTTCCTGAAAAACAGCTTTTTCCGCCGGCCGGTCGGGCGCGGCGGTGTTCAACGGTGCCATTATATCGCAGGCGTAAACTTTTTGCAATATCTAAATGCGGAAAATTTCATTTTTCTGCGGAACGATTTTCCCGTCCGTGCGGACATTCCGCTTTCCTTAGTCGGCATTTCTTTCGGCAAATCCGTAGTTTTGTCTGTATCATGGCACTTTTTAGCGGTGGTCTATTCATAATGCTAAATTGTTTTATGCAGGAACGCCCCGCAAGAAGTGCATTTTCTGCTGGGCAATCCTGCAAAATAACAGAGGCGGGGCAAAGCCCCGCCTCTCAGCTTTCTGTCACATTCAACAGCTGCGCCGCAGCAGCTCGCATACCAGTTCATAGGTGCGCTCCGTGGAGGGCACGCTTAGCCGCTCCCGCACGGAGTGTACATCGTGCAGCTCCGGCCCCATGGACACCGCGTCCAGACCGGGGATCTTCTCCATCAGCAATCCGCACTCCAGACCGCCGTGGGTGGCCTCCACCACGCCGTCCTTACCGGTAAGATCCTTATACGCCGCCAGCAGCGTATCCCGGAACTGCGACTCCCTCTTGTACTGCCAGCCGGGGTACACGCCCCGCTCTGCCACAGTGCCGCCCGCCAGCGCCGCCACAGCCCGCACGCGCTGCGCCAGCATCAGCTTCCGGGACGCGATGGACGACCGGATGGAGAACGCGATGTGCAGTCCGTCGCCGTCCAGCTTCACCACGCCCATATTCAGGGATGTCTGCACCAGACCGGGGAAATCCGTGTCCATAGCCTCCACGCCCTGCGGCATGGCCGTCAGCGCCTGCACCAGCGTCACGGTGCGCTCTGCGGACACGGCTTTTGCCGTCTCCGCCGCCGCGCAGGTCAGCGTCACATCGGGGTCGGTGACGGCGTACTCGTTCTTCAGCACCCCCTCAAGCTCCCGGATAAACGCTTCGAACGCCCGGCCGCTGCCCTTGGGCAGCGCCACCGCCGCATCGCAGCGGGAGCAGATCACGTTGTCGAACTGCCCGCCGGAGAAGGCTGCCAGCCGCAGGCCGGGGAACTTCTCCAGCGCTGTGGCCAGTACCCGTCCCATGAGGCGGTTGCCGCTGCCGCGTCCCAGATGGATGTCCGCACCGGAGTGACCGCCCCGCAAGCCGGCCACGGTGATGCCGAAGCCCTCCATGCCCGCCGCATCGGTCAGCGCTGCAGGCAGCAGGCAATCGGAGTGCATGCCGCCTGCGCAGGACACGGTGAACACGCCCTCCAGCTCGGAGTCCAAATTCAGCAGCTTTTTGCCCTTCAGGTCAGAGCAGTCCAGCGCAAAGGCGCCGTCCATGCCCACCTCCTCGTCCACGGTGAACACCGCCTCGATGGGCGGATGCACCAGCGTATCATCCGACAGGATCGCCAGGATCATGGCCACGGCAATGCAGTTGTCACCGCCCAGCGACGTCTTGTCCGCCCAGACCCACTCACCGTCGGTCATCAGGTCGAGCCCCTCGCGGGTCATGTCCTTGGTGCAGTCGTCGGTCTTGGCGCACACCATGTCGATGTGTCCCTGCAGGATGATCGGCTCGGCGCTCTCGCAGCCGGGGGACGCCGGCTTCCAGATCACCACGTTGTTGCACGGCTCCTGCCGGTACTTCAGTCCCAGTTCCTTGGCAAAGTCCACGCACAGATCGCTGATGATCTTCGTGTTGCCGCTGCCGTGGGGCACCGAGCACAGCTTTTCAAAATATGCGAACACCTTTTCTGGCTTCAAGCCTTTCAAAACAGCCATTTTGATACTCCTTTCCCATGCGGCCGCGGTCTCCGCGCCGCCCATTCAGTATAGCATATCCGCCTGCCGAGCGCAAGCAAGTCCCTATGTGCCCACAGCCCATGCTTTCGCATGGGCTGTGTATGCAGCACACATTATCAGAAGTCGCCCAGGCCCATATCGTCCTCGGTGTTGGGCGCTTCCTCGTCGTCCTCCTCGGTGGGAGGCGCGGGGATGAATTCCTCCAGATAGGCCTCCTCCGGCAGACCAGCCATATACGCCGGCAGGTTGATGATGATGCCGTCGATGTTATGGGGCAGTGTCATTTGGTACGTTTCCGTTGTCTCGCTGCCGCCTTTCTGCTGCATGACCTCCACGGTCAGCTCCAGCTTGTCGCCGATGACGGTGGTCAAGCAGCGCTCCTTTTCGTACAGCTTGGAGATCTGCTCGCCGTTCACATACACAGTGATCTTATAGGGCGCCTCCACAGACTGGCCGCCCTTGTCCACTGCGCGGTTGTCGAAATAGACGGTGTGGCCGCGTCCGATGCGCAGCATCAGCACGGCGACGAGCACCAGCACCAGAACGAAGGCGATACGGATGATCCACGAACGTTTCGTCGTTTTCATGCGGTTCTCCCCTCCTCCTCGGCCTTCTGCTCAATGGCCAGCTGCTGACCCAGCGTGCGGTTCTCCTTGCGCTTCTTGGCCTCGTACATGACCAGTGCCACGGTGATAACGGCGTAGGACACGAACACGCGGAAGTACTCGCCGATCATGGAGTCGCCGGTGATCTTGGTTCCGGCGGCCGGCGCCACGATGAACATGGTATGGAACAGGAGCACACCCAGGAACACGTTGCCGATGGACGCCTTTTCCACGGAGGCGCCGCCCACCAGCAGCGCGGCGATGCAGAACATGCCGACGTTGGTATGCGCCGTATAGGTGGGGAAGTTGCCCATGTTCTGCAGGTAGATGATCATGCCGAAGCCCGCGAACACGGTGGACATGACGATGGAGATCAGGCGGGTGCGGTCCACGTTGATACCGGCGTCCCGCGCCACGTTCATATCCTGGCCCACCGCGCGCATGTCCTGTCCCAGCTTCGTGCGGCGGAACCACACGATGAACAGGCAGGCCAATGCGATGATGATCAGCGTCAGCACGGGGATCTTCACGCCGCCCACATAGACGGCCAGCGCGTTATCCACGCTCTGCCGCATCTGCAGAAGGCTGACTGTGTTGCGGATACCAAAGCCGCGGGGCAGCTTCAGTGTGTTGTGGAGGATGGGGATGATGGGCCCCATCATATACAGCACCACCAGCTGGTACACACCGGTCATGCAGTAGGCGATAAAGTAGCTGGTGACCATCTCGCGGCCCTTGGCGCGGTTCAGGATGCTGCCGCACATAAGACCCAGCAGAATGGACAGGGGGATGGACAGGATGGCCGCCAGCACCAGACCGGGGATACCCCAGATCTGCCAGTCCGCCACCAAAATCAGCGCGATCTCGCCGGCCATAGCGCCCAGCGTCATGGCAAAGTTCAGACCCATACCGGCCATAATGGGGATCAGCAGGCTCAGGATCAAAAAGGCGTTGCGCCCCAGACGGGTCATAGCCTCGTTAAGTATGTAGCTCACCGGCAGGCCGGACACGGGAATGAGCACGGCGCAGATGATGATAAACAGGACGGGCACTGAGTTTTTGCCCAGGAATTGCTTTACGTCGAATCTCTTACCCTTCATGTCAGCGCCCCCTTTCCGTCTTTCTGGTCAGGGCATAGAGGATCATGCCGTTGGATACCACGATACGGATGACCTCGCTCATATCCATCTGGAAGGCGGCGCTCATCACGGTGGGGGTCATGGTCACCACGCCCTGATACAGGATCGTACCGATAATCACATTGCCGATGGATGCCTTATTCACCGACGCGCCGCCGATCAGGATGGCGGCCACGGCGGGCATGGCCATCCAGAAGGGGCCGTTGTACAGCTGTATGAAGCCGAAGCCCTGCTCATACACCAGAATACCCACAGCGCCCAGCCAAGTGGACATGATCACGGAGATAAGCCGCATCTTGTCCACGTTGATGCCCGCTGCGCGGGCAAAGGCGGGGTTGGAGCCCACAGCGGTCATGGCGGTGCCGGTCTTGGTGTGCAGGAACGCCCACATCAGCACGGCCAGCAGCACGAAGAACAGCAGCGTACCGGTGGGGATCACCAGATTGATGCCGATGCAGTTCAGGTCGATCGGCAGCACACTGGCCAGCGCCTTGTCATAATAGCCCTCCAGCGAGATGACGGTACGCAGACCGCTGGCGGAGAAGCCCCACACCATGGTAGGGTGCTTATACGGCAGCAGCAGCCACATCATGCACATGAAGGACACGGACGAGAAGCCCACATAGGTGGCGATCATCATCTCGCCGCCCTTGATCTTGTTCAGCAGCCAACCATAGCCGCCGCCGAACAGCAGGGCAAAGGGCGTGGCGATGAGGATGGCCATAAGGAAGCTGGCAAAGCCGGTGTAGCCCAGCTCGATGGACAGCGTGGCACCCAGCAGTCCGGACACGATACCCAGCGGCAGGCCGAAGTTCAGGCCGCAGCCGGAGTGTACCATGGGCACCATGGCCAACACCATCACGGCGTTCCAGCTGAAACGGGTGATGATATTGGTGATCTGTGTGGGGAAATCCAGCCCCACGCAGGGCGCGGCGATGAGCAGCAGCAGCAGGAAGCACGCGATGATCAGACGCGGCAGGCCGAAGCTGTCCACCAACTCTCTGAATTTTGACTTGTTTCCAAGTGTGGTCGTATTGCCCATTTCTTCCTCCTTACTTCACCTGACTGACCATGAGCATACCGAACTCCTCGGAGGAATGGTCAGCAGGCAGGATACCGGCGACCCTGCCGCCGGAGACGATGGCGATGCGGTCGCAGATCTGGCGCAGCTCCTCCAGCTCGGAGGAGATCATCACCACCGTGACGCCGGATTCGCGGTTAAATTTCTTAAGCGCCTCCAGCACCAGCGCCTTGGCGCCCACGTCGATGCCGCGGGTAGGCTCGGACACGAAGAGGAAGCGGGGCTCCAGCGCGAACGCCTTGGCCAGGCACACCTTCTGCTGGTTGCCGCCGGACAGCTCTCTGGCCTTCTGGCCGGAGCCGGTACACTTGATCTGCAATTCATCGATATACCGGTTCGTCACCGTGTGGATGGCCTTTTCGTCGCGCCATGTGAAGAAACCCATTCTCTTCAGGAACTTGTTCTGCACCTGCATGGCGGGGAACGCCACATTCCACTCCAGCGACTCATCCAGCAGCAGACCCACGCCGCGCCGATCCTCGGACACAAAGGCCAGCTGGGAGTCCAGGCACTTCCGGGGGCTGTTCAGCGCGATAGGCTTGCCGTCGAACTCCACGGTGCCGCCCGCCTCATACAGGCCCATAACGCCGTTGGGAATACCCAGCTTGCCCTGGCCGGCCAGACCGCCGATGCCCAGGATCTCGCCCTCCTTCACGTCCAGATCCACGTTGCGGACGATCTCGCCGGGCATATCCACCCACAGCTTGCGGATGGACAGAATGGTGCGGGCATCGGAGTGGTCGCGGATGTCGTGGGCAGCGCCGCCGGCAGCCACCTCGCGCCCCACCATGTAGTGGGTGATGTCGCGGACATCCGTCTCGCGGGCGGCCACGTCCTTGACAACGTAGCCATCCCGCATGATGACCACCTTATCGCACACCGACAGGATCTCCTGCAGGCGGTGGGTGATGAAGATCACGGCGATGCCCCGGGAGGCCATGCCGCGGATGGAGTCCAACAGCGCCTGTGCCTCCTGCTCGGTGAGCACGGCGGTGGGCTCATCCAGGATCAGCAGCTTCAGGTTCTCCTTGCTCAGCTCGCGGGCGATCTCCGTAAACTGCTTGTGCCCCACGGGCATGCTGCTGATGACCATCTTCTGGTCGATAGCCACGCCCATCTTCTCAATGGCTTTTGCGGCGCGGTTATCCATTTCCTTATAGTCGAGAGTGTCCAGGCGCGGGCCGAACACTTCTGAAATGACGCTTTTTTTCTTGGGCTCGCGGTTGAGGAGGATGTTCTCCGTGGCAGTAAAGCCGGGGATCAGCGAGAACTCCTGATGCACCATGCCGATGCCGGCCTTCAGCGCATCAAAGGGGGTGTTGAACTGCACTTTTTCTCCGTCGATCAGGACATCCCCCTCATAGCCGCCCGTCTCACGGATCACGTCCATGCCAAACAGTATTTTCATCAAGGTGCTCTTTCCGGCGCCGTTTTCGCCCACCAGACCCAGCACCTCGCCCTCTTTCAAGGTGAAGTTGATGTCCGTAAGCACCTGATTGCCGAAAAAGCCCTTTTTGATATTCCGCATCTCAAGCAGCGGAGCATTGTTCTTTTCCATATTCATCCCTACCTATAGCAGCGGGGAGGGAGGATGCCCTCCCTCCCCGCTTTAATGGTTGCTTCAAAAGCCTGTCGTCAGCTGACGGTGAAGTACTTCTCCGGGATCTCCACGTCGGCGTTGCCCATGAAGTGGCCGGGATCACCCATGATATAGGTATCCTGATAGATCAGGAACACGTTTTCAGACTTCGCGCCAGTGGTGGCGTTGGTGTAGCTGGCGCCGTTCCAGGCCGCCTTGGGAGAGTAGACCTGCAGAGCGGCAGCCACATCGTCCATGTCCTTCAGCTCGCTCTTGCCGTCCAGCACGTTCTTGGCGTGCAGGGCCAGACCGGCGGACAGGGTGTAGCCGTAGGAGTAAGCCCAGGTACCGAAGTGATCGGCGCCGCCCTTCTCAACGATGGCGGACTCGACCTTGGTCAGGATCTTCTCGAAATCACCGGCTTCCTCGGTCAGATCAATACCCAGCGCGCCGGGATAGCCCATCAGGGGGGAGGGCAGGTCGGCCTCGATGAAGTAGCCGCCGCACTCCAGCAGGCGCTTCAGCAGAGGCTCGGTGTGCGCATCGTTGGTGCAGAAGTAAGCAGCCTTCTGGCCGTACTTCTCGACCCATGCGGGCACCTGCTCCAGAATGTAGGCCTGAGCGCCGGAAACGCCCACGTCAGAGGTGGGATCGGGAGCCGTCTCCAGGACGAACTTCATGCCGAACTCCTCGCAAGCGGCCTTCATGATGGCCACGCGGCGGCTCATGGTCTCATAGGACATGTGGCGGGGGAAGGAGATATGTACGAAGGTGTCGCAGCCCAGCTCGTGCGCGGTGCGGATGATCAGATAGCCGCGGGACACGAAGTCGTTGTTGGTGACCAGGTCGGCAGCGGAGCCGATCTCGGGCAGATCCTCGTGAGCCTCGCCTGCGATGCAGATGATGTCAGGGCGAGTCTCTTTGATCTTGCGGAACGCCTCGGTGGTGCCGGGAACGGACTGGTTGACGATGATGGCCTTCATCAGGGGATCGGCGGACAGGTTCACGATGGACTGGATGGTGGTCTCAGTCTCCTCGGTGAAGTTGTCGGGATAGATGGCCAGCTGGACCATATCCTCGCCATACTCCTTCTGGAAGGCCTCGGCGCCGCGGCGATCATCCTCGGACTGAGAGACGGAGCCGGTCACGATGCCGATCTTGTAGGGCACGGTGTTATCATCGGTCTCGCCCTTCTTTTCGCCGCAGGCGACCAGGGAGAACGCCATGATGAGAGCCAGCAGCAGAGAAACTACTTTTTTCATGTTTACCTCCTAATTCCTTTACCATAGTTTGTTGTTTCCTCCGCCAGAAGGAAACAGCGAACAGGGCGCGCCCTGTCCTCTTCTATGCATTCGGGTGCTGCGCACCCATTTGATTTTACCAGATAAGTTCACACTCTGTCAACATATTTGTGTCTCTGAATGATGTTCAATAGCGCATCTCCTTGTTTTTCATCCACACACTTTCCCACATTTTTTGGCGCATTTGCATCATTTTCATGTATTTTTCATGCGGTTTTCTGTCAGAAGCCTGCTGTTTTGCTATAATAAACTTTTCTTTTGGCGAAATCTGTTTTTTGTCTGACTGCAGCAAAAGAGACAGGCTTCCGCCTGTCTCTCCCGCTTACCTTATGACTTATGGCACTTGTCAGATCTTCTGCTTCTCATCCACGATCTGGCGCAGCTTGGCAGAGAAATCCTCCAGCGTCATGGCGCCCAGGTCCTCGCCCTTGCGGGTACGGACGGAGACGGTGCCGTTCTCCATGTCGCGGTCGCCAACCACCAGCATGAAGGGGATCTTCTCCAGGGTAGCCTCGCGGATCTTCTTGCCGATCTTCTCGTTGCGGCTGTCCACCTCCACGCGGAAGCCCTGCTTGCGCAGCTCCGCGGCCTGCTGCACGCAGTAGTCGGCAGCGCGGTCAGTAATAGGCAGGAAGCGTACCTGCTCGGGCATCATCCAGGTGGGCAGCGCACCGGCGTACTCCTCGATCAGGTAGGCCAGCGTCCGCTCATAGCAGCCCAGAGACGTGCGGTGGATGATATAGGGCAGGGCCTTGTTGCCGTTCTCATCGATATAGTACATGCCGAAGCGCTCCGCCAGCAGCATATCGATCTGGATGGTGACAAGGGTATCCTCCTTGCCGTACACATTCTTGTACTGGATGTCCAGCTTGGGGCCGTAGAACGCGGCCTCGTCAATGCCCACGGTGTAGTCCACGTTCAGATCCTTCAGGATGCGCTCCATGGCGGCCTGGGCGTGGTCCCACTGCTCCGCCGTGCCCTCGTACTTGTTGTTGGGGTTGGCGGGGTCCCACTGGGAGAAGCGGAACGTGCACTTTTCCAACAGGCCCACGGTGCCCAGGCAGTACTTGGCCAGATCCAGGCACTGCTTGAACTCCTCCTCCAGCTGGTCGGGACGCAGCACCAGATGCCCCTCGGAGATGGTGAACTGGCGGACACGGATCAGGCCGTGCATCTCACCGGAGTCCTCGTTGCGGAACAGGGTGGATGTCTCGCCCAGACGCATGGGCAGGTCGCGGTAGCTGCGGCCGCGGTTCAGGAACACCTGATACTGGAACGGGCAGGTCATGGGACGCAGGGCAAAGCACTCCTTCGTCTCATCCGCGGGATCGCCCATGACGAACATGCCGTCCAGATAATGATCCCAGTGACCGGAGATCTTGTACAGCTCACGCTTGGCCATCAAAGGCGTCTTGGTCAGCAGATAGCCACGCTGCTGCTCGGTGTCCTCCACCCAGCGCTGCAGCAGCTGGATAACGCGGGCACCCTTGGGCAGCAGGATGGGCAGACCCTGGCCAATGCAGTCCACAGTGGTGAAATATTCCAGCTCGCGTCCCAGCTTATTGTGGTCGCGCTTCACGGCCTCCTCCCGCTCCTTCAGATAGGCATCCAGCTCGTCCTTGCTGGGGAAGGCCACGCCGTAGATACGCTGCAGGGTCTGGCGGTTGGAGTCGCCGCGCCAGTAAGCGGCGTTGCAGGCGGTCAGCTTGATGCCGTTGCCCTTGATGCGGCCGGTGGAGTCCACATGGGGACCGGCGCACAGGTCCACGAACTCGCCCTGCTTGTAGAAGGAGATGTGGGCGTCCTCGGGCAGATCGTTGATGAGTTCCACCTTGTAGGGCTCTTCCTTTTCCTCCATGTACTTGACAGCCTCGGCGCGGGGCAGCTCGAAGCGCTCCAGCTTCAGCTTCTCTTTACAGATCTTACGCATTTCAGCCTCGATCTCGCCCAGGTCGTCCTGGGTGAAGGCGAAGGGCGCGTCCAGATCGTAATAAAAGCCGTTGTCGATGCTGGGGCCGATGGCCAGCTTCACCTCCGGGTGCAGGCGCTTGACAGCCTGGGCCAGGATGTGGGAGCAGGTGTGCCAGTAGGTCTTGCGGTACTGTTCGTTTTCAAACGTAAATTCCTTGTTGACTTCGCTCATAGTCTGTTCCTCCTTGTGATCGGGGCTGGATAAATAAAAATCCCCACCCCTGAATGGTATCAGGGGTGAGGTAATAGGCATTACTCCACGGTTCCACCCTGCTTACGGCATACGCAGCATTTTTACTGTCCGCTGCGGATGGCGGGATATCTTTCGTCGAGACAAGGCGCAGGAGCGCAGAAATACGGTCTGTATTTCAAGCTTCTGCAACGCAGTATCGGCGGAAGAGATCCGGCATACGCCGTCGCTTTCGATCGCTGTAACGGGCGATACCCGTCCTGCTCGTCGCAGGCGGCTCGGAAGTGGTACGGGCCGTGTCCTTGGCGGGGTGCTTTCAGCCGGGGGCGCCCCTCTCTTTGGCCGCGGAAAAACAGCTTCTTCTTCGTCACTGCCTTTTTGATGGCAATAAGTATAAACCGTTCGGCGCGGTTTGTCAACGGGTGGTTTCACGGGGGAAGGGCAAAATCAGCCGCATGAAGCAAAAAGAGACATCCGAAAGGATGTCTCTTTTTGCTGGCGCGGAAGGAGGGATTTGAACCCTCGCGCCGCTTTTGACGGCCTACTCCCTTAGCAGGGGAGCCCCTTCGGCCACTTGGGTACTTCCGCATACATATTTATTTTCTGGCGGAGAGAGTGGGATTCGAACCCACGGATGCTTTCACATCGCCGGTTTTCAAGACCGGTGCTTTCGACCACTCAGCCATCTCTCCGTGTGTAAAAGCAAACCTCTGCCAGACGCAGATACGATTTTATCATCCCCGGAGCCGTTTGTCAACACAAAATGCACGCTCCCGGCGAAAAAGAGGGGCCGCAGCCACGCTGCGGCCCCTCCCGTCATAGACAAAGCGGCGTTACCACTCCAGATTCTTCTCCGTCTCCTTGCTGAACACATGGGCCACATTGCCGCCGAAGATCATATTGACCTCGCTGCCGGCGGGGAAATGGGCCGCTGCGCCGTTGGTGGGGACGATGACGATGACGTCCTTGCCCTCCGCCGCAACATGGAGGTGGACCGACGAGCCCATCATCTCGGACACATCCACCTTGCCCTTCACGCCGTCGGCGCACAGCATGATGTGATCCGGACGCACGCCCAGCACCACGTCCTGCTCCGCCACATCTTTGGCGGCCAGACGCTGCTGCTTCTCCTCCGACAGCTCCACGGTGACGCCGCCCACGGTGACGGTGTACTTGCCGTCCTTACGGGCCAGATGTGCGTCAAAGAGGTTCATCTGGGGCGTGCCGATGAAGCCCGCCACGAACAGGTTGGCCGGGTGGTCGAACACCTCCTGCGGCGTGCCGATCTGCTGGATGAAGCCGTCCTTCATGATGACGATGCGGTCGCCCAGTGTCATGGCCTCGGTCTGATCGTGGGTGACGTAGATAAACGTGGTGTCGATACGCTCCCGCAGCTTGATGAGTTCGGCCCGCATCTGATTGCGGAGCTTGGCGTCCAGATTGGACAGAGGCTCATCCATCAGGAACACGGCGGGGTCACGGACGATGGCACGGCCGATGGCCACACGCTGGCGCTGGCCGCCGGACAAAGCCTTGGGCTTACGGTCCAGATACTGGGTGATGTCCAAAATCTCCGCCGCCTGACGCACTCGCCGGTCGATCTCGTCCTTGGGCACCTTCTTCAGCTTCAGGGAGAAAGCCATGTTCCCGTACACCGTCATATGGGGGTACAGGGCATAACTCTGGAACACCATGGCGATGTCCCGGTCCTTGGGCTCCACGTCGTTCATCAGCTTGCCGTCGATGTACAGCTCGCCGCCGGAGATATCCTCCAGCCCGGCGATCATCCGCAGGGTGGTGGACTTACCGCAGCCGGAGGGACCCACCAGCACGATGAACTCCTTGTCGGCAATGTGCAGGTTGAAATCCTGCACCGCCACCACGCCCTCGTCGGTGATCTGAAGATCGTTTTTCTTCTCCGGCTCGCCCTTTTTCTTTTTCTTCTCGGTGTTGGGATAGACCTTCTTGAGGTTTTTCAGTACGACCTCTGCCATATGCATCTGACTGTGACCGCCCTGCCTCCGCATGGAGCGGCCTCACGCCCGGCTCAGCCGGCACGCCTTGCGACAGGTCTCCACACTGCCGCACCGCCAGTCACAGCGGACCTTGTTCCTCCTTTTTTTAAGCCGTGCGGCACCATAGTGAGAAGTGGAGTGAATACCGCCGGTGGGAATAAGATACCTTATCTTACCGCATTTTTGCAGAAAAATCAACCGCCCGCAGCGTCCTTTATAGGAAAAATCTACAAAAAGGCTGTGTGCCGCAGATCTGCGGCACACAGCCTTCCTTCTTACGCAGCCCAACGCATCACACGCCCAGCTTCTCCAGCGCCGCCAGACGCAGGCAGGTACACAGCACCTGCGCCGCCTGCTCCAGCTCCGCCACCGGCGGCAGGGACGGGGCGATGCGGATATTGCTGTCCGCCGGGTCCACGCCGTAGGGGTAGGTAGCCCCGGCGCCGGTCATAGTGACTCCCGCCTCCCGGCACAGCTCCAGCGCCCGCCGTGCGGTGCCGGGCATGGCGTCCAGCGAGATGAAGTAGCCGCCGGTGGGCCTCGTCCATTGGGCAATGTCCAGCGGGGCCAGCTGCTCCAGCGCCGTCAGCACCGCCCGGAACTTGGGGGCCAGCACGGCGGCGTGGCGCTGCATCAGCGCCAGCGTATGGCTGCGGTCCTTCAGATAGCGCACATGTCGCAGCTGGTTGATCTTATCATAGCCGATGGTCTGCACGCCGATGAGGGACAACATATGGGCCATATTGGCCTCGCTGCACGCCATCACCGCCACCCCCGCACCGGGGAAGGTGATCTTGCTGGTGGATGCGAACTCATAGACCATGTCGCCGTTTCCGGCCTGCCGGCACAGGCTCAGAATATCCGGGAAGGGGACGAACTCCCCCTCCAGCTCATGGATACAGTAGGCATTGTCCCACATCAGCATGAAGTCCGGGGCGGCGGGCCTCATAGCCGCCAGACGCTGCACCGTCTCCGCCGAATAAATGATGCCCTGGGGATTGGAGTACTTGGGAACGTTCCACATTCCCTTCACCGCCGGATCCCGCACCAGCCGCTCCACCATGTCCATGTCCGGCCCCTCCTCCGTCATGGGTACGGTGATCAGCTCCATGCCGAAGGACTGGCAGATGCGGAAGTGGCGGTCATAGCCCGGTGCAGGGCAGAGCCACTTCACCGTCTCCAGCTTGCCCCACGGCTTCTCGCTGTGGAGCATCCCATGGGTATACGCCTTGGAGATGGCATCGTACATCAGCTGCAGGCTGGCGTTGCCGCCGACGAACACCTGCTCCGCCCGGCAGCCCAGTATCTCGGCAAACAGCGCCCGTGCCTCCGGGATGCCCGCCAGCTCGCCATAGTTCCGGGTATCCAGCCCACCCGCCAGATAGTCCTCCGGTCGGGTCAGCTGCGCCATCTCCCGTGTCACCATGTCCAGCTGCTCCGTGCCGGGCTTACCACGGGCCATGTTCAGCTTCAGGCCCAGTGCCTTCTGTGCCTCATAGGCCTTTCGCACGGCGGCGTATTCCTCCCGCCGCTGGTCGGCGGTCATATCCTCATATCGTTTCATATTCTCGCTCCTCTCAGGAAAGTCTATTCTCTTACCGCACCTCGTACAGATCTGTTCTCCGGGCCGACAGAATGGGCAGCTGACGGCGGATGGCGTCGATGCGGGAGAGCTCCAGCTGCGTCACGGCGACCTCCTCCCCCGTGCCGCACTGGTGAACGATGCCGCCCCACGGTTCACAGACCATGGAGTGGCCCCACGCCACATAGCTGCCGCTCTCGTCACGGGCCGGGGCGGTACCCACGGTGAACAGCTGGTTATCCACCGCCCGCTGCCGCAGCAGCAGCAAAAAGCCGTCTCCTTCCTCGTAAAAAAGCCCGGCATCGATTTCGCGCTGGTAGTCTGCCGGGGATAAAAAGCAGTTGGTCACCACACCGCGCCGCAGCTGTGCGGACAGAAGCGGCGCAAGCGCTGCATAGCTTTCAACTCTGCGCATACAAAAACCGTTCCTTCAGCGCCGCACGGTCAAGCTTGCCGTTGGCGTTGTGCGGCAGCGCGTCCAGCTTTTCATAGACGTTCGGCAGCATATATTTCGGCAGCGCCGTCCGCAGCGCCCGTGCCAGCGCGTTCGTGTCCAGATCGCCCGCATAGACGCAGACGATCCTGTCGCGCATTGCGTCGTAGAAGCAGACGGCGTCGTGCAGGCCATCGACACTGTAGAGCGCCGTTTCAATTTCGCCCAGTTCGATGCGGTAGCCCATGTGCTTGATCTGCCCGTCGCGGCGGGCAAGAAAATAGAAATTCCCGTCCTCCCGCTGCACGGCCATATCGCCCGTGCGGTAGAGAATGTCGCGGTAATCGGGGCAGAGCGGGTTCTGGATAAAGGCTGCATCGGTCTTTTCCGCGTCGGCAAAATATCCCGCCGCAAGCCCGGAGCCGCGCACGCACAGCTCGCCCGTCTCGCCGGGGGCTGCCTCGGTCAGATCGTCCTTTAACAGCAGCAGCTGCATATTGCGGCAGGCCCTTCCGATGGGGATCGGCTCGTCGTCGCGGTACGTGTGCGTCAGGTGCAGCGCGGCGCAGTCGACGGTCGTCTCCGTCGGGCCGTACATATTATAAAGCTCCGCCTCCGGGATCGCGCGCTTCCACATATTCACGTACCGCGCCTGCAGCGCCTCGCCGCCGACGACGATCTTCCGCAGCGCGTGCGGGACGCACTTTTCAAGCGCGCCGGAGCTTGCCGCCAGATGGAACGCGGACGTCGCCCAGTTCACGGCGGTCACGCCGTTCCGGTCGAGCGCCTGCAGCAAAAACAGCGGCAGCGCGAAGAATTTCTTCTCCAGAATCACGCACGTCGCGCCGAGCTTCAGCGTCTGGTACAGATCCTTGCAGGAGGTGTCAAAGTAAAACGGCGACTGATTGCCGAAGACCTCATGCTCCGTATAGCCGCAGAAGTCCGTCAGCCAGTCGGTAAAATCCAGAATGGCGCGGTGGGAGATGACGATGCCCTTCGGCGTGCCGGTCGAGCCGGAGGTGAAGAGCAGGTACACGGGGTCGAGATCGATAATCTG
>ERZ827522.1389-NODE-1389-length-21593-cov-3.275374_pt1 | contig 21593 bp, 28 predicted proteins | sample MGYA00519580_ERZ827522 | MGnify/ENA primary metagenome ERZ827522 (study PRJEB31778, sample SAMEA3449340) | human gut metagenome | biome: human gut; feature: human-associated habitat; material: faeces | place: United Kingdom | collected 2010/2012 ... | reverse complement strand
AAAAGCGAGAGTGCCAACAGCAATCTCGCCAAACAGTTTCTCGCACATTTGAATGAGATCCCTCACATATCGATTTATGAACTTGCGTACATATGCTATACCTCCACTACGGCCATCAGTCGGTTTGTGCGTAGGTTGGAATATGAAAATTTTCACCAGTTCAAAAGCGTGCTTTCCGCAACACTGAATTACTATCCGCAGTATAACAGAAAAATGCCGCTTTTGAAGACGGAGCCTCAGGAGGGGATAATTTCACGATATACCGGTCTGCTGTGCAACCAACTGCAGAATTTTTCCCGGGGCATCCCGCCGGAAATGCTGGATCGGTTCGTGCGGGAGATTGCACGAGCAAATCAGCTGATTCTTGTATCCCCGGCTTCGTTCGGATTCGACGCATTCCAGTATGACCTTGCAGTTCACGGAAAGTGCACGCTGTTTTCGGATAATCTGACCGATTCTCTCGAAGATCTCCGGCAGGCGGGGAGCAACAGCTTCATCCTATTTTTTATCACGGCAGAACGGGAATCACGAAGAATGGAAACACTTTTGCACGCAGCGAAAGAGCGCGGAGCCGTAATCGGCATCGTTTCGCGCGAACAATTCAATCTGCCGGGTCGGTATACCGACCTGCGAATTTCATATGAGAGCACAGGGAGCGACATGGATGACCGTCTGTTGACGTATTGGATGGACCTGCTGATTATACGATACCGGCAGCGGTTTATCGACGGCCTTGGTATGCTGGAAGGGGAATCTTCTGAGCAGGGGCCGGAGTGAATGCGGAAATACAGCTTTGTCCTTAACGGACTGACAGAGCAGTTTTTCCTTCCCGGAATCGCATACTATACTGAAAAAACGTCTGCCAAGCGGTGCGGACGGCGGTGGGAAGACGGGATGCATCCGAACATTCTGCTTACATACAATCCGAACTCGGGTGAGCGGCGCCGTAGCGCGGATGCTTGAACCCATCGTGACGGGACTGTCGCGCGCGGGAGCACTCGTCACGGTCGTGCCGGTGGACGCGACGTCCACCCGGAATCTGCTGAACATCGGACGCTATTGTCACGAAAGTAGACGACGGCTCCCAAGTCGGAGCCGAGCACGCAATCGTCGTTGTAAATTTCATGTATCCAGAGATCCAGCAATCCATCCATTTCTGAACAGCGTCCTAAACTAATCCGTTCGTGGACCGTTTGTATCGGGAAGAAGAAAAAGCCATGATTCTTGGCACAAGGCTCATTAGCTTCGATTGGGCGATTGCTTCTGCACCACCAATCTGTAACTTGGATTTTCACGAGACGGCGGCGCCAAAGAAGAGCGTAAGAGATATGGTGTTGTTCTTGAAGATTATCCAAAATTGCAATAACCTGCGGTTGACAAACAGGAAAACCGCCAGCCCTTGAAAATACAGGGGTTAGGCGGCTTTTCATGCTCTTTGTGGGCGTGTTTTCCCTTAAGTTTTCCCTTTACAGATTCAAAACACCTCTTATAAAGCCCTCCATGCGGGCGGCGCTGTCCTGTTTCATCCGCTCGGTAAAGTGGCCGTACCTGTCCAGCGTAAACGCCGCAGAGGCGTGCCCAAGGTTGCCTTGCACCGTTTTGATATCATCCCCGGCCCGGATAGCATTCACGGCATAGGTGTGCCGGAGGTCGTGAAAGCGGATGCCGTGCAGTTCGGCAGCGGCCAATATCTTTGAAAAGACTCTTTCTATTTTCCATTGGCTAACCGGAGCGCCCGTCTCCGTGGTGAATACCAGATTATAGGCATTGTCCCAAAGCGGCCCCGCTTTGATTCTGGCCGCAGTCTGCATGCGCTTTTGCGCCTTCAGCGCATCCAGCACCAAGGGCGCGGGCGTAAGCGTGCGGCTCTTGCCGTTCTTGGGCGATATAAAGGGGCCGTCTGCCCGCTGATCGGGCCGGGCAAGCTGCTTGCTGATGGTGATAGTATCACGGCCCACACAATCCCATGTAAGCCCCAGCAGCTCGGAAAGGCGGCAGCCGGTGAACAGGGCCGTTTTAATAAGTTGCTCCACTTCGGTTCCCTGTGTTGCATTCAGCAGCGCGGTAATCTGTTTATCGTCCATAGGTTTGATTTCCTCCTGTTCAAGCCGGGGCAATGTGCAGCCCTCGGCGGGATTCTGCGGGATGTAATGCAGCGCGACGGCCTTTTTCAACGCCTGATACAGCACTTTGTAAGCCAGCCGCACGGATGCCGGGGCAAGCTCCAGCCGGTTGATAAAAGCCTGTATCATGTGTGGGCGCAGCTTCGGCAGGCGCACAGCGCCCAAAGCGGGCTTGATGTGCTTCTTCACGTTGTTGCGGTATATCCGCACTGTATTAGGCTTTACGCCGCCCAAATATTCAGCCGTCCAGATGTCAAGCCATTCGCTCACCGTCATGCGCTCCGGCTGTATATAGGTGCCGCTATCCACGGCCACAGTGGCCGCCTGCATCTTCTCCCGCACTTCCTTTTGCGTTTTCCCGGTGATGGATATTTGCACCTGTCGGCCTGTGCCGGGATCTCGGCCAGTTGTAACGCGGGCCTCCCAATAAGTATAGGTTTTCCCGCTGCGCGTCACCGTCTTTTTGCGGATGGGGCCCGCACCTCTTGCTGCTTTTCCTGCCAAAATAAAAACCTCCTTGTGATACACTTTGACAAGCCCACACAAAGAGGTGTATAATCTGGTTGCGGGCAGGTTGTACACTTCACTGTGCAAGCTGTTCTATATAAGCCGTCGGTGTTGGTAGCACCGGCGGTTTATTTTATTTCTGCGCCCTGGGCTTCGGCTCGGGGCGTTTTTCTTTTGGACAATTTTGTCCGAAACTATTCGGATAGCAAAGCGGTTTTGCTTCGTCGTGTGGGCCCCTACGACGCGATTCTAGGCGTTTTCTCCCCCGCCCTGGTCTTTTCCCTCCGGAGGGGTTGGGGCGGCTTCTCCGGGCGCTGGCGGGGCGGTACGCTGGTATTTGGGGATTTCGGCAAGTTCTTCTACACGTTCTATTGCTCTTTGCTGCCCCGATTGGTTCAATTGCTTAAAAACATCAAGCAGCTTCCTTTCGTCTGATGAAACGCAAGCACTGTATAGCAAAGCATTTATGTTATAAGTGCTTGTGAATCCAATTGGGCATTCTGGGTTTGTAAGTTCTTCTTCTTCACATTCCAGCGCTTGAGACAATTGGCGCAGCGCATTTGGGGAAGGTGTCTGCTTCCCAGATTCATAAAGTCGAATGCTATTAACAGATAAATCAGTGTATTGTGCAAGTTGCTCCTGTGTATACTGCCTATCCATTCGAATGATTCGCAACCGTTCCGCAAATGACCGAGGAGGCGGTTTTAAAGCAGCAAGTCCAAATTTCGATTCTTTAAGGAAATAGAATGAATTAACTTCCAATACTTCCGCGATTTTTTCAATTACCGTAACAGGAGGAGTTGCTAAATCCATCTCATATTTTTGAACAGATGAAAAACTTTTTCCAATTTGCGAAGCAAGTTCTTTTTGCGTCATCCGCTTATCTTGCCTTGCTTGTCGTATTTTTTCCCCTAATGTCATTTTATCCCCCTCTCATACTGTGAAGTATATACCAAGGCTCAATTAAATTCAACATTTTTATTGATTTTTAATTGACAGGCTCAATGTAATTGCGCTATTATATCACTGTACTCAATTTTATTGAGCGTTAATGGGAGCGACCTAAACAACTACGGGAGGTGAGTTAAATGAAAATTGATCGCGATAAAATCGAATTGCTGGCCGCGACGCGCCGTGTAAATGGCGCGCAGCTTGCAGCGTTGGCCGGAATGTCCCGTCAAAATCTATCTACGATTAAGACGCGTGGCACCTGTACGGCGCTTTCAGCTGTGAAAATTGCTGATGCTCTGCAAGTGGATGTAACCGAAATTCTGAAACAGGAGGATTAACCATGAAGCTGACGCGCTACGAGAAAGAAACAATCATCAATTTCAACGAAGCGGAGGCCACGGCGAACATCTACACGCACAACGGCGGTTTAATCCGCAAGCTGGATGCCTTAGCCGACCAAAGGCCGGAGGACGCAAAGCGGGGCCGCAGCTTCCCGGACGGCGGGCGGGAATTTACAATCCCGAAACGCTGGGTAAAGGTGAACGCCTCGCGAATTTTGACGGAGGAACAGAAAGCGGATATTGCCGCACGCTTCAAAAAGGCGTAACGCTTCATTTTAGCGTTTTTCAGCCCTGTACACAGGGCGCAAAATGAGCGGACACACTCGACCCGATAACTTTTACATTTGGAGGATTAACACATGAAAACGACAATGAAAATCACGCTGCGGGCATTCCCCGTGAAAATCCAGGACACCCGCACAGGCGAAATTAAGGAGGACAGAATTGTCCTGACGAAAGAGCAACTGCACGCCGCCGATCTGGTGGGCCAGAGCAGCAAGGAGCTAATAACCCGGCTGTATAACCGCGAGGGCTACAGGGTGTTGGAGATCGGCAAGGCCGCAAAGCAAAGCGGGGAGCTTAACTTGGAAGCCGCGTACTTGATGGGCCACTTCATGGAGGACGGCGGCGCGGAAAATTCCAGCCCAGAAGATTGCGAGTAAGGCATGGCAAAAGAGTATTTTTGCGCATATCACAGCTATTTAAACTCTATGGAGTTGCTTTCCGACGAAGAAAAGGGACGCCTATTTACAGCACTGCTGCTGTACAGTTCGACAGGAACTATCGCAGATCTAACAGGCAATGAGCGTTTTGTATTCCCAGCCATGCGCGAACAAATCGACCGTGATTCAAAAAAATACGTTGCAAAATGCGAAAAGAACCGCGAAAACATCATGCAACGGTATACGAACGTAAACGACCGTATACGAGCGAATACGAACGCTACCAAGGAAAAGGAAAAGGAAAAGGAAAAGACAAAGACAAAGGAAAAGGAAAAGGAGAATAAGGGGGTTCCAGGGGGAACCCCACCGCCGGACAAGCCGGCGCGCGCCCGTTTTGTTCCTCCGGACGAATCAGAGGCAATCGCATATTTCCGAGAGCGCGGCAGCAACGCACAGGAGGCGGCAGTATTTTTCAATCATTACATCTCCAACGGTTGGATGGTTGGAAAAAATCACATGAAAGACTGGCGTGCGGCAGCGCGTGTATGGATGCAGCGGGCGGGCCAGTATAGCGGGAAAGCAGCAGCGCCGCAGTCGGGTGAAGAATTTACAGACCAACTTACACGCGTGGCCGATCAATTAGCAAGTGGGAATATTTCAATTTTGGGAGGAATCTATGACAACAAATGACGTTGCAAAATTGCTGAAGCTCAACAAGGCTATGTATAAGCATTCAGACCGTCCCTTTACGGACGACACATTAGCCGTATGGCTTACCGTATGGGCAGCAGCCTTAAAGGACGTTCCCGCAGAAGCAGGGCTTCTGGCATTACACCGGGCGTTTACAGTGTGCCGTTTCCCCGTTACGCTGGCCGATCTGTGCGCACAACTTCGCTCCATGCAGGCGGCGAACTGTACGCCAGTGGGCACAATGTGGGAACGCATTTTAAAGACAGCGCACGAGGCAAAAGAAAATATGTCACGGTACGGCCACACATTCAGAGAGCCGGACGGCCAGACACAGGGACAGCATGCCAGAAACCAGAACAAGGCCATTTTCGCCGCCTTGCCTCTTGTAGCACAGGAATGGCTGGGCAGCGTGCGCGAGCTTTCCACGCTGGACACCCTGGACACTACCGCGCTGAACTTCAAGCGCAAGGAATTTGAAAAAATCTACTCCAATCACTTGGACAATTTGCCATTTTGCCCGGAACTTCTGACGCATACGGCAACGATTAACGGCCACCAAAGTGCGGCCATTCTGGACACTAACGAAACGAGGTAACGAAGATGAAACGACAGCCATTGGAGGCGCTGGGCCTCACGCCGGAACAGATCGGCGCGGTACTTAACATGCATCATGCGGACATGGACAAAGCGCGGGCGGAGCATTTTCGCACGCACAAGGCCACGGAGACGCGGGCGGCAATCGCACGCATGTTGCCGTGCCTGCACTCGTTCAAGAGCCTGCGCACGGTGCTGGACGCGGTAAACAGCGCCTATCTGGATGAACGCCGCCAGGGCGCAGACGTTTGCAACCAGATTGCAAACCCTGACACCGATGAAGAAAAAGAACAGGAGGCCGGGAACGAGCATGGAAGAGATTGATATTTTTCTGCGGGACAGCGCCCAGCAAATTGAAATGCTGCACGAGAAGCTGCAGCACATGAGAGCCGAAAGCGCTATAAGGCAAGAGGCTTTCGACCGCTTGGAACAGAAACACCGGGAAAAGCTTGAACACTTAGAAGCTGAATACAACAGGCTTTTAGCCTTGCAGGAGGGGCCGCAGCCATGACCGACCGAGTGGAACGTCTAACAATGAGCGTATCCGAAGCCGCCGCCGAGCTGGGCATAAGCCCCAAGAAAGCGTATGAGCTGGCGCACTCGGCAGACTTTCCGTCGTTCAAAATCGGCACGCGGACGGTTGTTTACCGCGACGGCCTGCGCGAATGGGTACGCAAGCGCAGCGAAAAAGAAAGCGCCCGTCCGTGCTACTAACGCGGACAGGCGCAAAGGTGAAGCGGAAAGGAGCCCCGTTTCACCTGCATTTTATCACGAAAATGGAGGATTTGCAATGATTACTCGTACATCAAGTATTAAATTTCTCGGAGCTGATGCCTCGAGCGCTGAACACATGGCCGGCTATGAATTTGTTGACATGATTGAAACCCCGCACGGAGTTCTACCGCTGTACCGCCCGTCCGCACGAACGGATGGGCGCCCAGATATCGACACTTTGGAGGGCTGGAATTTGCTACGATACGAATCTGCAGAACGGCAGGTGTCCCGCAAGTTGGGCCGCGCGGCTACCCGCGAGGAAGTTTTTGCGCAGCTTGCGGAAAATGATGCGTTTGCATATTCGATTCTTACGGAGGCGCGTGAAAATGGTTGAACGCATGAGGCACTATATAGAAAAAACGCCAACGCTTGCCAGTGCAAAAACATGCCGTGACATAACGCTCGATGAAATGATGGCACTTTGCCGCATGAAAGACAAAGCGGGTGCAATTGCACTTGCTTTCAATTATGGACGAGCAAAAGAGCGCAGAGCAACATTGAGGAACCCGACCAAATAAAAAAAGCCGCCCTCCCGGACGGCCCCACAACAAGGACAGTATAACACGACCGGGAGGGCTTTGCAATGACAACAGAGCAATTGAAAGCATGGCTGCTGGAATACATGCCGCTGAAACTTGAAACGGAAAACCGCCGTGAACACTTAAAGCGGCTTAAAGCATGTGCGGAGCTGCCACCTGTACGGGAGTATGACGGCAGCCAGCACACACGGAGCAGCGGCGAGCGCATGGCTCTGGCGGTTGAGCGGTACACCGAGTACGAAAAAGAGATTCGGCCATACATAGCGGCCAATGAACGCCGGATGCAGGCCATCCGCGCCGCGATCAGTGCCGTGCCCGACCCGATGGAACGCGAAGTTCTGCGGCTGCGGTATACTGACGGGGACTGTTGCCGCCCTTTGCCATGGAAAGAAGTTTCTGTAAACTTGTACGGCGCCTGTGCCGAACGGCACGTTTGCGCAACAAACCGGCTCCACAGGAAAGCGCTGGAACATTTATCACAGCAAATAACGGAGGCACCACGGTGAAAATAAAAATAACTTTTGAGGAACACGAACGGCGGGACGCAGTAACAGCGATCGGCGCGCTGATGTGGTTTCTACCAGGGCTTAAACTGCGCAAAAGTGACCGCTACGCCCCATTTTTTCACTTTTATCTGCACAGTAGGAAGCCACGCCAGCCGCCCGGCGAAGCGAAAAAGGGTTGACACACACCCGCCCCATTTGCTATAATGCAGGCAAAATAAAAAGGCATGAGTACCGCCCCGCGTGGGTTAGTCTTGATTTCAAGGCATGGGAACGACAGGTAAACACACCTGCTCGGCCCATGCCTTTTTGTTTTTCTAAACACGTCTACCCGGACGATAAAAGGAGGTTTCCCCACATGGAGGACATGGAAAACAAAGCCACTCAGGCACAAGAGGACACCCAGCAGCCGGACGCAGCAGCGGCACCGGAGGTGGAAAAGGAGCCGAAGCAGGCTCCGCGAACATTCACCCAGGCGGAGGTTGACAAAATCGTGCAGGAGCGCGTAGCGCGTGAACGCAAGAAGCTGGAGGCTTTTGCCGATGGTGAATCATTTGAAAACGATTTGATAAAACGCGAAAAGGCGGTAACGGTGCGGGAGCTAAAGGCAGAGGCCCGTGAGCGCTTCGCCCGTGACAAGCTCCCGGAAAGCGCCCTCGCGCTGGTGGATTACAACAGCCCGGAGGCGTTTGAGGTGTCCTACAAGGCCGTTGTAGACGTTGTGGCCCCTCTTGCAAAAGAGGCCAAGGCCGCAGCGCTCCGACAGCCCGCGCCGCGCACTGTAATGGCAAGCGGCCCCCTCGACCCCATCCGCGACGCCTTTCGCCCGAAAAAGGAGTAATGATAAATGGCAGCGACAATCAACCTTGCAACCAAATTCGCGCCTTACACCGATGAACAGTTTAAGGCCGAGAGCAAAAGAAGCATTCTCACGAATCAGGATTTCAGCTGGACGGGCGCACACACTGTGAAAGTGTACAAAATCAGTACTGCAAGCATGAACGACTACGGGCGCAGCGGCCCCGCCGAGGGGAATTTCAGCTGTTATGGCCCCATGGCCGAGCTGAACGCCATAACAGAAGAATTTACCCTGACAAAAGACCGATCTTTCATTTTTGCGATTGACAAGCTCGACCAGGACGAAACTGTCCAGCAGCTTGCCGCAGCGTCCGCGCTGGCCCGGCAGAATCGTGAAGTAGTTATCCCCGAGGTGGACAAGTACACCTATGACGTCATGTGCACCAAGGCGGGCACCAAGGCCGAGGCTAAGGCGCTTACAGCAACGGACATCTACGGGGACATTCTCGCGGCGTCCCAGTCTCTGGATGATGCCGAGATCCCCGAGACAGGCCGCGTGCTCGTTGTCACCCCGGCTACTTACCTGCTGATGAAGCAGAGCAAGGATATTGTGCTTGATAGCGATATCGGCAATGATATGCGCCTGCGCGGCGTTATCGCCAATCTGGACGGCATGAGCGTGCAGAAAGTGCCCGCAAACCGTCTGCCCGCAAAATTCGGCTTTATGGTGGCGCACCCGTCTGCCACCGTGGCCCCCGTGAAGCTTGAGGATTACAACATCCACAACGACACGATTTACAGCAGCGGCGCGGTCGTGACTGGCCGTATCTGCTACGGGGCTTTTGTCCTGGACAATAAGGCCAAGGGCATTTACTACCAAGCCACGACCTGACGAACAACAGCGGCGCGCGGGCAATCGTCTGCGCGCCTTTTTCATTGAGGTGACAGCATGGGAAAACTTGACAGGCTGCTTATACAGGCAGCGGCCCGGAGCCGAGCGCGCACCGGGATACATGTATCCGTTGACGGCTTCTGTGCCCTCTGTGACGGTCCGTGCGCCCATCTGGATGCCAGAGACAAGGACGGGATACAAACGCCTTATGGCCTCGTGCAGGCCGCTTACACAATGGACAGCGCGGACGGATTCGCGGCGCTGCCCACAGAACTTTTGCAGGTGCTTGCTTATGGAAATACGACTTAAAACCCGGACGCCTACGGAGATCCGGCGCACGCTCTCCCGTGTGGCGAACATGGTAGCCAACGGCAAAATGGACGTCAAGCGGGCAAACACCATCATACTGGCATGCAACGCCGTGCTTTCGGCAATCCGCACGGACGAACAGCAGCGTAAAATTGATGAGCTGGAACGCCTGCTGAAGCAGACATAACACGAACGGCCCCGCATTGTGCAGGGCCGTTTTTTCGTCAAAAGTTTTCCCTTATTTTTTCCCTTTATGGAGTACCAGCGCATGGAACGGGATTCCACGCCATACAAAACAAACCTTGATTTCATGCGGTTTTATGGTATCCTGTTCCATAGGATTCCATGCAGGAAAATGACAACCTGCAACCTGCGGTTGACAAAGTGCAAAGCTCAGTCCATAGCCTGCAACCGCACACAGGGGTATACTGAAAAAGACATCAACCGAAAGGACGTGCTTTCTTTATGCCATTATCCGAAAAAATCGCGGCTTTACGCAAGCGCGCCGGGCTGTCCCAAGAGCAATTGAGCGAAGCGTTGGGTGTTTCACGCCAAGCTGTCAGCAAATGGGAATCAGGCGGCGCGATGCCGGAGCTGGACAAAATCGTACAGCTAAGCCGCGTGCTCGGTGTCTCCACCGACGCGCTCCTGCTAGACGAACTGGACTGTTTTTCATCCATTCCACCGGAATTGACCGGCTCTGCGAGGCCTTTCCCTGTCTCCCAAGGCTCCGGAACCGGGCGGGCCGCCGCATTTGGGCTGATGCTGGCCGGTTTGTTGTGTGCGGTTCTCGGCTGGCGGGAATACCAGGCGCTGCTGCCCGTCTGCATTGGCCTTGTGCTGCAGATCGCCGGATGCGTAGTATATGAGGCTCTTGCGGCGCCCATTCCCGCTGCACGCTGCCGTTTTTACGCTCTGGCCGTCTGGCTTCTGGCGCCTGTGCCCTGTGCGTTTGCAGTGGACGCCGCTTTCTTTTTTATCGGTCATATGACAAGTTACAGTTCACTCCTGGCTCTGCCTGCCGTCCTGCTGCTGTGGCTGTGCACGGGCTGCGCCGTCACATTGTTATTGCGGCGGGCCGCGCGGCGCTTCGGCCCGGAATAAGTCTCTCTTTCTTCTTATTTCGCGCGCGCAATTCCGCGCGCGTTTTTTGCTGCCCCTCAGCTTTTGGAACTCCTGTGGCAGTCGGGCTGGAGCTTAGAAAATCAGGTACAGCTCCAGCCTGATGTGTGTTATAATAACCTCAAACCCGCCGCTTGCGCGGCTACGCGCATTTCATGCGCCGATGCGCCGTCGCGCATGGGTTTGAGAACATTGAACCATGCAAAATTTCAGCGGCTTTGCCACTGCAATTTTGTTGTAGCCGCTTCGCGGCGTCCTGTTATAATAACCTCAAACCCGCCGCTTGCGCGGCCGCGCGCATTTCATGCGCCGATGCGCGGCATATCCCCGCCCGCGTACAAAATTTTTTCGAAAGCAGGTGTCCGAAACGGCTGCAGGAATCAAACAGCAAAGCGATTTTTCGAAAGGCTCGGTGTCGGCCAACATTCTTTCCCTGGCGCTGCCGCTTACAGTGGCGCAGCTCATTAACGTTTTGTATAACGTAGTGGACCGCATCTACATCGGCCACATCCCGGGCGCGTCCTCAGCGGCGCTTACGGGCGTGGGCGTCACCTTCCCCATCCTGTCCATCGTCATTGCGTTTGCCAATCTGTTCGGCACAGGGGGCGCACCGCTTTTCTCCATCGCACGGGGCCGGGGCGACGACGCCCACGCCGCAGATATTATGGGCAACACCTTTACCATGCTGCTGGGCACAGGCCTTGTGCTCACGGCGCTGGTGCTCGCGTTCAAAAAACCGCTGCTGTATCTGTTCGGCGCCAGTGATGCCACTTTCCCCTATGCGGACGGCTACCTCACCATTTATTTGTGCGGCACTGTGTTCGTGATGCTGGGGCTTGGCATGAACAATTTCATCAACGCCCAGGGCTTCGGCAGCATGGGCATGATCACGGTACTGCTGGGCGCTGTGGTGAATATCATTCTGGACCCGGTGTTTATTTTTGCGCTGGGCATGGGCGTACAGGGCGCCGCGCTGGCAACGGTGATCTCACAGTTTCTCTCGGCGCTGTGGGCCGTGGCGTTTCTCTGCGGCAAAAAAGCGCTGCTGCGCCTGCGTCCGTCTTCCATGCGCGTGCGCTGGAAGCTGGTGGGCGAGATCTGCGCCCTGGGCCTTTCGGGCTTCATCATGTCCGCCACCAACAGCGCGGTGCAGGTGGTGTGCAACGCCACGCTGCAGCGCTGGGGCGGCGATGTTTATGTGGGTGTGATGACGGTACTCAACTCGGTGCGGGAGATTACCACAACGCCCGTCATGGGCATTACCAATGCCGCGCAGCCCGTCATCGGCTTCAATTTTGGAGCAGGCGAATACAAACGCGTGCGTTCCGGCATTCAATTCATGAGTGCGGTCTGCGTTGGGTACACAGCCGCCGTATGGCTGTGCCTGTTTTTGTTCCCGCAGGCGTTTATCCGCCTGTTTACTTCAGACCCCGCCTTGCTGGCCGCCGGCGCTCCCTCCATGCACGTTTATTTTTTCGGATTTTTTATGATGGCACTGCAGTTTGCCGGACAGTCCACCAACACGGCGCTTGGACGTGCCAGACAGGCTGTTTTTTTCTCGCTGCTTCGCAAGGCTGTCATCGTCATCCCTCTGACGCTGTGGCTGCCGGGAAGGTTTGGTCTGGGTGTCAACGGTGTTTTTCTTGCGGAACCTATCTCTAATTTTCTGGGCGGCGGCGCATGCTTTGTTACGATGCTGCTCACCGTCTGGCCGGACCTCAAGCGCCGGGAACGACTTCACGCCTCCGGCGCCCGCGGCTGACGGATATGCGTATTTCTTCCCGGCATCCGTGGCGCATCCTTCCCGGTATCCGTTCTTTCAATTTTTTCAAAAAACGCTTGACAGTTCATCCGTCATATGTTATTATAGCATCAGTTAGTTAACGCTAACCTCGCGCTGTTGAAAATTTGCGGCTTCGGCCGCTTCTTTTCACAGCTCTGGTTAGTTAAAGCTAACCAGAGCTGTGCTCCCGGAGGTGGAATTTTGAGCGACGCATTTCTTTCGTTGTTGTGCACACATTGCGCGCCAACACTTTCGGGCGTAAAACCTGCCTGCATCTTTACGCTGCATAAGGAAAACATCCCGGGCTGGCAAACGGAGCTTTCTTCGTGCCGCAGCCTGTTTTCCGGCAACGGCCTGCGTCTGCGCGTTTTGTGTGGCTGCCGTCGGCATCTTGTTATCATGGTCTACCGCCCTGCATTGTTGCGGGAAAGCCTGCGCCAGCCGGAACGGCGCGCTTTTTTGCAGGCGTGCGGCTATCCCGTTTCAATGGGGACGTGACGTTTGCTGGATGAGCTTTCGCGGCGGATGCGCAGTGCAAAAGCAGGCGGTTTCCCCCACGAGATCGGCTTGTTCCTGGGTTATCCTTTGGAAGATGTCACCGGGTTCATCGCAGCAGGCGGCGCGGAGTATCGCTGTTCCGGCTGCTGGAAGGTATACGGCGACGTAGAACAGGCACAGCATCTGTTTCGTCGATACGCCGCCTGCCGCAAACGGTATCTGGCTATGGCGTCCAGCGGGCTGACACTTGGCGAAATGCTCGCCGCAGGCTGAACGCCCCGCTTTATCAATTCTAATCACAGAGAGGTGTTTTTATGAGCAAATCCGCAGTGATCTATTGGTCCGGGACGGGCAATACCGAAGCAATGGCGCAGGCCGTTCTGGACGGGTTGAACGGCGCCGGCGAGGACGCCGCGCTCTTTTCGGCAGACAGCGTTCGTGCCGCAGATGCGGTGCAATACGATAAACTGGCGCTGGGCTGTCCTGCAATGGGCGCCGAGGTGCTGGAAGAAAGTGTGTTCGAGCCGTTCTTTACCGAGCTTGAACCTCTGCTCTCCGGCAAAAAAGTCGCCCTCTTCGGCTCTTACGGCTGGGGCGACGGACAGTGGATGCGCGATTGGCAGGACCGCTGCGCGGCCGCGGGGGCGGTTTTGTGCGGCGAGGGTCTGACAGTGAACGAGGCGCCCGACGACATCGCTCTGGCGGAATGCACCGCTCTCGGCAAGGCGCTGTCCCTTCTTTAAGGTGGCCCGGCCCGCAAACACCGGGCCATGACATAACGCTGGCACGCGCCCGCTCCCTCTGCCGGGTGTGACGCGCGGCGCGTGCCCCTCCTTTTTGCTTACTCCATTCCATCCTATTCTTCTTTTGTGGTGTTTCTCACAACGCAAAACAGGCCGTCCCGGGGACGGCCTGTTTTGCATGCCTGCTGTTTCCGATAACTTTCTGCTAAATTCCCCGAAAGTGCTGACATGAAGGCATCAAAAATGTTATAATGGCACGAACGGTACCTTATTTATGACTGTGCATGCCTTTTCCCCAGTTGCCGCACTCCCCCGTGCGCCGTCATGGACCGAATTTTATGGCACACTGTGCCAAAAAGGAGGCTGGCTTATGATGGATACGCCCCGCGAGAACTCCACTCACGACTCCGGTGTTTGGCTTCTGGACAGGATCATGAACCAGATGAACGCAGGCGTTTATATCACCGATGTGGACACGGACGAGATCCTGTTCATGAACAGCGGCATGAAAAAGCAGTTCGGCCTTGTGGAGCCGGAGGGAAAAATCTGCTGGCAGGTGCTTCAAAAAGGGATGAGCGGGCGCTGTCCCTTCTGCCCCGTGCCGCGTCTGCTGCGGGACGGCCCTTCCGCAGCACCGCTCCGCTGGGAGGAACATAATACCAGCAACGGCTGCATCTATGAAAACTTCGACAGCCTGATTCAATGGCACGATGGCCGGCTCGTCCACTTTCAACATTCTCTGAACGTAACGGAATACCATAAGCTCTCCATTGCGGCAACCACCGACGAACTGACGGGCGCGCTGAACCGACGCGCGGGAAAGGCCGCGCTGGCGGAGATGGCCGCTGCATGCGCCCGAACAGGCGAACCTTTCTCGCTTTGCATGTTTGATGTGAACGACCTGAAAAAGACCAATGACCATTTCGGGCATGCTGCCGGGGACCAGCTGCTCGTTTCCATTGCAGAGGCAGTGCGCGGCGTGCTGCAGGAAGGCGATGTGCTCTGCCGCCTGAGCGGAGATGAATTTCTGGCGCTGATGCGCGGCGCACCACGGGAGCAGGCGGTACAGCGTATGAATACAGCGCTGGCAGCCCTGCATGGAGTCCAGGCGCTGTCCGAGCAGGCGGACGCGTTTTCCTTCGGCGTTTTAACGCCGGAGCCGAACGGTCCCGCGCGCTCCGTCGCACGGCTATTAAGCGACGTGGATGAAAAGCTCTACGAAAAAAAGCGGCGTCTCCACATCGCCAACGCCCAGTACGCGTTGCTGCATTCCCCACAGCGCAGCCCCGGCGTGGACTTCACCTATGATACGATTTATCTGCTGGACGCTCTGGTGCAGAGTACCGACGACTATGTCTACGTCTGCAACATGAAAACCGGCGTTTTTTGTTATCCCCAGGCCATGGTGGACGAGTTTGACCTGCCCGGCCGCGTCATTGCCAACGCGGCGGCCGTCTGGGGTGCGAAGGTGCATCCCAACGACAAGCAGGCGTTTCTGGAAGCCAACCAGGAAATCACGGACGGCCGTGCCGACAGCCATTGTGTCGAATACCGCGCCTGTAACCGCCACGGCGAATGGGTTTGGATGCGTTGCCGCGGGCACCTGGAACGCGACGCAGGCGGCGAACCCGTATTGTTTGCGGGTATCATCACCAACTTGGGAAAAAAGAACAAAGTGGAGCACCTGACGGGCGTATTTAACAAATTCGAATTTGAGCACGAGGTGCGCCGCCTGCTGGACGCCCAGCCCCGCGAAGGTGTGTGCGTGCTGTTGTTCGGCATCGACGGCCTTAAACGCATCAACGGCCTGTACAATCGGTTGTTTGGGGATGAGGTCATCCGTATTGTCTGCCAAAAACTGCAGACGCTCGCTCCTCCGGGGGGCACGGTTTTTCGGCTGGACGGCGATGAATTCGGGGTCGTCCTGCGCGGCGGCACATTGCGCGCTGTCCAAGGCTATTTCGGTGCTGTGCAGCAGGCCTTCAGCACACAGCAAACCTTTGACGGCAGTAAATTTTTCTGTACGCTGTCTTGCGGATGTGCCTTTGCCCCACACGACGGCACCACCTATCTGGGCCTGCTGAAGTGCGCCAGCTCTGCGCTGGACCACGCCAAGCGCCACGGGAAGAACCGCATGGAGGTATTTTCGTCCGCCATTCTCGGCCCGGCTGAGCGAGCCATGGAGCTGACGGAGCTTCTGCGGGAAAGCATCGAAAACGGCTGCAATGGTTTTTCTCTGCATTACCAGCCTGTCTTTTCGCCGGACGGGCGCCTTTGCGGCGCAGAGGCACTAAGCCGCTGGCAGTGTGCGCGGTTCGGCAGTGTGCCGCCCGGTGAGTTCATCGCACTGCTGGAAAAGAACGGCATGATCCTTCCCTTCGGCCGCTGGGTCTTTCGGCAGGCGGTGCGCCAGTGCGCGGTTTTTCTGGATGAGTATCCGGCGTTCAGCATGGCTGTCAATCTCTCCTGCCTGCAGCTGGAGGACCCGACCCTAGTGGAATATCTGGCCCAAACGCTGCGCGAAGAGGGCGTGAGCGCGGAGCATATCATCGTGGAGCTGACGGAAAGCTATCTCGCGCCGAATCTGGAACGGCTTTCGGGGCTTCTGGCACAGATGCGCGGCCTGGGGCTGCGTGTGGCCATGGACGATTTCGGAACGGGTTATTCCTCCCTCAGCGTCCTCAAGCACGCCCCTGTCGACATCGTGAAAATTGACCGGAGCTTTGTACAGGGGCTGTGCGGCAGTGCTTTCGACCACTCTTTCGTACACCTGATGGTGGAGCTTTGCCACAGTGTAGGCATCCGTGTGTGTGTGGAGGGCGTAGAAACTACGGCCGAGCTTGCCGCTTTGCAGCCTTTCGGCGCGGATTATCTTCAGGGGTTTTTGCTGGGACATCCTGAGCCCGCAGCCCGTTTCGCGCCGTTGTTCCTGTAAGTCGTGCAAAAACAGCCGCTGTACTACTGTTTTTGACGCATCTCCGGGCGCTTGGACTCCAAGCGGTGTGCCGTTCTGGCTCATGTGGCCGCATGGATTGCTTTGCTGCGCAAAGCCGCCAGAAAAAGCCGCTTTCCCTCGCGAGGGAAAGCGGCTTTTGATTTACCTTACGGAGCTGCATTATTTTTCCGGTATCCGCGCGGCATATTCCTTAATTTTTTCAAAGCTCTCCGCACTGATGACATGCTCCACACGGCAGGCGTCCTCGGCCGCTGTCTCGGGCGAGACACCCAAACGAATCAGGCAGTCCGTCAACAGGCGGTGACGCTCATACACGCTCTCCGCCGCCGCGCGGCCCGTCTCTGTCAGACGGATGAAGCCGTCCCGGTCCACCGTGATGTATTCCGCACCGCGCAAAAGGCCCATGGCCCGGCTCACACTGGGCTTTGTAAACCCCAGCTTTGCGGCGATGTCAATGCTGCGTACCGCCCCTTTTTCATTCTGGAGCACCAGGATCGCCTCCAGATAATCTTCACGCGATTCAAACGAACGCATTTCTCGTCCCTCCTGTCTGTGCTGTTTTGGGGCATGCGGCCCGTTGAACCAGGCCCTTGCAATAAAAACAGGCTGTAAACTATGTTTTAGTTTACCACATCCGCGCCGCTTTCTCAAGCGCGGCAGAATATGGCGTCGCCCGCGCGGCAAAATACCGCGCGGGCGATGTTCCGTCTGTTTGAATTTCCCGTCAAAGATTAATGAGTCATCCACAGTGTGAAAGCTGCCGCCAATGCAGCGCAGCCAACCAGCAAATACAGCCATTGAACCGGACGGCGCGCATGGGTTTTCTGCCCCGGCACAGCGAACGCCCCTTTCTCTTCACCGCATCGGGTGCGGCTTCATTCCATGGTTCTATTAAACCACAGAAAAAGAACGATCCTGCTGCCGAAAGCCTTACAAAAAACTTACGGTTTTTATCCGGCGCGTCACAGCACACATTCCGGGTTGCCCCGCTGCCGGCTCACCTCGGCAAGCATGGCCAGTGTCACCCTGTCCAACACATCGTTCACCGCGTCATCCATCTGTTCCCACAGCCAGCGCGTGGCGCACTGCTCCGCCCGCGGGCATTCCGGCGCGTCCTGTGCAAGGCACGCTACCGTAGCAAGGTCGCCCTCCGTCAGCCGCAGGATCTGCCCCGCTGTGTATTTCTCGGGGGCATAGGCCAATCGGTAACCGCCTTGTGCGCCGCGCACGCTGCGCACAAAGCCCGCTTTTACAAGCTGTGAGATGATCTGCTCCATATACTTTTCGCTGATCTGCTGACGCGCAGCAATGCTTTTGACCGAACAGTACTCCTCAGGGTCCGCCAGTGCCAAATCCAGCATCAGGCGCAGCGCATAGCGCCCCCGGGTAGAAATTTTCATGATACACGCATCCCTCTTGTTCCCCGCAAAAGGTGCAGAGATTTCTTCTTTTTATTATAAACGGGGAATTGCGCGGCCGCAAGTCAAAACCGGCAAAATAGATACGCTTTTTACTGCTTTTCTCCACAAAAAGACAAAGCAGGCCGCCCCGCGGGCTCTCTTTTCCAGAAAAGCCCTGCGGAACGGCCTGAAAACGGCGCAGAGCGTACCGGCGCTTTACAGCTGATGCGCAAAGCCCTCGGCCAGCTTCTGCAGCTCGCCCTTCGTCGTCACACGCGCGTCCCATTGCAGGATCTGCGCGCGCACCGTTCCGGGCAGCGCGATCCACACATCCCGCAATTCCGGGTCCGCGCGGTAATATTCGTCCAAAAGCATGCTCAGCCCTCCGTTCTGCGTCCGCCGTCGTACAGCTTGGCCAGATTTTCAGCAAATACAGCCAGGCTGTCCAGATCCTCCAGCTCCACATCCGCGTGGCGTACGGCATTTTGTACGGGAGCCGGCAGGTTTTGATAAAATACGAGCATTTCCGGCGTGTAATCCTCAAGATTCTGCATTCTTTTCACCTCTTGCGGTTAGGATGCGCGGCGGCCGGGAAAATATTCAAACGGTAAAAAACCCCTGCGGCGGCCGGGAAAACCCATTTGGGGGTTGGCACTGGCGCATGGGGCGTGGTATGATAAGGTCAGGAATCAATGTAAATGCCACTGGCGGCGCAGTGCGCCGCTCAAGCGAAAGGATCCTTGTTATGCAATACACATCACTGCCCGACGGGTTCACCATTCAGGAGCTGGACGCCTCCCATCTGGAGCAATTCAACGCACTGCTGCGCTATGCGTTCCAGGTAACGGAGGAGGAGCTGGTCCAGGTGGGCTGGCAGGAGGATGAAATCAAGCAGTCAAAATTCCCCATTCTGGAATCAGCCCATGTACTGGGCTGCTTCGAGGGCAAAACGCTGGCCGCGCAGATCGCCGTATATCCCATGCAGGTAAATGTGGAAGGCGCGCTGCTGGATACCGGGTTCGTCACTGGCGTGGCCACCTATCCGGAATACGCGGGCATCGGCCTGATGAGCACGCTCATCCGCCAGGCGCTCACCGATATGCGCGGGCGCGGACAGAGCATCTCGTTCCTGTGCCCGTACTCCATCCCCTTTTACCGTCACAAGGGCTGGGAGATCGTGTCGGACAAAATGACGTTCCGCATTCGGGACAATCAGCTGCCCAAGCCCCAGCCTGTGCCGGGAAAAGTGCGGCGCATCGCCTGGGACGATCCCTCCCTTGCCGCGGTGCATGACCGCTTTGCCGCCAAAACACACGGCTGTCTTGTGCGCAACGCGCTGGCCTGGGATGAATACTGGCGGTGGGATGTGGACGACGAGGTCGTGGCCATGTACTACGACGCCGCGGACGAGCCGCAGGGTTATCTTGTCTATCTGCTCAAGCGCGAGATCTTCAAGATCAAGGAAATGGTATATCTGAACGATGAGGCCCGGCGCGGCATGTGGGATTATGTCACGGCCCACTATTCCATGGTCACCGAGGTCTCCGGCTGCAACTATACCAACCATTCGCTGGCTTTCACGCTGGAGGACAGCGATATCCGCGAGACCGTGCAGCCCTATGTGATGGCGCGCATCGTAGATTTTGCGGCGTTCATCATGAGCTATAATTTTGCCGAAGCCTCCTCGGGCGATGCCATAACCTTCCGCATCCACGACAAAGTGCTGGACTGGAACGAACAGGAGTTTACCGTGCGGTTCCATGCAGACGGCACACATACGCTTTCGGCGGAACCGTCGCCCTACACCGCGGAAATGAGCATCGGCACGGCCATCTGCATGCTGATGGGTTACAAGCGCCCTGCATACCTGAAAAGCATTGACCGCCTGACGGCGGACGCCAAGACCACGGCGCTGCTGGAACGGCTGATTCCCACGGGCAAGGCATATTTTTCAGATTATATCTGAAGCATTCCACGCAGAGCAATGCAAGACCGGGAGCCTGGAAGGCTCCCGGTCTTGTTTTGTAAATTATTTGCGGTCGTGCAAAGGCACATAGTCCACCCGCGGTTTGACACTCTTGTATGCAGGACGGATGATCTTGCCCGCATTGATGAGCTCCTCGATGCGGTGGGCGCTCCAGCCCGCGATACGGCTGATGGCGAAAATGGGGGTATACAGCTCCAGCGGCAGGTCCAGCATGCTGTAAACGAAACCGCTGTAAAAGTCGATGTTGGCGGAAACGCCCTTATAGATCTTACGCTCTTCTCCGATGACCTTGGGCGCAAGGCGCGCCACTGCTGCATACAGCGCATATTCCTCATGGCGGCCCTTCTCCTCAGACAGCATCTCCACAAAGTGTTTGAACACATTGGCGCGCGGGTCGCTCAGGGAGTATACCGCATGGCCCATGCCGTAGATCAGGCCCGCTCTGTCGAAGGCTTCCCTGTGCAGCAGCGCGCGCAAATAGGCCTCGACGGCCTCTTCGTCCGTCCAATCCCTGACATTCTGTTTCATGTCTTCGAACATCTGAACTACCTTGATGTTCGCACCGCCGTGCTTGGGCCCTTTCAGGCTGGCCAGAGACGCCGCCACGGCAGAATAGGTGTCGGTGCCCGAAGAAGTAACCACATGCATGGTGAAGGTCGAGTTGTTGCCGCCGCCGTGCTCGGCGTGCAGCACCAGCGCCAGATCCAGGATTCGGGCCTCCAGCTCGGTATATTTGCCATCCGCGCGCAGGATGTGCAGCAGGTTTTCAGCGGTGGAAAGCTCGGGCACGGGGTTGTGGATGAACAGGCTTTTGTCCAGCACATAGTGGCTGTACGCCTGATAACCGTATACCGAGAGCATGGGGAACAGCGCAATGAGCTGCAGGCACTGGCGCAGTACATTCTCGGTGCTGTTGTCCGTGGCCCGGGCGTCGTAGCTGTACAGCGTCAGCACACTGCGGGCCAACGTATTCATCATGTCGGCGTTGGGCGCCTTGAGGATGACGTCGCGCACGAAATTCGTGGGCAGCGAGCGGTAGCCCGCCAGCAGCTTCTTAAAATCATCCAGCTGTGCCTCATCCGGCAGCGCGCCAAACAAAAGCAGATAAACGGTTTCCTCAAAGCCGTACCGCTTTTCGCGGATAAATCCCGATACGATCTGCTCCACATCCACGCCGCGGTAAAACAGCTTGCCTTCGCAGGGCACCTTTTCGCCGTCTACCATTTTGCTGGACTGTATTTCACTGATCTCTGTCAGGCCTGTGAGCACGCCGTTGCCGTTCAGGTCGCGCAGGCCGCGGTTGACAGCGTACTTCACATACATTTCCGGCTCGATGACATTGTCCGCAAGGCACAGCTTCGTCAGCGCCTTGATCTCGGGCGTAATGGCCGAGTAATCGATGGATTTGTCGATGGGCATAG
>ERZ827522.1385-NODE-1385-length-21676-cov-3.571990_pt1 | contig 21676 bp, 18 predicted proteins | sample MGYA00519580_ERZ827522 | MGnify/ENA primary metagenome ERZ827522 (study PRJEB31778, sample SAMEA3449340) | human gut metagenome | biome: human gut; feature: human-associated habitat; material: faeces | place: United Kingdom | collected 2010/2012 ... | reverse complement strand
CGGGCAGGCCGCCGATGTGATGGATATAGCGCTGGATATAGAGCTTCATCTCCAGAGCACTGTGCCAGTTCTCGAAGGCGAACATGGTGCGCCAGTACAGCCAGAAGTTGCTGCCGAACACCTCGTCATCGAAGAAGTCGCTGATGCGCTTGTCCTGCAGCTCCTCGTTGGGGGTGAAGAACAGCTTCATGATCTCCATGGCGCCCTTGTGGGAGATATCGAACTTGCCGTCGGTATGGGCATCTTCGCCACGGTTCACCGTGGCCCGGCACAGGGAGTAGTTGGGGTCGGCCTTGTTGAGCCAGTAGTACTCGTCCAGCACGCTGACGCCCTCCGTCTCGATAGAGGGGATGGAGTGGAACAGATCCCACATGACCTCGAAGTGGTTGTCCATCTCACGGCCGCCCCGCATGACATAGCCGATGTTCTCGAACTTCCAGCCGTCGCAGGCGCCGCCGGCAGTGGGGCCCTTCTCCAGAATGTGGACCCGCTCGCCCTTCATCTGGCCGTCACGCACCAGATAGCAGGCGGCAGTCAGCGCCGCCAGACCGCTGCCCACGATGTAGGCGGATTTGTTGTCCACGCCCTCCGGCTTTTTGGGACGGGCAAAGGCCTCATAGTTACCACTGGAATAATACATAAAAATGCGCTCCTTTCTGTTGACCGCTGCGCCGCCCCGTCCCCTTCTCAGCACGCACACGGGAGGTCGGCGGCGTCTCGCTGGTATGTTTTCCTCTGATGATGAAAACATACACCTTGGGCGCAATTTGTTCAATAAGCAGAAAAATCCCGGTGATAAGTTTTTTATCACCGGGATGGGAGATGTTCAGTTTTTTATCATTCTGCCCCGCTTGATGCAGGCTTGTCCGTCCGCATCCGTTGCAGGGCCGCTGCCACGCTGCCGTGGATCACCAGCTCCAGCTTCTGCACCATGACCTGTGGGTCGCCCTTCATGTCCCCCTTGATCCAGTCCAGCATCACTCCCACGAACAGGTACTTATAGAGGGTGGCGATGAGCTCCTTGTCCTCCTGCCGCACGGACATCCCCTGAGCTTTCTCCTCCACCACGCCCTCCAGCAAGTCGTAGGTGACCCGGTAGAGATAGTTCTCCACCTGCTCCCGGCTGACGGAGCGATAGACGTTCAGGATGAAGGGCTTGTTGTCCAGCACCGCCTGAAGGATCTGCAAAAGCCCCTGCTGCCACGTCTCGTAGGTCTTTTTCCCCGCCAGCGCCCGGCTGGCATCCTCCTGACAGCTCCACTCCACCAGATCGTAGATATCCTTGAAATGGTAGTAAAAGGTCATGCGGTTGATACCGCAGTCCTCCGCAATATCATTGATGGTGATCTTGTTCAGCGGCTTTTGCAGCAGCAGATGCTTCAGCGACGCCTCCAGCGCCCGCTTGGTGACCTGTGACATGGCGGCCCTCCTTTTCTTTCTGCCCTCATGATAGCCTCCCGGCCGCCGCCTGTCAATCCCCATCTTCGCCGCAGGGCGCAGGCGGTGATCATGAGTGTCTCAGAAGCACAGCAGCCCCGGCAGTTCTGCCGGGGCTGCTGTTTCTTCGGCTTGCGAGACGGGGCTTACAGGGGCTGCTATTTCTTCGGCTTGCGGGACGGGGCTTACAGGTTCTCCTGCTTCAGCGCCTCGATGGGGTTTTCGCTGCGGATCTTCCGGGTGGCGTAGAGCATGGTGGCGAACACCACCACGAACACGCTGCCCACGGCGATGGCCACGCTGTACCACGGGATGTAGAACCGGGCGGCGATGCTCTGGGCCACGCTGCGATAGATGCCATAGGTCACCAGCACCGATGCCGGCAGGCCCCACAGCAGCGCCCGCGCGCCGTAGATGATGCACTCGTAGTCCATCATCCGGGCAAAGCCCCGCTGGGTCAGTCCCACGGACCGCAGCATGGCAAACTCCCGGCGGCGCAGAGCGATGGAGGTAGAGATGGTGTTAAACACATTGGTCATGGAGATCAGGGAGATGAGGATGATGAAGCCGTAGGAGAACACGTTCACCACCGTCACCATGGCCCGCTGGTTCTCGCCGTTGGCGGCCAGATCCTGCAGCTCAGAGCGGCTGTTGCCCAGCTCCATCAGGATCTGCCCCATGCTCTCGTAGGAGGCGGCGTGGTCGCTGCTCCTGAACCAGAAGGCATCGGCGGCGGGAGCCTACCCGGTGACGGCCTCATACATACTGTACGGGTACAGCAGATACAGGTCGCCGGTACCCAGGAAATCGGGAGCCTCCTTTAAAATAGCGCCCACGGTATAGCTCCGGGTGAGGACGGCCTCCGATGCCGGCACCGCCTGTGCCCGGCTCTCGTCCGGGGCCACCTCCTCGCTGCGGGCGATGTAGTAATCGTCTATATAGTCCTTCGGGTAGTATAGCACATATTCCGTACCGTCCCGTGTGATGCGGTCTCCCTCGGTGAACCAGCCATCCATGGGCTGATAGCTGCTCTCCGTTCCGGTGATGGGCAGGCTGCTGCCGTTCAGCAGGTGGTAATGGTACAGCTTATTGTACTTACTGCCCTCGGTGCTGCGCCAGATGTCCAGCATATCCCACGCCACCGCCTGAGGTGCATCGGGACGGAAGTAATCCTCCTCCGGCAGGCCGTTGTCCCGCAGCAGCTGCCGGAAATCCTCATCCCGGAGGAAGTACATGGCGGCGCTGCGGTCTCCCTCCAGGCCGGTGTCCTTCCAGTAGTCCGGATCCATGTCCTCCTTGGCAAAGTGCAGGCTGGCATAGCTGTCGGCGGTGTAGAAGCCCGATTCCACGCCGTCGGCGGCGGCCAGCTGTCCCAGCCGCTGCTCCGGCGTCACGCCCTCCGGCAGGGCCTCGCTGTAATACAGCTGCACGCCCAGTGTGCTGTCGCCCCCCAGTTGGTCTACGGCATCCGTCAGATAGGCGCAGAAGGAGGAGGCGGAGATGAACAGTGTCACGCTGAGGAACAGGCCCACCACCGTGGAGCGATAGCGCTTGCGGTTACGCTTGAAGTTCTTGGCGGCCAACATCCCGGAGAAACCGAAGAGCTTTTCCGTCAGGCGGGAGGTCCTGACCTCCCGACCCCGGAGCTTCACGTCCTTGGTCTGGCGGATGGCCTCCACCGGCGACACCCGCACGGCACGCTTGGCGGGGATCCACGCCGAGATGATGGCCGTCACAAGGCCGATGCCCGCCGCCGCCAGCAGCGCCCAGCCGTTGAGCACAAAGTGCATTTGCAGGGCGTTGCCGCTCGCCCCCATCAGGAATCCGAAGCTGTCCCGCAGGCAGTACAGAGTGATGCCGATGCCCAGACAGCCCACCAGCAGACCCAGTGGGATCCCCACGGCGCACAGCACCAGCGCCTCATAGAGGACACTGCCCCGAATCTGCTTGCGGGTGGCGCCGATGGATTTCAGGATACCGAACTGCCGGGTCCGCTCCGCCACGGAGATGGAGAAGGAGTTATAGATCAGCGACACCGAGCCGAAGGAGATCATCAGCAGCAGGATCACCGCAAAGCTGTAGATCATCCGGTTCACGGAGAAGAAGGTGGTGGCGCCGTAGTAATTCAGCAGGTCGGAATTGGAAAACCACTCCAACCCCGGATATTTCTCGTTGTTTCCCTCCATATAGCTGTAAAAGCGGCTGGGATGGGCCACCCGGAAAAATTCATCCGTCTGATAGCCCTGCTCCTGACAGGTCAGGGCAGTATAGCCGGGGCAGGAGAAGGGTTCCGTTGTCATATCCAGCCGCTGGTAAAAGCCCACCACAGTGTAGGTGTGGGGCGTGGTATCTGTCAGCGTCTCCCCCTGCGTATAGGGGTCATAGGCCGTCAGCTCCTCCCCACCCAGCGTCCGGTGGCCCAGCTCCAGCTCCATGGTGTCCCCCAGCGCATGGCGGACGCTGCCATTGGACCACAGATGCTCCGGCAGAAGGAGCTCCCCGGCCTTCTCCGGCAGGCGGCCTTGGGTCAGTCGGATGGAGAGAAGGTCCGGCAGGTCGGGATCCATGGACATGACCCGCAGATAGGGCTTATAAGCATTGTCCGCCCCTACCTGCCCCCAGCCCACCAGCTGCCACGCAGACTGCTCCGTGATCTCCTTTTCATCCCGGCTCAGCTGCGACGCCTGCTGCTCCGTGAGGTTCTGGTAGCAGCCGTGGAACCGGCCTACGGTGTACTCGGCGGCCCCCACGAGATACTGCACGCCGCTGTAAGCACCCTCCGTCACGGCGGTGAACAGGGCCACCGACAGGATGATGCCCACGATGGTCACCCACGTCCGGGAGCGGTTTTTCCGCAGAGCCTGCCGGGTGTAGCGGTGAAAGACGTTCATTCCAGCACCTCCCGGATGCGCTCATCCCGTGTGATGCGGCCATCCTCGATGGCAATGACCCGGTGGGCCTGCAGGGCGATGTTCTCGTCGTGGGTGATGATGACCAGCGTCTGGCCGTACTTCTTGTTGGACATCTTCAGCAGCTCCACGATCTCCTGGCTGTTCTTGCTGTCGAGATTGCCGGTGGGCTCATCCGCCAGCACCACCGCCGGGGCGTTCATCAGCGCCCGACCGATGGACACCCGCTGCTGCTGGCCGCCGGAGAGCTGGTTGGGCAGGTGCTTCTCCCGCCCCCGCAGACCCAGCACGTCCAGCAGCTCCTCCAGCCGCTCCTGATTCACCTGTCGCCCGTCCATCAGCACCGGCAGGGTCATGTTCTCCACCACGTTCAGCACGGGGATCAGGTTATAAAACTGGTAAATGAGCCCCACCTGCCGGCGGCGGAAAATGGCCAGCTGATCCTCGTTCTGGGCGTAGACATCCTGCCCATCCACAAAGACCTTGCCGGAGGTGGGGCGGTCAACACCGCCCAAAATGTGCAGCAGAGTGGATTTACCGGAGCCGGAGGGGCCGATGATGGCCAAGAACTCCCCCTTCTCTACGGTGAAGGAAATGTCGTCCACCGCCCGCACCTGATTTTCACCCTGTCCGTATACCTTACTGAGATGCTGGATCTGCATCAGTTCCATAGTCGTGTCCCTCCTTGACTTTCTGTTGTCCAGTATACCACACGAAGATGACGTTTCGGTGACAGGTTTCATTACAAAAACGTCACAAAACCGTCCCAGCGGAAGGGCAGTCTCTCAGAGCAGCCTTACAGAGCAGTCTCCCGACAGTGAAAGAGCAGCCCCGGCGGAAAATTCCGTCGGGGCTGCTCTTGTTCTTACCGTTGTCCTTGAAAGGCTTTTGTCATTGCAGAATTATTTCTTGCGGCGATAGGTGGGGACCACCGAGGCCACGATGTCCTTCATGTCCTCCGTCTCCTCCTGACAGGCCTTCTCCAGCCGATCCAACTGGTGGCAGAACTCCTCGTCGTCCATGACGATGGGCTTTCCGATGTGGATCAGCTTGTTGGAGGTCTCCTGCAGGCCCTCCTCCGCCATGAGGATCTCCTCATACAGCTTCTCGCCGGGGCGCAGGCCCGTGTAGACTACCTTGATATCCACATCCGGCTCATGACCGGACAGGCGGATAAGGTTGCGGGCCATGGTGTCGATCTTCACCGGCTGGCCCATATCCAGAATGAATATCTCGCCGCCCTTGGCGTAGTATCCCGCCTGCAGCACCAGAGACACCGCTTCGGGGATGGTCATAAAGAAGCGGGTGATCTCCGGGTGCGTCACCGTTACCGGGCCGCCCTCAGCGATCTGCTTTTTGAACAAGGGGATGACGCTGCCGTTGCTGCCCAGCACGTTGCCGAAGCGCACCGCCACGAAGTCTGTATTGGGGCTGCGGCGGTTCATCATCTGCACCACCATCTCGCACAGGCGCTTAGAGGCGCCCATGATGTTGGTGGGGTTCACCGCCTTATCCGTGGAGATCAGCACGAACTTCTTCACGCCGTACTTCACCGAGGCCATGGCCATTTTATAGGTGCCGAACACGTTGTTCTTGATGGCCTCGTTGGGGCTGTCCTCCATCAGCGGGACGTGCTTATGCGCCGCCGCGTGGATGACGATTTCCGGTTTGAACTCGTCGAACACCTGATTCAGCGTCGCTTCATCGCGAATCGAACCGACGCGCAGGACGACCGTGTTCTTGACAATCTCGCCGTACTTGTTTTTCAGCTCGGCGAACAGGTCATACATGTAGTTTTCGCTGATGTCGTACAGCACCAGCTTTTCGGGGATGAACGCCATCATCTGCCGGCACATTTCCGACCCGATTGACCCGCCGCCGCCCGTGACCAGCACGCGCCGCCCGGCAATCACCTGCTCCACTTCGGACATATCGAGGTGCTTCTCATCGCGCCCCAGCAAGTCCGCGATGTTGATGTCGCGCATCTGCCCCTGCCCGCCGTTCATCTCCTGCATCACGGTATAGCGGCGGACGTGGCAGCCGGTGTCCACACAGGTGTGCATCAGCTCCGTCAGGTCGGATTTCGGCGTGGCAATGGCGATGATGATGTCGTCAATCGCGTACTGCTTGACGTAGTCAGCAATTTTCCCCGTATCCATCACCACGCGGACACGCCCGATGCGGGTGTTGCGCCGGCTCTCGTCGTCATCCACCACAATCACCGGCACGCAATCGCCATAGCGTCCAGCCTGCATATCGCGGATGACCTGCGCGCCGCCCCAGCCGCCGCCGACAACCATCACGCGCCGTGCCTTGGCGCTGCCGCCGGTGAAGAAGTGCGTCCATCCGCCGCCCTGCGCGACCTTGATGACGAACCGGCTTGCCGCAAGCATCACCATCAGCAGCAGCCACTGCACAAGGTAGACCGGGCGCGGCATGAGGAAGATGTTCGGTTCGCGGCGAATCGAATAGCACAGGAACGACACGAGATACGTTATCCCCGTGCCGCCGAGCGTACCGCAGGCGATTTGCAGCAGCAGATCCACGCCCGCGTATTTGAGGATGCCGCGGTAGAAGCCCATCATATGCAAAAGCGCGACGGTGGAGACAATCAGCAGCGGCAGACTGCGCCAGACGTGGAGGATATGCGCTGCCGGGGCGTGCATGTCATAATACACCTGCAAGCCCATCAGCAGCGAAGCCGAAATCAGCAGCGCGTCCAGGAGCATGAGCAGCCCAATGCGCATGGTCTGATTGGCGAAAACGGATTTTTTCTTCAAAGTGGAAGCAGCTCCTTTGCCTTTTTCCCGAACGCAGCGAAAATAGACATGTTTCGCGCGTCCTCTTCATTATAGGACACTTGCGCGGCAAATGCAAGCGGCTGAGGGTTTTTTCGTCGGTTGCTGACGGAATATGGGATGGAATTTGGGATGTGTCTTGCGTGACTTCAATAGCAGACTTGACTTTTTTCGCGGCTTCAGTCGCTTCTGCGGAAGCGATTCTGTTACTTTCTGTTGCGACAGAAAGTAACCAAAGAACGCCCAGAGGGGGCTGTCGAATGTCCAAGTCTGAGCGACAGCCCCCTCTGGACTCCCCCCGCCGTGAAAGTTTCCGGTTGCAATGAGCATCTGTTTCGCCAGCAGACAATACGCCTTCTCCATGCGCTGTTTGGGCAGAAGTTTTGACGATACAGATGGCGCGTGGGCAGCATGTTCCGCAAAAAAGCTGCTTGCACAGGACTTTCCTGCCCAGTTGCTTCCTTAATAATGGCTTATGGCGTTTGCAGGCTGCTGGTCAGCCCCAAGCGAATCATGCGGTCGCTGAGGACTGCCATGTCGTCGGCTTTCTCCACGCAGTCGCGCTCCAGCCACGTCCGCAGCAGACCCACAAAGCCCAGCGCGCCGAACGCATAGCTGTAATCGAACGTCACTTCGTCCTTCTTCATCATCAGCCATTCGCGGCGGAAGGCCTCCTGCACCACGTCGGACAGCTTTTTCAGGAACTTCATATCGCCGTTCTGCCCCAGCAGCACTTGGCACAGTTCCTTGTTCTCCTCCACCAAATGGAACAACTCCTTCAGCACGGGCAGTGTATGCGTAAGCACGGTTTCGCCCTTATGCGCGGCAATCAGCTGGTTCACCTGATTGAACAGCTCCTGCTCGATGCTGTCCAGCATGTCGAATATATCGCGGTAGTACAGGTAGAACGTGCCGCGGTTGACGTCCACCAAATCCGCCAGCTCGCGCACGGTAATGTCCTGCACCTGCTTTTCCTTCATCAGCTGAATCAGCCCGTGGGTAAGCAGCTTCTTCGTCCGGCGCACCCGGCGGTCTTCCTTCTTCTCCGGCTTAACCTGCATCGTATCCTCTTCTGTCATCATGGCGACCCCCTTGTTTTTCAACTCTTTTGCCAATTTTGTTGATTGTTTCCGCAATCGTCGTTCATTTTGTTGCTTAATCAGCGTCCGAAACCGAATCTGATGATTGATTTTCGGTACACATGCTATTATACTATCCCTCGTTGAGAAAGTCAACACATTGTTCACTAAAAGTTATGGATTTCAGAAAAGGAGGAACTGTTGTGAACCGATTCGCAAGGTGGATTGTCAAGCACCGTGTCGCCGTCGTCATCATCTGTCTGCTGATGCTGATTCCGTCGGTGCTGGGCATGAACGCCACAAAGGTCAAGTATGACCTGCTGTATTATTTGCCGGAAGACCTTGACACGGTCAAGGGGCAGAACATCCTGATGGAAGAGTTCGGCAAGGGCGCGTTCTCCCTGTGCATCACGGAAGGGATGAGCGAAACCGACCAGCAGGCGCTGGAGGACGCCATCCGCGACGTGCCGCATGTGGATACGGTCATCGGCTATGCGTCCATCACCAAGGGCACGATTCCTTCCGAGATTCTGCCAGACGAATACCGGGACATCTTCGAGAAGGGCGACGCACGGCTGATGGCGGTGTTCTTCGATGACACGTCGTCGGCGGAAGGGACGATGGAAGCCATTGCGCAGATCCGCAAAATTGCGGGGCAGCAGTGCTTCGTGTCCGGTCTGTCGGCGGTTGTAACCGATACCAAGCAGCTGGTGGAGGATCAGGAAGCCATCTACGTCGCCATCGCCGTTGCGCTGTGCTGCGTCGTGCTGATGCTGACAATGGACTCCATCCTCCTGCCGTTTATCTTCCTGCTGTGCATCGGCGTGAGCATCCTGTGGAACATGGGCACGAACTACTTCCTCGGTGAGATTTCCTACATCACCAAAGCAGTCGCCGCCGTGCTGCAATTGGGCGTGACGCTGGACTACTCCATCTTTCTGTGGCACAGCTACAAGGAAGAGCAGCAGACCTGTTCGGACAAGGACGAAGCGATGGCAAGCGCTATCTGCAAGACCATTTCCTCCATCGTCGGCAGCAGCCTGACGACGGTCGCGGGCTTCGTCGCCATTTGCTTCATGAGCTTCACGCTCGGCCGTGACCTCGGCATCGTGATGAGCAAGGGCGTTATCCTCGGCGTACTGGGCACGGTCATCCTGCTGCCCTGCGTCATCCGTCTTCTTGACCGCGCGCTGGAAAAGACCTCGCACAAGCCGCTGCTGCCGAGCGTTGCGGGCATCAGCAAGTTCGTCACGAAGCACTACAAGGTGCTGTTCGTCATCCTGATTGTGCTGTGCATCCCGGCATTCTACGGCTACAATAACGTCGGCAAGTATTACGACATGTCCGCCTGCCTGCCGCAGGAGCTGGAAAGCGTGAAGGCGAACACGAAACTGTCCGAAACCTTTGACGTGTCCACGAACCACCTTGTGCTGGTCGATGCGGACGTGCCGCAGAAGGACGTCGTCGCCATGACGGACGAAATGGCGGAAGTCGATGGCGTGAAGCAGGTGCTGTCGATTGACTCGCTGCTGGGCGCGGGCATCCCCGAAAGCATCGTGCCGGACGAAATCCTCAGCGAGCTCAAGAGCGACGAATACCAGCTGATGCTGATTTCCTCGGAATACATTATTTCCTCCGACGCGGTGAATCGGCAGATTGATGAGCTGAACGAAATCCTCAAAAAGTACGACGAGGGCGGGATGCTCATCGGCGAAGCGCCCTGCACGAAAGACCTCATTTCCTGCACCGACCACGACTTCGAGGTCGTCAGCCTGATTTCCATTATCGCCATTTTCCTGATTATCGCGCTGGTGCTGCGCTCGATTTCCCTGCCGGTGATTCTGGTCGCCGTCATTGAAACCGCGATTGCCGCAAACCTTTGCATCCCCTACTACACAAACGTGACGCTGCCGTTCGTCGCGCCGATTCTGATTTCGACCATTCAGCTGGGTTCGACGGTGGACTACGCCATCCTGATGACGACGCGCTACTTGCAGAACCGCCGTGCGGGATCTGACAAGCGCGAGGCCGTCAGCAAGGCAGTCGCGTCCTCCGCGCAGTCGATTCTCGTCAGCGGCATCGGCTTCTTCGCCGCGACGTTCGGCGTGGGGCTGTACTCCAATGTCGATATTATTTCCTCCATGTGCTCCCTGATGGCGCGCGGCGCGCTGTGCTCGGTGTTGGTCGTGCTGTTCCTGCTGCCGGCAGTGCTGCTGGTGCTGGACAAGGTGATTATCCACACGACGCTGAAAATGAACGTGAAGAACTGACCTTATTGGTAGAAAGGATGGAAAAATCCGATGAAAAAGCGTGCTTTTGCTCTTATCACTGCGCTTTGCATGACGCTGACCTGCTTTGCCAGCGCGGAAACCGTGAAACACGAGCGTGTTTATGCCGTGACGAATGCCGCCGGCGACGCGCTGACCGTCATTGACAACGTTCGCCTTGAAAACGGCGACGCTTTGGCGGAAATCGACGACCGGACGCTGCTGACCGCGCTGGAAAACGTCGGCGGCACGGAAAAATTCACCCAGAGCGGCGAAACCGTGACGTGGAAAGCCGACGGAAACAGTATCATCTATCAGGGCACGTCGGACAAGGCGCTGAACGTGACCCCCGTCGTCCACATGACGCTGGACGGCATCGAAATCACCGCCGCGGACGTGAAAAACGCATCCGGCGAACTGGTGATGACCGTCTCCTACCGCGCCGAATCCCCCTTCCTCGCCGTGACGGTGATGCCGCTGACGGACGACGTGACCAGCGTGACCGTGGACAACGGCGCGGTGCTGACCGACGGCGCGCACAGCTTCCTGATGGGCTTCGGCATCCCCGGCGCGGATGCGGATCTGGAACTGCCCGATTCCTTCACCATGACGGCGCATGTGGATCATGCCGACCTGAACTGGATGATGACGATTGCGACAGCGCAGCCCGTGAAGGTGCTGACCGACGCACTCTCCGACCACGCGGCGGACGCGCACACCCTCGTCAGCGACCTGACGGCGGGTCTGAACGCGCTGGCGGACGGCTCGGAAATTCCTGAAAGCAACGAGGATATTCACGAACTGCTGACCGCGCTGAATACGCTCTTTGACGGTGCGGCGCAGCTCAAAGACGGCTCCATCACCCTGCTGGACGGCGTGAAGACGCTCAAAGACGGCTTGGATACGCTAAGCAGCAACAGCACTGCGCTCAACGACGGCGCGGCGCAGCTGTTTGCCGCTGTGCTGGATACCGCGAACACGCAGCTGTCCGCCGCGGGGCTGGATGCGCTGAGCATCGAAGTGCCGACGCTGACCGCCAGCAACTACGCAGCCGTGCTGGACGACCTGATTGCCCAGCTTGACCCCGCTGTCATTGACAAGACCATCGAGGCTTTGGCGAAGGCACAGGTTCGCGAGGCGGTCATGGCGCAGGAGGACAAGGTTCGCGAGGCCGTGACCGAAGTGGTGCGCGGTCAGGTGCGGGACGCGGTTCAAGCGCAGGAGGACACCATCCGCGCCGGCGTGACGCAGGCGGCTCAGGCGCAAGTGCTGGAGGGCGTGCTGGCGCAGGCTGGTCTCAATATGACGGCGCAGCAGTATCAGGACGCGGTTGCGGCGGGTCAGGTGCCGGACGCGCAGCAGAAGCAGATCAGCGCGGCGGTTGACCAGATGATGGCGTCCGATGACATCAAGGCGAAAATCGAAGCGGCTGTGACCGAGCAGGAAAATCAGCTGGTCGCGCAGAACATGGCGTCAGGCGACATCAAGGCGAAGATTGAATCCGCCGTCACCGAGCAGGAAAATCAGCTGATTGCCCAGAACATGGCATCAGACGACATCAAGGCGAAGATTGAATCCGCCGTCGCCGAACAGGAAGACAAGCTGGTGGAAGAAAACTTCGCATCCGCCGATGTGCAGGCGAAGCTGGAAGCCGCTGTGACCGAGCAGATTGCCAAGCTGGTGGAAGAGAACTACGCCAGCGAGGACGTGCAGAACACCGTCCGCGAAAAGAAGGCGACCATTGCCGCGGCGGTGGATTCGCTCAAGCGCCTGAAGGAGCAGCTGGCATCCGTGGAGACGTTCGTGAACGGCCTGAAGGCGTACACCGACGGCGTGGCGCAGGCGGGCAACGGCGCGTCCCAGCTCTACGATGGCGCAAACACGCTGTCGGGCGGCATGACGGAGCTTTCCGACGGCTTGGCGGAACTCAAGGCGAAGCTGACCGAAGAAGGGCTTGACCTGCTGAGCGGCGACGTGCAGAAGGCGCTTGACCTCTTCGACAACCTCGAAAGCCAGATGGCGAATGTGCCGAGCTTCGACCTCGTGGCGGACGGCATGGCGCATGACATGCTGCTGATTATCCGCACGGACTTGCAGAAATAAGCGCAAAGAAAAGGAACCCGTTTCCCCTGCTGAAAAGCGAGGATTCGGGTTCCTTTTTTATGCGTCTTTCTTGCTTTCCGTGTTTGCGCGAATCGCGTGGGTGTCCTCCACCAGCTGACCAAAGCCGTAGAGCAGGAACGAGCCAATCCACGAGACCAGCACACCGACGATGATGGTCATGATGCCCACGACAACGCCTGCGCCGCTATTAGCCCGCACAAACTCGCCGTTCAGCCGATACGTCATGGATGAGCCGCCAGCCATGAGGGCAAGCCCCGTGATGACCCAGCAGATGATGCCAATCCAGCAGAGCACCTTCGCCAGCACCTGAATCTTGTGACCGATGTTATTGAACATGAAAAAAGCCTCCTTTTTCGCGCCTTTTCGTCGCAATTTTAGTATATGCATCTGTCTGTTTTTTGTCAAGCACAAAGCACAAAAAAAGCGTCCGCAGGTGCAGGCCGTGGACGCAGGAAGGGAGAGTAAGTTGTGTATCAGGCTTTTGTACAGTAATCCTTGTACCACAGGAACGCGGGCTGGTAGGTGATGGCGGATTCCTCGCAGTCCATGCAGAAGCGGCGAATCGCCTTCTTCTGCGCCGCCGTGAGGGGCAGCGTCTGCGCTGTCCGCGCGCCTTGAATCACCCACCGTGCCTCCGCCGCATCCGACGCTTCCAGCAGCATCTTCATGCCGACTTTCCCCAGCGGAATCGCCATCGTTTCCAGAAAGCCGCCGTCCGTGTCGCCGCGCTTGGTGTACTGCTGCACGTTGTCGGGCAGAATCGCGTACGTCGTATCCCCCGTGCGCAGCTCCATCCGGCGCACCTGAAACAGCATTCCCTCGCTGTACACGGACAGCATCACCCGCGGAAGCGCCTCGATTTCGCCGCCGCGCGGACGAATGCGCACGTCCAGCGACAGCACCACGCTGCCGTCGTCGCTCGTCACCTCGCACTGTTCCGCTTCATAGCAGCGCTCATTGCAGCGGAAGTTTTCGGCATAGGTGTAGCCCGTGTGGTCGAAAGCGGACAGGTTCAGCGGCGGCGCTTCGTTCGGGAAGTGCTGGTAGAAGGATACGATGGTGGGCATGGTGAGAGCCTCCTTGGGGAGGTCTGTTGGGGGATTTTGTTATTTGTTCAGCAGGGTAATCGCAGAAAAATCGTCCTGAAGCGCGTAAAGCGCGTCCTGTTCAAAAATTCCCGCTTCTTCACAGGCGTTGTAGAACTTCTTTAGCGCCGCTATATTAGAAGAACTAAGCGTAATATCTTTTCCGCCATAATAGTCAAATCTTACATGGATGGAATTGTCACTGTTTGCAATGTCTTTCAGCACGGCGATACCATTGCCGCATAAAATTTCCACGGAACTATCTGTGGCAGTCCCGCCGCCATATTTATCACTCTTGCTGTAACGAGAGCAGCCGCTCACATCAACTTGATAGCGATTTTCGCCATTGCGAATATACACATTTTCCATACGGTTATCATAATATGTGTACGTTCCCTCTCTGGTAAAAATCAAGCGAGGGTATAGCGTGCAGCTCTTTCCAGAATAGACAGCCTTAATGTCCATTTGAATGGTGTATGTGTCGTAAGAATCCGCATAACGAATCGTGTCTATCGACGGCTGCAATTCCGCCGTAAAAGCAAAATCGTCGTAGCTCTTCGTTGTAAACCCGTACTTCTCCAGCACGTCCATCTTCACATCGGTGTACGGCTGGAACTTTTTCATCGTCCCATCCGCCTGTGCCGTGCAGCAGCAAAGCGCCATCACCAGCAGCATGACCAGCGCCGTCAGTTTCTTCATCATAATTGTTTTCCCCTTTCCTTATCCGTCGATTTCTTCCTCCACGCCCAGACAGATGTCGTATCTGTTGAAGCGCAGGGCGATTTGGTAACGTCCGCTCACCCAGCGGCGGATGGTGTCCTCCCCGCACGGGTGCGGCCTTCGCAATCTGTTGAACCTCCCAGTACGTCAGGCCGCGGTAAACAGGTACGCTTCTCATTCGCTGGCAGAGGCTTGTCTGCGTTCCGCTCAGCGCGGTCAGCAGCAGCGCGATGCCCACCAGCAACCATCCCCGGTACGTCATGTTCCTCCCTTCTTTGTCGCTTGGTTCTGTCTGCATTGTAGCGCCGCATCCCCCAAATGTCACGCTCACGATGTTTACATTCGCCCGATATCGCGCTCAAAACGTGTACATTTGCCTTTTATCGCGCTTTTTTCCGCCAAAACGCAAAAAAATCGCCCCCGAAGGGACGATTCTTGCGAACAAGTGTTCAGTTTTCTGATTCTGGCGGAAACTCGTGAATCAGGTCAATGCTGATAGAAAATTTCAGCTCGTGACCGTTCGCATCCGTGCCGGAGATGATAAACACGCCGCGATCAACGTTCAGCTTGTCCGTACCGCAGTACAAATCCAGCGGCATTTCGCCCTTGACGAGCGCGTCGCTCTCCATCCAGTTGCGCATGTATTCGTAATCAATGGCAGGCGACGAACCGTTTAGTTTGTCACCCTCATACCATTTCGCCTGCGCATAGGTCGGCGTGAACGGCACGTCGCTGACGTTCGTGCTGTAAAAGTGAATCATCCAGCCGACAAACCCGCCGTCTTCTTTCATCATGTACGCATTTTCCGGCGGATACGACAGTTCGATTTGCGCCTGCGCCTTGGGCAGCATCGGCAGCACAATGCCGACAACCGCCGCCACGATGATGACGACCGCCGCGCAGATGACCGCGATTCGCTTGCGCTGACTGGGCTGCTTCGGCTGCTCCGGCGGATTAACAAACCGACCGTCGGTTTGTTCCTGCGTTTCCTGTACCGACTCCTGCACCGCCGGCATGGCTTCAGGCGACTGGACTGCCGCGTCTTCCGCCGCTTCGTCCGCCAGAAAGTTCACATCCAGCACCTTCGACAGCTGCGCCGCCGTCGCCACGTCCGGCATGGCGCGCCCGTTCTCCCAGTGCGACACCGTCTGCCGCGACACGTTGACCAGTTGCGCCAGTGTGTCCTGCGTCATGCCCTTTGTCTTGCGTGCCTGCATGATTTTTTCGCCTATGTTTTCCATATTTTGCCCCCCCCCACAAAAATAAACAACATATCTATTATTATAACGATAATTGTCGCCTTTGTCAACAAAAAAAGACCCGATTTCCGCAGAAATCAAGCCTTGCAAACGATTTTTTTATCGCGGCAGACGGGCAGAAATACAGTTTTATTCGCCCATCATCCTGTGCAGCAAATCCTGATACGCCTGTTCAACGCCGCCCAAATCACGGCGGAAGCGGTCGAGGTCCATCGGCTCATGCGTCCGGGCATCCCAGAAGCGTGCGGAATCAGGGCTGATTTCATCCGCAACGAGCAGTTGACCGTGGTAGCGCCCGAACTCCAGCTTAAAATCCACCAGCTCTACGCCAATTTCCGACGTGAAATCCGACAGAATTTGGTTGATTTTCCGTGCCGTCTCGATGACGTAGTTCATTTCCTCGCGCGTCGCAAGATGCAGCGCCTCAACATGCGTGATGTTGATGAGCGGGTAGTCCATCTCGCTGCCCTTCAGTTCCAGCTCGATGACGGTCGTGTCCAGCTTCGTGCCAGTCGGCAGACCGATGCGCTTCGCCAGCGACCCCGCCACGCGGTTGCGCACCTTCACGGATACCGGCAGAATCTGACATCGCTTGACAAGGCTCTGCCGCGCGTCCAGCCGTCGCAGGTAGTGCGTCGGGATGCCGTTTTCTTCCAGCATTTTGAAGAACTGTTCGCTGATTGCGTTGTTGACTTCGCCCTTGCCCAGAATCCGCCCGCGCTTCAGCCCATGAAACGCCATTGCCTCATCCTTGAAGTACACGATTGCCTGATCCGGATCGTCGGTTGCGTAAACGCGTTTGCCTTTTCCTTCCGTCAGCAGCTTGCCCAGTTCCATCGCGCCAGCGCCCCTTTCATTGCGTACAGATTCTTCTGCGGGTAGGGTTTATTGTACCATTTTTCGCCCCGCAGGACAAGGGAATTTCCGCAGCTTGCAAAAGTTTGTCGGTTTTTCACGAAAGTCAAGGATTTTTATCCGCACTGAAACACACCATCAGCAGCCCTTCGCGGAAGGTGACCTCCGCCATGTCCGCCGTGAACTCGTTGCTGCACCCCAGCGGATAGCGGTACGTCAGCGTCGCGCGGGTGAGCGTCCATTTCGCGCCCGTCAGCGTCACATCCCGCCCCTCCGGTGAATACGCCAGCAGCGACAGCTTCCGCCCCGGCATTTTCGGCAGATGATGCGTGCCCGGCGCAAAAATCGTCGCGCGATTCTGCCCATCCACCAGCCACGCGCGTTCGCCGCGCAGGGCGCAGTCTGCCGCGCATTGCAGGCAAGATAGCGTGTGGTCGAAGCGCCCGCCAATCGCCCCCGCGAGGATAAACTCAGTGTACCCGCGTTTGCGCCCTTCATGCAGGCAGACGACCAAATCCGTATCATCTTTTTCCGTCGGCATGGTCAGCGTGGGCACATCCGGGCGCATTGCAGGCGGCATGGAGTCAAAATCCCCGACAACCAGCTGCGGCGTCAGCCCGAATTGCCGCGCACGCGCCCAGCCGCCATCCGCACAAATCAGGAAATCCCCCGGCTGCGGCGCAATCCACGGCAGCTCTTCGCCCGCATACAGCGGCGTCAGGATGATGCAGCGCGGCATAGCAGTTCTCCTCGCTTTGATGATGATTTTCATTGCCCTCTCGCCGCTCCGAGAAGCCAAAAATCCCCCTCAATATAATAAGAAAGCAGGAGACAAGCAGTATCCCACTTGCCTCCTGCTGCGGGGCGAAATCAGAAATTCCGCAATTACTCCTGCACGGGCGCTTCTTCCGCGTCCGCGGGAGCTTCCTCGCCCATCGCCTCGTCGTCGAAGGAGAATTCGTCTTCGGCGGCCTGACGGATGGACAGGGAGATGCGCTTCTTCTCGGTGTCAACGCTCAGCACCTTCACGCGGACAATCTGACCTTCCTGCACGGCGTCAGTGACCTTCGCGACGCGGTTCTGCGCGCACTGGGAGATGTGCACCAGGCCATCCAGACCGGGCTGGAGCTCGACGAACGCACCGAAGTCCGCAATACGGACAACCTTGCCTTCGACGATGCAGCCTTCCGGATAGCGCTCAGCGGCGTTATCCCACGGACGGGGCTGGAGCTGCTTGTAGCCAAGCTGGATGCGTTCACGTTCGCGGTCGAGGGACAGAATCTTCACGTCAACTTCCTGACCGGGCTTGACGACCTCGGACGGATGGTTGATGTGGCCCCAGGACAGATCCGTGATGTGGATCAGACCGTCCACACCGCCGACATCAACGAACGCGCCGAACTGGGTCAGGCGGCGAACGACGCCGTGGATGATAGCGCCCTCTTCAAGGTTCTCCCAAGCAGCCTTCTTGCGGGCAGCGGTCTGCTCAGCAATGACAGCCTTGCGGGAAGCCACGATGCGCTTCTTCTGCTTGTCCACTTCGATGATCTTGAGTTCCATTTCCTTGCCAACGAACTCTTCAATCTTGTCAACATAGTGCTGCGCGAGCTGGGAGGCGGGCACGAAAGCACGCACGCCCTCAACATCAGCAATCAGGCCGCCCTTGACGGCTTCCTTGCCAACGCCCTTGACATACTCGCCCGCGTCGTACTTGGCGACGAGCGCTTCCCACGCCTTGCGGTTGACGATGTTGCGCTGGGACAGAACGACATTGCCTTCGCCGTCGTTCACTTTGACGATCTCAGCTTCCAGTTCGTCACCTTCTTTGACGTCCTGCTGGGTCAGGTCGGAGCGCTTGATGATGCCATCGGCCTTGTAGCCAATGTTCACATACACTTCGTCCGGGGTCACCTGCACAACTTTGCCGGTCACCGTCTGTCCAGCCTTGATGCGCGTCATCGTGGCCACGATGGCGTCCATGGTGAAGTCAGAGGACTGAGCCATGTTTTCGTTGTCGGTCATATGGGTTGCAACCTCCTCTAATGAGCCATCCGGTGTGGAAGCACCGGCGGTTATTCCAATTTTATCGGAATGAATATTTGCAAAGGCAGGCGGAATTTCCGCCGCGCACTCTACCAAAATTGTTCGGGGGCAAAGCGCCTTGCACGCCTCAAAGAGCTTGTGCGTGTTCGCACTGGTGCGGCCGCCGACGACAATCATGGCGTCGGACGCTGCGGCAAGCTTCTTGGCTTCCCGCTGGCGCACCGCAGTGGCGTTGCAGATGGTGTTATGCTCCTTCAAATGCTGGACACGCCCGCGCAGTACGGCGACAATCGCCTCCCAGCGCTCCGGGGGGAAGGTCGTCTGCACGGCGGCTGCCGCCTGATCCATTTCGGGCAGCTGCGCCGCTTCCTCCGCCGTCGCCACGACGTAAACCTTGCCGCGCGCCCAGCCGCATGTTCCCTTGACCTCCGGGTGTTCCCGCTCGCCCACCATAATCAGCGGGCAATCCTCGCTCGTTTCCTCCGCGACGACGCGGTGGAGCTTGTTGACGAAGGGGCAGGTCAGGTCAACCACCTTGCAGCCGGCTTTCTCCAGCTGCTTGATGACCTCCGGCGCAACGCCGTGACTGCGGATGAGCACCTGCCGACCCGCTGCTTCCTCGGCAGAAGCGACCGGCGGAATCCCGCGCTGACGAAGCATGTCCACGACCGTCGGGTTGTGGATCAGTTCCCCCAGCGTACAAGAGGGCACGCCGCTGTCCGCCACCTGCACGGCGCTTTCGACCGCGCGGCGGACACCCATGCAGAACCCCGCATGAGCCGCGATTTCAATCGGCATTTCCCGTTTGCATCCTTTCCAGCATGGTCAGACCATTTTCTGACCTCTATATTGATTCTACATATCTTCTGATTTTCCTGCTTCCTTCGCAATTTTTTTTGAAAAAATTTTTTGTTCGCGAAAAAAGCGCGCAAAATCAGGATTTTCCGCAGATTTTGGTGTTCACGCCTCCGGGTGTGCCGTCAGCGTGCGGTAGGTTTCGGTGATGCGGGCGAGCAGTTCCTCGCAGGTGTCGCGGTTCACGCCGCGCTCACGCAGGTCGTCCATCGCAATCGGGTCGCCGACGCGCACGTCCAGACGGCGGAACAGGCGCGGTTTGCCGCCGATGTACAGGGGAATCATCGGCACGCCGCTGCGCAGGGCAATCAGCGCCACGCCGGACTCAACGTGCTCCATAATCCCCTCTTTGTGGCGCGTGCCTTCGGGGAAAATGCCCAGCACGCCGCCCGCCTTCGTCACCCGCAGACAGGCGCGCATCGCCTCCATGTCGCTGTGGTGGCGGTCAACGGGAATCATGTGCAGGTGCATCAGCAGTTTTCCGACCACGGGCGCTTTCGCCAGCTCGATTTTCCCCAGGAAGTTCACTTCGTAGCGGCGAATCAGCATCGCGGCAATAATCGGGTCAGCGAAGGACGTGTGATTCGCGATGACGATGTATGGCGCTTCGAGATTCAGCTTCTCCCTGCCCGTGCAGTGCATAAAGCAGAACAGGTGGAAGTAAATCCAGAAAATTCCGCGCGCAATCGTATAGATGATGCCCTTTTTGCCCGGAACAGCCATGTGATGCTGGAAATTCTTCTTCTTTTCCGGCTGATTCTGCTCGCTCATGCCTGTGCGCCCCCCGTCTTGTCCGCGACGATGCGCAGAATCGCCTCGACCACCTCGTCGAACGTGAGGCTCGTCGAATCGACCGTCACGGCGTCCTCTGCCGCACGGAGCGGGTCAACAGCGCGGTGCGTGTCCTGTTCGTCGCGGGCGCGCAAATCGCGCAGCACATCGTCGAAATTCGCGTCCATGCCCTTATTGCGCATCTCCTGATAGCGGCGGCGGGCGCGTTCCTCGGCGCTGGCAGTCAGGAAGATTTTGACGGGCGCGTTCATCAGCACACGCGTGCCAATATCGCGGCCATCCACCAGCATGGGCGTTTCCTGCGCAAGGCGGCGCTGGAGCGCGACCATTGCCGCGCGCACGCCCGCGTACTTGGCGACGGTAGACGCCGCCATGCTGACCTCCGGCGTGCGGATGAAGCCCGTCACGTCGCGGCCATCCACGAGGGTATGCTGACCATCCGCCGCGTGGCCCACCGTCATTGACAGTGACTGGCACAGCGCCGTGACCGCCTGTTCGTCCTGCACGGGAACGCCCTTCTCCAGCGCGGTCAGACCGATGGCGCGGTACATCGCGCCGGTGTCGAGGTGGAGGATGCCCAGCCGCTTGGCGACGGCGTCCGCAATGCTTGATTTTCCTGCGCCGACAGGGCCGTCCATGGCAATATTCAGCACCATGAGGAATGTCTCCTTTTGTTTGCTTTCTATATAATACTTTTTATGTGAATCTGCTGCCTGCAGGGGATTTCGCTCCTGCGGGAGCGCAAGGGAACTTTCCGGTCGCTCCCTTAAACCCATTCAGTCAAATCGCCCGGTGTCCCATGCCGACGACGACCTCGTTGAGATGCACTAAGCCCACGGTAAAGAACACCGCGACCGCCACATGCTCGCCGGAGCGGGCGACGCCGATTTTGCCGCCGACGGAAAAGCCCATCGCTTTCTCGCTGACTTGGCACACCGCGTCGTGTGCTGCCCCAGCAACTGCGCCTTCCTCGCGGTGCGTATCACTGATGACGCCCTCGCGCTTGGCGGCGACCACGGCACGCTCAATCATCTTCATCATCGAATCCACGAATGTGCCGCCGAAGTCCGATGCCGCGCCGACAATATCCTTTTCGGTCAGCGACGCCTTCAGCTCGGTTTCTTCCTCGCGTGTCGCCGTCATCGCCAGCTGAATCGCCGCACGAGCCACCGCACGGCTGTCCCCGATGATTTCCAGCATTTCCTTCGCTCCTTTCATCCGGCATACCTGTTTATTATACATGATTTTCCCCTTTCCTGCAAGCGATTTTCCTGATTTTTCGATTCTTCACGGAATCTTGGGGGAAGAGCAGCTCGGGGGCGCTCCTGCGGGAGCGCAGAGTTACTGGCAGGGACGCTTCGCTGCCTGCACCTTTGTTGAGCGCGTTTGGCATACTGGTCGCCCGTGGAACTGTTGGGGCGTTGCCCCAAACCCCACAAGGGACGCTGTCCCT
>ERZ827522.1378-NODE-1378-length-21817-cov-3.872162_pt1 | contig 21817 bp, 16 predicted proteins | sample MGYA00519580_ERZ827522 | MGnify/ENA primary metagenome ERZ827522 (study PRJEB31778, sample SAMEA3449340) | human gut metagenome | biome: human gut; feature: human-associated habitat; material: faeces | place: United Kingdom | collected 2010/2012 ... | reverse complement strand
CCGCGATCGCCGCGGGAATGCCTGCGGGATTCTTACCGCCGGCCTGTGCCATGTTTGGACGTCCGCCGCCGCCACCGCCAACTTTTCCTGCGATCGCTTTGATGAGGTTTCCTGCATGAGCGCCTTTCTTCATTGCCTCCTCTGTTGCCATAGCGACAAGATTTACTTTGCCGTCTTCCTCAGAAGCAAGCACTACAACGCCCTCGCCGAGTTTTCCTTTGAGCTGGTCACCAAGGTCTCTCAAGCCGTTCATGTCAACCCCTGCAACACTTGTTGCAAGAAGTTTTACACCTTTTACTTCTACAACCTGATCCATAACATCGCCAAGTGCCTCTTTGGCAGCTTTGCTCTTTAAGGACTCATTCTCTGCATTCAACGCCTTGATCTCAGCCATCATATGCTCGATCTTCTCAACCAATGCAGCCGGAGTTGTCTTTGCAGCTTTTGCAGCTCTCTCTAATTCAGCTTCGATATTCTTATAATATGCAAATACATTATCACCTGTCAACGCCTCGATACGACGTACACCGGCAGCGACACCGCTCTCAGAAATGATCTTGAATGCAGTGATCTCGCCTGTGTGTTTTACATGTGTACCACCACAGAACTCCTTGGAGAATTCTCCCATGGATACGACACGTACCTTCTCACCGTATTTCTCACCGAATAACGCCATAGCGCCTGTCTTTTTGGCTTCTTCTACGGTCATGACATCCGTACGCACCTCAAGGTCTGCAGCGATCTCGTCATTTACGATCTTCTCAACTTTTGCGATCTCCTCTGCTGTCATAGCCTGGAAATGGCTGAAGTCAAAACGTGTTCTCTCTGCATCCTGATAAGAACCAGCCTGTTCTACGTGAGTACCTAATACTTCACGGAGTGCTTTCTGTAATAAGTGTGTTGCAGAATGATTCTTACATGTCTTGCCACGAAGATCTGCGTCAACAGATAACGTAACTTTATCACCGGACTTGATCATGCCGCTTGTCATTTTGCCGACATGTCCAACTTTTCCACCTAATAACCTGATCGTATCTTCCACTTTGAAAGTACCATCAGCAGTGTAGATCACACCTTTATCTCCCTGCTGTCCACCCATGGTAGCATAGAATGGTGTCTCCTCTACGATGATTGTTCCGATCTCACCATCGGATAATGCTTCCACGATCTCAGTTTCAGAAGTAAGTACTGTCACCGTAGATGCTGTCTCTAATTTATCATATCCGACAAACTCTGTTGTGACGGAAGGATCGATCTCATCATAAACAGTCGCATCTGCTCCCATATAGTTTGTAGTCTTACGATTCTTTCTTGCTGTTGTACGCTGTACTTCCATCGCCTTTTTGAAGCCGTCTTCATCAATTGTGAAGCCTTTTTCTTCTAAGATCTCGGAAGTCAGATCCATTGGGAATCCATAAGTATCATAAAGCTTGAACGCATTGTCTCCGGATAATACTTTGGAACCGGATGCGATCATCTCTTTTTCCATTTCTTCTAAGATTGCAAGACCCTGATCGATCGTCTTTGCAAACTTCTCTTCTTCCTGTGCAAGTACTTTTAAGATAAAATCTTTCTTTTCTTCTAATTCCGGATATCCGTCTTTGCTTTCACTGATTACAGTCTTTGCAAGCTCTGCCATGAAAATGCCATTGATTCCAAGCATTCTTCCATGACGTGCAGCACGGCGGATGATACGGCGGAGTACATAACCACGTCCTTCGTTAGATGGCATAATACCATCGGAGACCATGAATGTTGAGGAACGGATATGGTCTGTAATCAGACGGATCGAAACATCATCCATTGCATCCACTTCATATTTCTTACCTGACAGCTCACATACTCTGTCACGGATTGCTTTCATTGTATCGATATCAAATACGGAATCTACATCCTGCATGACAACTGCAAGACGCTCAAGTCCCATACCTGTATCAATGTTCTTCTGGGAAAGTTCGGTGTAACCACCCTTTCCATCTCCCTCAAACTGGGTAAATACGTTGTTCCATACTTCCATGAAACGGTCACAGTCACATCCCACTTTACAGTCCGGTTTGCCACAGCCGTATTTTTCTCCACGGTCATAGTAAATCTCAGAACATGGACCGCAAGGGCCGGCACCGTGCTCCCAGAAGTTATCACACTCTCCGGTTTCCGGATCGCGGTAAAATCTTGTGATTCTCTCTGCCGGAACTCCGACTTCTTTTGTCCAGATATCGAATGCTTCATCATCCTCACCGTAAATGGATGGATACAGTCTGTCCTCCTCTAATCCGAGAACCTTTGTCAAAAACTCCCAGGACCATGCGATCGCTTCATGCTTAAAATAATCTCCGAAAGAGAAGTTACCAAGCATCTCAAAGAATGTAAGATGTCTTGCTGTCTTACCAACGTTCTCGATATCACCGGTACGGATACATTTCTGGCAGGTTGTCACTCTTCTGCGAGGTGGAATTTCCTGTCCTGTAAAATATGGCTTTAATGGTGCCATACCTGCATTGATCAGTAATAAGCTGTTATCATTGTGTGGTACCAATGAAAAACTGTTCATTTTAAGATGTCCCTTGCTCTCGAAAAATTCAAGGTACATTCTTCGTAATTCGTTTTCACCGTAAAATTTCTTCACGACTAAGTTCCTCCAAAATCTTTTGTACAGGCACTTCTCTGCCGTACATTTTTTATTTAATAAAATTGTAATTACCAGCTGTTTCCTTCTAAGAAACTATCTATATAGTTACAAATTATTTAACCTCGTGTTCTGCTGCCGTATCAGCTTCCGCCGCTGCTTTTGCATCTTTGTTTTCCCGCAGCTTTTTGCCTGCAAAAAATCCCGCCAGAGCGATCGCTGCCAAAATCACCATAATAATTGCATACTGTAAAAATGATCCTAAAAATGCCATTTCTTCTACCTGCCTTTCTGCTATGGCTGACACTTATGCACTGCAAAAATGAAAGCCGGCTCACAATTTAAATATTATAGCTCACTTATTTGTTTATCGTCAAGTATTCAACATCTTTTCTTCTAAAAGCTGTCATCTTTTATTAAAAAAAATGTCATCTTTTCCAGCAAAAACTACCATCTTTTATTCTTCCCGGATCTCAAACACCTGATTCTCATGGACGATCGGCACGATCCGGTCTGCCATCGCCTGATTGCTCAGTCTTTTGATAAAAGGCTGTATCCCGGAATAATCCTGCCACATATGCATTGGAAACACATACTCTGCATTCGTGTTCTCCAGAAAATATTCCATGCCAAGTGACTGATACATCCCAAGTTTTGGATCAAACGGCACAAATGCCAGGTTGATGTCTTTCTTTGCAAGTTTTTTAATCTGGTTCTTATAATTGACATCCATAATGCCATTGACAAGTTCCCCTGCTCCATCCCATTTCCAGTTGTTGAGATCCCCGGCATGATAAAAACTTGCCCCGTTTGTCTTCACATAAAAGGCGACTCCCGCGTCCGTGGAGCGCAGCGTCTCGATCTCCAGATCATCCACCTGATACTTTTCGCACGGACTGACGTATGTGATCAATTCCCGGACAGACAGGTCAAACCCGTGTTTTTCCAGAAAATGAGGTGACATCCTGCAGTCTTTTGAAAAAATATAATGTATGTTGCTGTAACGCTCTGCCCAGTGGAGCACGTCCATGTCAAAGTGATCTCTGTGCTTGTGGCTTGCAAACACATAGATTGGAGTATCCGGCTCATACTCCGGGATTTGTCCACGGAACGTATAACCGTTTACCCGGTCTCCCGCAAACCAGTCAAAAATCAAAACTTTCTCGTCCACTTCCACTAAGAAGCAGCTGTGATGTATAAATATTACCTGCATTCCTTCATCCTTCCAATTATCTCATTTGCTTTTGTATATATTTCTGCCGGATCAAATCCAATGAGAAATATTCCATCCTCGTAAAGTACTTTTCCGTTTACCATCGTCAGTTTCACATTCTGCTTGCTACCGCTGTAAACCAGATTTTTCACAAGGTTGTTCTCCGGCTGCATATTCGGCTGTCTCAGATCGATCATGACAAGGTCTGCCTTTTTCCCGACTGCAAGACAGTCACAATCCGGCAGTCCCATCGCATATGCGCCTCCGGCGGTCGCCATATAAAGCACCTCATCCGCCGGCATGCAGGAAGCGTCCCGTTCCCTGAGTTTTGCCAGTCCCGTCACAAGAAACATCTCCCGGAACATGTCCAGACAGTTGTTGCTTGCCGGTCCATCCGTACCGATCGCAAGATTGATCCCCTCATCCAGCAGTCTTTTGACCGGGCAGATACCGGAAGCAAGCTTTGTGTTCGAACCTGGGTTCGTCACTACCGACATGTGGTGTTTTTTCAATATCTCAATATCTTTCTCCTCCAGCCAGACACAGTGATAACCGCCGCCGCCATGTTTATACAACCCCAGACTTTCTGTAAACTGCATTGGTGTCATTCCCCAGCGTGCCTTACACTCTGCAACCTCGCGCTCTGTCTCGGAATTGTGCGTCCAGACCGGTGCATGATACTTGTCCGCAATCTTGGCAACCCCTTCAAGCAGTGGACGCGATGTTGTGTATTCTGCATGAAATCCCGGCACATAGGAAGTGAGATCACTCAGCCCGTTGATTCTTAAATAATTCTCCTCCAGCACTTCCAGACTGTCGGTAAAATTGTTCAATCCACTGGTAAAAACAGTCCGGAAACCTGTATCCACATAGGCATTGATATGATAGTCCTGCATAATGTACATATCAAAATTTGAGGTGATACCACTCGTCAGGTACTCCATAATTCCGAGGATTGCAAGCCAGTAAGTATCCTCCCCTTTCAGCCTTGCCTCGTTCGGGAACACTTTCTGCTGCAGCCATTCCTGCAGCGGAAGATCATCTGCAAAAGATCGTAAAAATGTCATCGGTGTATGCGTGTGTGCATTCTTAAATCCCGGCATTAAAAGATTTCCCTTCGCATCGATCTCCCGGTCCCAGATAATGATATCATCTTCTTTGCAGACAGCAGAAGTATCTGTGCCATCCCCGATATAACAGATATGGTCTCCTCTTACCCAGAGTTCCCCCTCCGCCACCTCAAAGGTGTGATCTGCTTTCGTCAATAATATTTTTGCATGATAAAAACGAATATTCATACCGATCCCCCACTTTTATCACTGCCTATATCCTGCAGCAGAATGCCCCACTTTGGACATCCGATCGTCATAAATTGCAGTGTGCGCCGGAAAAATCTATGATTTTCCCGACGGGATACACTGTTTTTGATTCTTAAATCTTACCAAATTTCATAGGATAATGCAAACCATTCCACCGTTATTATCATTTACGATTTTCTGCATGGTATCCTGTAATTTCAGCTGGCATTCATCGTCCATCATGGCAATTTTATTCCGGATTCCGTCCTCCATAAGCTCCCCTATGGATTTGCCGAAAATATTGGTTTTCCAGACGCCCTCCTCGCTCTGCTGTCCCTCTTTAATGTAACGGATCAGGTCATTTGCCTGATCTTCACTTCCCACGATCGGTGCGATCTCCGTCTCAATATTGGCACGGATCATATGAATGGATGGGGAGACTGCCTTGATTTTTACCCCAAACTTGTTTCCATGATGGATCAGTTCCGGCTCCGCAAGTTCAATGTCCTTTAACCCCGGATTTACAACACCATATCCTTTCATCTGCACTTCCTCAAAAGCCCCTGCGACTTTCTCATAAGATTCTTTCCTCGCCGCCATCTCGCGGATCATCGAGATCAGTTCATACTCACCATGGATAGGAACTCCTGCAAGTTCACTCATATTTTCATAGTAATACGGCTCTGCAACCTCCATCTGTATTTTCACACAGCCGCAGGCGAGATCCATCTCATCCATTTTAATCTTTGAGATGCAGTCTCCCGGTTCTGACTGCTGCTGGTAAACGTCTTTCGTGCGCTCCATATGACTTAAAATATCCGATGCCTGTGCAATGATCTCACTTTTTACCGGATGATCAGCAGAGAGCATTTCCGTCCATTTCGGGATAAAAAATTCCACCCGTTCAATCGGAAATTCATACAGCACACTCTCTAAAATTTTTAAGACATCCTCTCTGCGCAGCTGCTCACAGTTGACCGGCACAGCCGTTGTCTGATATTTTTTTTCCATCTCCGACGCAAGTTTTATTGTCTCCTGCGCATAAGGTTTTGCCGAATTTAACAGGATCACAAACGGCTTTCCGATATTTTTCAGTTCCTGAACGGTTCTCTCTTCTGCATTTATGTAATTTTCCCGTGCCAGTTCTCCGATTGTTCCGTCGGTCGTCACTACAATGCCGATCGTCGCATGGTCTCTGATGACCTTCTCGGTTCCGATCGATGCTGCCTCCGCAAATGGGATTTCCTGGTCTGACCACGGTGTCTTTACCATTCTGCTTCCATTTCCTTCCATATGTCCCACTGCCCCATCCGCCAGAAAACCGACACAGTCGACCAGTCTTACACGCAGCTTTAACGGTTCTTCTTCCATCTTGAAAGCAGAAAGCCGGATCTCTGCCGCCTGCTGCGGAATAAATTTTGGTTCTGTCGTCATAATGGTTTTTCCGGCTGCCGCCTGCGGAAGTTCATCCATGGCTCTCTCTTTCTCCGCTTCCCCATCCATAAAAGGAAGTACCATCAACTCCATAAAACGTTTGATGAAGGTGGATTTTCCGGTGCGCACCGGGCCTACAACCCCGAGATAAATCTCTCCGTTGGTACGGTTTCTGATATCCCTGTAAATGTTATACTCTTTATTTCCGCTATAATTGTCCATAAAAAATTCCCTCCATATGTTATCACATTGTATGAAGGGAATTTTTGTTTTATTCGTATTTATTCGATCACCACATCACATGCAGTTTTTTGGGCAGACATTGAAAGTGCATCTCTGTGACATCCCCACAGTACTCTCCGTCTGCATGAAGTACCATAGGTGTTTTCAGCTTCAGGTCATATTCCTTACAGTTTGTCACCTCAAACCCTCTGATCCGCAGATGATTGGCTGTCACAAGCAATGGCAGACATAAAAAAGTGCGCCATTTCGGGATTCCCCACGCCATACACACCGAAAGCTTTCCGTCCTGCGCATCTGCCCCCGGTGCCATCGGCACACCGCCGCCCTCAGCCCGGAAATTCATTGCCGCAGCGAAAATCATTTTCTTATGGTTTTTCTGTCCTTTTCCATCAAAAACTGCACCTGCATCTGTTGTCTGCATGGTAAATAACGACTGTACCGTCAGAAACAGATAGGTAAGCTTTCCGAGATGCAGCTTATTCAAAGCGTCTTTTACCTTGGACTTCAAAGCCTTCTTGCAGACTAATGCATCCAGTCCTGCCCCGGCACTGATTGCAAATAATCTCGGCTTCTCACAGCCGTTCCAGCTCACCTGCCCCAGATCCATCACATAATCTTCTCTGCAGTTTAAAATATGCCCGATCACCTCTGTAGGCGTTCCTGTGATTCCAAGTCCCCTTGCGAGGTCATTGCCGGAACCGGTCGGGATCACACCAAAGCGTACCTTCTCAAAATGCGTCATTCCGTTGATGACTTCATTTGCGGTCCCATCACCACCTACCACTACAAGTTGTATGTCATCCGCCCCGCATTCACAGATGTCATGTGCCAGTGAAAAGGCATGCCCCTCATATTGGGTGACGTATGATTCGTAAGCAATGTTTTTCTTTTTTAAAACTGCTTCCGCTTCTTTCCAGATCTTTGCGCCTTTACCGCTTCTGGAATGCTCATTCACTATAAAACATAGCATATTCGCGGCTCTCCTTTCCTCTCTTCTTATCCTCATACATCCGTTCATCCGCGTCATGTACTATTTTTAAGATATCGATTCCGTTTCCCTCCGCTGTACCGGTTGCACTCGAAACCCTGAGACCGCCTTCTTCCCTGTGTCTTGCAAGTTTGTCCCTGACATTCTGGATGATCTGCTCTGCCTCCTGTTTCTCCGGATTTTCGATGAGCATGACAAATTCATCCCCACCGATACGATATGCCTTTTTCCGGCTATCTGTCTGTGCATAGATCGCACCGGACATTGTCTCGATCAGTTTATCTCCCATGCCATGTCCCATGCGGTCGTTGATCTCTTTCAGATTGTTGATATCCCACAAAACCACGGCGACACGCTCCACCATCGTATAGTAATTGGCAAGCATATCTTCATATTTATTCTTATTATAAAGCCTTGTTGCAGAATCGACCTCCTTGCGGTAGGTAAGTTCCGCAATCCTGTAAGCATCCTCCCGCATGCTGCCAATGGTATGCTGGATGATCATCACGAACACAAATAGGATCAGAAGCTGCGGTAATATCCCGTAAACTATAATGACCACAACCGGCATCTTTGAAAAAGGGAGCTTCGCAAATCCATCTGCCAGTTCAGACAAATACCATGTCCTGGTATGATTTCCCTGCAGCAGCAGGTTCAGATCACAGATCCCGTAATAAAATCCCACGATCATGCTGACCGGCAGCAGAAAAACTTCCAGTGCATATGACAGCCATAACACGGATTTCTCTTTATACTGAACTGCCACAATGAGTGGGAACACATACGCCAGAACCATATGGTAACTGAACATAAGGTTCATTGCTGCTGAAATTATGCAGATGCCGGTCACAAAAAAACACTTCATACGCTCATCCGATGGATCTGCTTTAAAAAATAAGATCACAGACGCAATAAAAAAGCCAGCAGAAATTGCATATGTCACACTGAACACAATTGCATTTACTGTCGGAAAACGGCCAAACGCCAGTCCCCAGACCGCCGTCAAAACAATAAACGCTCCGACCATCTCCCTCAGGGTCTTCTTATTGATCTCAATCTCCTGCTGCGCTAATTCCTCATTATAATGTTCCCCAAAATTAGTCATCTTCCGTCCCTCATACTCTCGTAATTATCCCATACCTGTCATTATCCGGTACTTCTGATCACTTTCTGTTCAACTATAAGTACCCCGATACCTTAATCTCCACTACATATAGTAAAGTATAACACAAAACGTTATATTTCTGTGAACTTTTTTTATATTTTTCTGTTTTTTAACATTTTATAGAGTTATCGTGGAATACTATTTGCCGTACACAGTGCTCCCCAGCCTAACACCGGATTCGGGTAAACTGTAAAACCCGGCAGTTTGCGCGCCCCACGGATCAGGTAAGCTTTCATTTTTTCCCCGTAAAGATAGGCATCGTTGCCGTTTACAATGCCCCACTGCATCAAAAGTGCTGCACTTCCGGTCACAAACGGTGTCGCCATGGATGTTCCGGTACGCACCTGATAGCCGCCGCCCGGTGCGCAGGACATGATCTCCACCCCCGGAGCCACAAGATCGGGCTTTACCTGATTGGTTGCCCTCGTATAACCTCTCCCGGAAAATGCAGCTGCCTGGTCAAATCTCGCATCGTATGCCCCGACAGTGATCACTTTCGTCGCTGTAGAGGGAATCGTGAGAGTTGTCTCCTCCACCGGATTTAAAAATCCCGTTCCGCTGTTTAACACATTTCCTGCCGGAAGCCACATGTCAAACGCGCCGTCTGTAATCCGGATGGGAGTGAGCCTGATCTTCCAGATTCCATCGTCAATGTAACTGCCCACTGGGATAAAATCCAGATAAATTTCCTGGTAGGGATTGTACGGACTTGGTTCTCCATAATACACCAGAAGGTTTGTTTCTCCTAACTGAAATCTCTGGGTTCCCTGTATCCGCTGCAATGGTCCGATCGCAGTTCCGCCCGGATGGATCACAGAGACACCGATCTCATCCACATAATTTTTCCAGATCTGCAAATTTAAGGATGCCTCATACGCGCTCACCGCGATCTCAACCTCCTGCTCCTCATTCAGCGTCAGGTTTCCCGCTGTATGGACTGCTGCACTCCCTTCATTGCCACTGCCGATCACAATAGACGTTTTCCAGTAATTCGCCATGTCATCCAGATAGGTCTCTATCAGTGAATTCCCGGAATGGGAACCGTAATTATTGCCAAAGCTTAGGTTTAATGCAATTGGTTTTCCATACTGCCTTGCTCTCGCAATACAGAAATCCACAGCACTCATCAGTTCCGTTGTTTTCGGAAACGAAGTTTCTCTCGGCACACCAAGTTTCACAACGATCAGTTCACTCTCATATGCCACGCCACGGTACCGCCCATTGGAAGCCCTGCCATTTCCTGCCGCAATGCCTGCAACATGCGTACCATGCCCGGATGCATCCCTACTCGGGCAGATTGCGTACTGCTCCTGCTCACTCTCCTGCCTTAACGCCAGATTAATCGTCTCACGCTCGTAGACCGTGTCAAGCGTCTGATCCCACAGCACAGCAATTCTTGTCGTTCCGTCACTGTTGCAAAAATCCGGATGCGCATAGTCAATTCCGGAGTCAATGACTGCCACAAGCACCTCTTTTCCTGTCAGATTACTTGTCGGACTTGTACCCTGCCCGGTCTGCAGCGGATTGATGCAGGAACTTCTTTTTCCGTTTTCCACCGAAAAAAAAAGTCGTTTTGGTTTCTCCATATATTCAATTTCAGGCATGGATGCGACAAGCTCTACCAACGGCTGCGGAATCCTTAAAATAGCATATTCATTTGTGAGGTTATAAATTCCAATCTGAGCCTGTTCCTCCGGGAAACGCTCCGACAGCTTCTGCCGCAGTTCCTCTGTCGTTCCAAAAAATTTTACGATCACCTCCCAGCTATCATCTGCAACATCATATCCTACATCCAGATTCAGGGACTTTTCCCGTTCCTCCCGCGTGGCATCCAATGCCAGATTTAGTATATTTTCTATCTTTCCACAGTTTTCCTTCATGCGCTTTTCCGTTTTTTTCTCTATTCTATGCATGAATCCATCCCCTTAGCATAAACTAAACCAAAATAGAATGCGATCAGAATGTAAGGAAAAATATATGTGTGGAATTGCAGGTTTTTATAACGCAGAAGGAAATTATCAACAACAGAAAGAAAAATGGGCATCTGTGCTGACTTCCATGCACGAATGTCTTGCGCACCGTGGAAATGATGAGTCCGGGATCTATCTGTCAGATATGACCGGTCTCTCCCACGCGCGCTTAAGTATCCGCGACATTGTCACCGGGAAACAGCCGATTATACGCCAAAAGAACGGAAAGGAATACGCGATTGTATACAATGGCGAATTATATAACACCGAGGAACTCGCCCGCGATCTGCGGCAGTCCGGCTATGAATTTTCGACGACTACGGACACCGAAGTCATTCTTTATGCCTATATGCAGTACGGCGCCAGTTTTGTCCGGAAACTGAATGGAATTTTTGCCTTTGCCATCTGGGATGACAGCAAAAAACAACTTCTCTTATACCGTGACCGCGTAGGAATCAAACCGCTTTTTTACTCGTTTGTATCCGGACAGCTCCTGTTTGCCTCTGAGCCAAAGGCACTTTTTTGTTTTCCGGGATTCACTCCGAGGGTTTCTATGGATGGCATGCGCGAAGTTCTCGCGATCGGACCTGCCCGGACCATGGGAAATGGAATTTTTGATGATGTAAACGAAGTGCTTCCCGGACATTATCTCATTTTTTCTGAAAATACGATGTCCGATCACACTTACTGGGATCTGTTCCGCGCCCCGCATACCGATTCCTATGAACAGACAGTGGAAACTGTCTCTTTTCTTCTGCGCGATTCCGTGACCAGACAGATGGTATCCGATGTTCCGGTGTGCACGTTTTTGTCCGGCGGCATTGACTCAAGCATTGTCACCGCGATTGCCTGCCGTTACATGGAAAAACACGGTGAAACCTTAAATACTTTTTCCTTTGATTTTAAGGACAATGACATTTATTTTAAATCCAACGCCTTTCAACCGGAGCGTGATCTTCCTTATGTCAAAATCATGTTAGATCACTATCACACAAATCACACCTATCTGGAATGCGATGAAAACACGCTCTTTTCCGCACTCAGAGATGCCGTCGACGCAAAGGATTTTCCGGGTATGACAGACGTGGACTCCTCACTGCTCTACTTCTGTTCCCTTGTAAAAAAACACAATAAGGTCGCACTGACCGGTGAATGTGCCGATGAGATTTTCGGCGGATATCCGTGGTTTTACCGGGAAGATCTTTTATCCAGAGATGGCTTTCCGTGGTCCGCGGATATGTCTGTGCGAACGCTGTTTCTTAAGGACTCGTTCATAAACGATCTGGATCTGGCTGCTTACTCTCACGACCGTTACCAGACTTCTTTAAACCAGGCACCACACCTTTCAGACGAGACGGAAACCGAGCGGAAACGCTATAATATCGCTTATCTGAACATCAAATGGTTTATGCAGACACTGCTCGACCGCATGGACCGCACAAGTATGTACTCCGGTTTAGAAGCCCGTGTTCCATTTGCCGACCACCGCATCATCGAGTATGTGTTTAATGTTCCGTGGGAAATGAAATACCAGAATGGCGTTGAGAAAGCTCTGCTCCGTGATGCCTGCAAAGACCTGCTCCCGGCGGAACTTCTGCACCGGAAAAAGAGTCCTTACCCGAAAACCTATCATCCCGGCTATGAGAAACTTCTGATTGCAGAAATGCAGCACATCCTTGACCAGCCGGATGCACCGGTCAAGACCTTCATCGACACAAAAAAACTCGAAACCTTCCTAGAGGCACCGACCGAATACGGAAAGCCGTGGTTCGGACAGCTCATGGCAGGACCGCAGCTGCTCGCCTACTTCATCCAGATCAACTACTGGATGCAGAAATACCACCTGAATCTGTAATTTCCGGATGAGTGGAAACGCAGCCCCGGCTGTCCGGTCTGGCAGTCTGCCGGGTTATATCATTTATGTATGCATGGAAAGGAAGCGGGGCGCAGAATGAAACTTGTTCAAATTGCTTATTTATCAATATTTCCTTTTTGACTGCTCTCATTGTTTATATTCATTCAGCAATGGACAGTCCGCACAATATGTCCGTTTCATGACACACACTCGTCTTAGGTTTCTCGTGTGTGCGTTACATGCCAGAAGATCAGCAGAGAAGCAGGGCAAAAATCACCCGGTTTTCCTTTTGATTTTTGCCCTGCAATAAACGATGCTGATTCTGACATTTACTTGCGCTAAATAAAGTTGCAGAGAATTTTCCGTAGACGGACACAGAGAGCCAGACGTCCATTTTTTGAATGAACATAAACAATCGAAGAAGTCTAAAACGAACCATGGATAAATAAACAATCCGAGCTATTTTCACAGAGCACCTCTTGCCATTTCATTTTTTATTGTACGTTAAAAGCCATGGAAGAAACGCACCTCCAAATTTTTCATTCGGTCAATCGTTTTTTCGCTTCGTCGATCACATCCTGGATGAAGCCTTCTGTGTCGTCGCGGACGGTCTGCCAGTCAATGTGTTCCATGTCTGGCGAATCGAGGTCGGCGCCACGGAATACATCCGGCAGATTTTTTTCTTTTGTGATCGTTCCGATAAAGGAAAAAGTGCCAAGCAGTTCATCGCCTTGCATGACGGAAAGGTTTTTGACATTTATTTCGCAACCGTTGTCGTCTGGCTGGGTGGTGATATAGCCGCTCGCTGTAAAATTGTCGCCCTGATTTGTCTCATAGAGACAGTCCATATAGATAAAATTCACATGGGTGACAGACGGATTGCGGACATAGGTGAGTGTCAAGCGTTCTCCATTTGGCATTTCATAACTTAAAATACAGGTTCCGGCAGCTGTTCCGTCAATGATCATGGAAGCACCTTCTGTGATATCGGACAAATCGACCTCCATACGGCTCATCCGGCACAGGTCGGTCAGATACAGGGAAACGCGGATGTCATAGTCCGGCGTATCCATGCCTAAAAGCTCCCAGATAAAACCACCGGAACCCTCCGGGATCGTGACGAGGTATTCGTGGCTTTTTACATCATCGGAATCTGTTCTTGTTTTTCCGGTTTCCTCAATCTGAATCTGTCTGGTCAGTTCGATAATATTGGAGAAGTTGTCGTGAAACCATTCCTGATCAATATCATGTGTCAGCTCCGGTGCTTTTTTGAAATAAGTATTGCTGGTGGTCATGGCATAAGAAAGATTGTCTAACATTGGAACCATGAAATAAACGGTATTAGGATTCATATAAAAATCCATCTCGCCTACATTCAGCGTCAGAACATCCATATCGGAGATTATGGAAAGTTTCTTCTGCGCAAAAGAGCGCTCCCCGGAAATGTCCATGGAGGAGGAGTATTTAAAATTTTTGATATCGTTCAGGTAGGCTTTTCCCTCAAATGAGATATCCCCATTGAAGTAATCCTGGCATAATTCCATAATGTCAATGTGGTAGGCAATATAAGCCGGATCTTTCAGGGTATTCTGCATAAAATAAATGACAGACAAAAGCATTCTGGCACGTGGATTCTTAGAAATATAAACAAAACTGCAGAGAAACAGAAAAAGCAGACATGCAAAAAATATGCCACATCTGCGAAGAGGTTTTTTCTTTTTTCTGCCCGGATCTGTTTTGGTCTGCTCCATAAAAATGCTCCTGTTTTTATTCGTAATTGTCTATTTATTATAATATGAACGCAAAAAATTAACCACATAAAATGGATGATTTTTATAAAAATTTAATGTACAATATAAAAGACATAAATACCATTTTAAATAATTACAAAACAGTAAGGGCAGTTTTGCAATTATGACAGGAGAACCAGAAGATGATGAACGAATTTTGCAAGGGCGGAGGCTGCACGGCGAAGCTTGGACCGGGAATTTTGGACAAGGTATTAAAAATGATACCGAAAAAAGCTGACCCGAATCTGCTGGTCGGTTTTGACCATTCCGATGATGCGGCAGTGTATCAGCTTACGGACGAGCTTGCAGTGGTGCAGACGCTTGATTTCTTTCCGCCGATGGTGGAAGATCCTTATCTCTTTGGAAAAATCGCAGCCACCAACGCATTGAGCGATATTTATGCGATGGGAGGAGAAGTTAAAACAGCATTAAACATTGTGTGCTTTCCGGAGAGCATGGACGCCAACATTTTAGGACAGATTTTACTTGGTGGAAATGAGAAAGTGACGGAGGCAGGCGGCGTGTTGGCAGGTGGTCATTCCATCAATGATGTGGATGTGAAGTATGGACTGTCCGTGATGGGAACGATTCACCCGAAACGTATTCTGGAAAACAATCACTGCAAGGAAGGAGATCTGCTGCTTTTGACCAAGCCGTTAGGAGTAGGGATCGTCATGACGGCATCCCGCATGAAAGCAGTGTCTGAAGAAGCCTTTGACCAGGCGGTGGAATCGATGACTACTTTGAATAAATATGCGGCAGAGATTTTTAAAAAGTACGGGATACATGCCTGCACGGACATTACCGGATTTGGATTGCTGGTACATCTTGGTGAAATGCTGGGCGAAAACTTTTCCGCAGAGGTGTGGACTTCACAGATTCCTTATATCAGGGCGTGCGAGGATTATGTGGAAGAATTTTACATCACAGCCGCAGGACAGCGCAACCGCAACCATATCGGTGCACAGGTGGCATTTGAAAATTGCAGTTTTGCGATGGAAGAGATTTTATTTGATCCGCAGACTTCCGGGGGACTTCTTGTGGCAATCCCGGAAAATGAGGACAAAAAGGCGCTGAAGGAGATCGAAGCACTCGGACTGGACTGTGGAATAATAGGAAGAGTGACAGAGAAAAAGGAAAAGAAAATCTATGTCCTGAAATAAAAAAATACAGCAGCTGCTGTCGGTTGAAAAAATTGTAAATAAACAGATGGAGACATGAAAAATGAATATTCAGATTGACGCAAAAGGAAAACAGTGCCCATTGCCGGTGATCGAGGCAAAAAATGCAATTTCCGGCATGACTGAGGCAGGAATCGTGGAAGTGACTGTGGACAATGAGATTGCAGTACAAAATCTCACCAAAATGGCAGACCACAAAGGGTTAAAAGCAAAGAGCGAGAAAAAATCTGATCAGGAATATACGGTATGGATGGATGTAACGGAAGAGTTTGTGAAAAATAATATAAAGGATGGGAATGTTTCATCCACACCGGTCACTGGGGAAAATTGTATTCCGGACATCCGAAAGAAAAAAACAGTCGTTGTGCTCGGTGCAGACCACATGGGCGAGGGGGATGATAAGCTAGGAAAAATGCTGATGAAAGGATTTGTCTATGCGCTGACGCAGTTGGAGAAACTGCCACAGACGATTTTACTTTATAATTCAGGTGCATATTTAAGCTGTGAGGGTTCTGATTCCGTCGAAGATTTAAAGAGCATGGAGGCGCAGGGCGTGGAGGTCATGACCTGTGGAACATGTCTGAACCATTACGGATTGACCGAAAAACTGGCGGTTGGTTCTGTGACCAATATGTATGTGATCGCGCAGACAATGATGGAGGCAGATCACATTGTAAAACCATAAAGGATAAGGAAAATGAAAAAAAATATCATTATCGTCCGCGGCGGCGGGGATATCGCCACGGGCACAATTTATAAACTGCACCAGAGCGGTTATCCGGTTCTGGTGACCGAAATTGCAAATCCGTCTGCAATCCGGCGTCAGGTTGCATTTTCGGAGGCGGTCTATGAGAAAAGTTACACTGTGGAAGGCGTTACATGTTATTTTGCAGAGAATTTGACACGGGCATATGAACTCCTGAAGCAGAGGAAAGTTGCGTTGATGATCGATCCGGACGGAGCGGTGATCCGGGAGGTGAAACCGGCGGCAGTGGTCGACGGAATCCTTGCAAAGAAAAATCTTGGGACTATAATGGATATGGCACCGTTTACGGTTGCATTAGGTCCCGGATTTACGGCGGGGGTGGACGTGCATGCGGTTGTTGAGACAATGCGCGGACATAAGCTTGGCAGAATTATTTATGAGGGAAATGCGATTCCGAATACCGGGATTCCGGGTGTTATCGCAGGTGTTGCGAAAGAGCGCGTAATCCATGCAGAGTGCGCAGGTGTTTTATATGGAGAAAAAAAGATTTCCGATTACGTGCAAAAAGACGAAGTGATCGCCTACATTTATCCGGATGCACAGGCGAAGGACGCTTCCGGGCAGAGGGAAAAAGACGGTGCAGTTGCTGTGAAAGCCACTATTTCCGGGATTCTACGCGGACTCATCCGTGACGGTTATCCGGTGACAAAAGGGTTTAAAATTGCAGACATTGATCCGAGAGAATCCGAGTATGAAAACTGTTTTACAATCTCGGATAAAGCAAGATGTATTGCAGGAGGCGTGTTAGAGGCACTGCTTCATGCGGGAGTCCTTCCGGAGTGATGGAAATAACACAGACATTCAGATAAACTGACAGAGGGAAAGGCAGGAACGGCTGCAATGCTATACTTTGACAATGCCGCAACTACTTTGCAGAAACCAGAGGAGGTTGCACAGGCGGTAAAAGAATCATTTTCTTATATAGGCAACGCGGGAAGAGGAGCAAATGAGGCTTCGCTGTTTACATCCAGACTGATTTTTCAGACACGGAAACAGATCGCAGAGCTGTTTCATATGGAAGATGGGGAACAGTCTTCTGCGGCAGAGCGTGTGGTGTTTACCATGAATGCGACCGAGAGCTTAAATATTGTGCTGAAAGGACTATTGCATCCGGGCGACCATGTGATCACTACTGAGATGGAACACAACAGTGTTCTGCGACCACTTTATGAACTTGAGGAGAAGGGCGTCAGTGTCACGATCGTTGATTGTGAGAAAAATGGAACAATTTCCTGCGAAAAAATAAAGCAGGCAATCGGTAAAAATACAAAAGCAATTGTGTGTACGCATGCTTCCAATGTGACAGGTGATGGAAATGATATCGCACAAATTGGAACTTTGTGTGAAAAATATAATCTATATTTTATTTTAGACGCCTCCCAAACGGCAGGAACTGCAGGGATCAACATGGAGCAGGATCATATTTCTGCAATCTGTTTTACCGGGCATAAAGGACTGTTTGGTCCGCAGGGAACCGGTGGGATCGCACTGGCAGATGGAGTGTGTGTAAAACCGCTTTTATCCGGTGGAAGCGGCGTACATTCATTTGAGAGAAAACATCCCATGGAGCTGCCGGCTGCTCTGGAGGCAGGAACGCTGAACGGACATGGAATCGCAGGACTCCATGCTGCTCTGGACTGGATCAAAAAGACCGGGATCGCAGCTATCCATGAGAAAGAAATGGCGTTAGCTGAACAGTTTCAGCGAGGAATTGAAACAATTCCGGGCATTCACCTCTACGGAGGTGAAAAACGGGTGGCAGCGATCGTATCGTGTAATCTGGCGGATCTTGATTCCGCTTATGTCAGTGACTGCCTTGCAGAAGATTATGGGATTGCGACAAGGGCGGGGGTACACTGTGCACCTCTGATGCACACCCATTTTGGCACAGAAAAACAGGGCATGGTACGATTTAGTTTCTCCTGTTTTAATACGACAGAAGAGGTGGAGAAAGCAGTCAGGGCGATGCAGGATATTGCAGCGGAAAACCGTGGAAAAGTGACGGCATATGTCGGAGCCGGAGGAAAGACGTCAAGTATCCGAAAGCGTGCCGAGACATTGCGCGCAGAGGGAAAAAGAGTTTTGATCCTCACGACAACTAAGATGATGGTACCACAGGAGCAGGAGATATTTGCAGCGTATGAGCAGACCGGGCAGGAGAGCGTGATTTTGGATACCGGAGCTGTTTCAAAGGAGTGCAGGGCAGCAGAAAAGCAACTGAAAGAGCGGGTACAGTCTGTCCTTGACACATACGGCTGCTGTGTCGCAGGGAGCCTGATCCCCGGCACGGAAAAGTTTGGAATGCTGCCGGAAAAGCTGATGGAGGATCTGCTATATCTGGCAGATGAGATCCTGATCGAGGCGGACGGTTCCGCACATATGCCGGTCAAAGCCCCGGCGGAGCATGAACCGGTTCTGTTTCCTTATATGGATGAAGTGGTCATTGTCATGGGCGCACATGCGATTGGAAAACCGCTGCAGGAAGTGTGCCACAGAGCTGACTATGCAAAAAAGATTTTAAAATGTGACGCAGACAAAATTGTGACAGCGACAGATATCAGGGTGCTTGCGGAGCAGGGATATGCGATCCCGATTCAGAAACAATTTCCATGGATGAAAATTTCGAAAGTAACTGGAAAAGATATTAAGCTGTGTCTGACAGCTGAAAAGAAAGATAAAGAGAGGGACAAACAATGATTCGATTTAACAGTGACTACACAGAAGGATGCCATACGGCAATTTTAGAGAAGTTAGTTGAAACCAATATGGAGCAGACAGCAGGCTATGGAGAAGATGAGTATTGCGGACAGGCGAGAGAGCTGATCCGGAAGGCATGTGGGGATGAGCGTGTGGATGTGCATTTCCTGGTGGGAGGTACACAGACGAATGTCACTGTGATCTCAGCTGCATTAAAGCATTATCAGGGAGTGATCACGGCAAAAACAGGGCATATCAATGTCCATGAGACAGGCGCTCTGGAGGCATGCGGCCATAAATGCCTGTGTATTGAAACACCAGATGGAAAGCTGACGGCTGAGCAGATCGCAGCGTACACAGATGCACATTTTGCAGACGAGAGTTTTGAACATATGGTACAGCCGAAAATGGTATACATTTCCAATCCGACAGAGATCGGAACGATTTATAAAAAGGCGGAACTGGAAGCAATTTATCAGGTGTGCAAAAAGCGTGGACTTTATCTTTTTATGGATGGGGCAAGACTTGGCTATGGACTGATGTGCAAGGAAAATGACCTGACACTTTCTGATATCACAGCCAACACAGACGTATTCTATATCGGCGGAACAAAAGTGGGAGCACTTTTTGGAGAGGCAGTTGTGATCCGCAATGAGGAACTGAAAAAGGATTTCCGTTACAATATCAAACAGCGTGGCGGTATGCTGGCGAAAGGCAGACTGCTTGGAATCCAGTTTCTGACCTTGTTTGAGGAAAACCGGTATTTTGATATTTCCGCACATGCAGCGCGATTAGCGGAAAAGTTAAAGGACGAATTAACAAAAATGGGAGTGAAATTCTATATTGATTCTCCGACTAATCAGCAGTTCCCAATTCTGCCGGATGCTGTGCTTGCGGAACTGAAAAAGAAATATAGTTTTGCTTATCAGGAGCGTATGGATGAGACACACAGTGCAGTCCGTTTTTGTACCTGCTGGGCAACGAAAGAGGAAAACGTAGATATGCTTCTTGCAGATATTCGTGAGCTACTTGCCTGATTGAAGGATTATACTAAAAAAGACTGATTTATTCAGAAAATTTAAATGAAAATGAATATGCAGATCAGTGACAATAGGAGAAATGCAGCATGTCAGACAGAAAAAACATTTTACTCATTGCAACAGGCGGAACAATCGCATCCAAAAAATCAGACAACGGATTAAAACCACAGATCTCACCGGAAGAACTGATGCAGTATATTCCACAGGTGAAAGATATCTGTGATTTTCATGTTGTCCAGCTTTTAAATCTGGACAGCTCGAACATGGAGCCAGAACACTGGAAAATGATGGTGCATACTATCCATGAAAATTATGAAAAATACGATGGCTTCGTCATCGCCCACGGTACGGACACAATGGCATACACTGCGGCGGCACTTTCCTATATGATACAGAATTCAAAAAAACCGATCGTGATCACCGGAGCGCAGAAACCGATCGACCTTGAGATCACCGATGCAAAATCAAATCTGCTTGACAGTTTTTTATATGCATCCGATGAAAACTCGCAAGGGGTTCAGATCGTTTTTGATGGAAAAGTCATTGCAGGAACAAGGGCGAAGAAAGTCCGTTCAAAAAGCTACAATGCATTTTCCAGCATTGATTTTCCATGTCTCGCCATGATCCAGGATGGCAATATCATGCGTTACATTCCACCGGTTCCGTATGAAGAGGAAGTACGGTTTTATGAGGAACTGGATGAAAATGTGTATCTGATCAAGATGATCCCGGGAATCAAGCTGAGAATTCTGCGCAGTGTCTTTGAAAATTATGACTGCATTATTGTAGAAAGCTTTGGGGTGGGTGGTATCCCACGATCGATTGCAGATGATTTTTATAAGCTTTGTCAGGAGTTTCCAGACCGTCTCGTGGTGATGTCTACACAGGTCGCACACGAGGGCAGCGATATGACGATCTATGAAGTGGGACACGATATGAAAAAATATTGTCGTTTTTTGGAATCTTATGATATGACTCTGGAATCTGTCATCGCAAAGGTGATGTGGATGTTAGGCAACCGGGAGGCACTTAGCGGTGATCTGGAAGATATCTTTTATAAAAATGTAAATTATGATGTCATTTTCGGGAAAAACAGGAAGTGCTGACAGAAGTATCATCTCCCGGACAGCCCAGAGGGAAGAGAGAGGGGCGGCATGAATCTGCGTGCCCCCTGTAGGCTATACTATTGATTGGCTTTGAGAATTTTTACATCATCCAAAGATACACCAGAGAAAGCAGCAATTTCTTCCAGGGAAAAGTTGTTAGTTTTCAACATACGTTTGGCGATTTCAATTGCCGCATGTTTTTCACCCTCTGCAAAACCGTATTCATATTCAGCTTTCCGTAACTTCTTTTCTTCCAATTCTTTATCATACTCAAAAATACTCATACTGATAACCTCATTTCGGTTTCGGGCAAGAAATTCCGCCAGAATCCCTTCCCGGATGCATTCGTCCACAGCACGTTTTACAGCCTGATTTAAAGGCATGTCTGACGCATAGTGGCGCACTCTGGCAACATACTGTGCATATTCTTTTAACATACTGCAAT
>ERZ827522.1376-NODE-1376-length-21834-cov-5.172643_pt1 | contig 21834 bp, 18 predicted proteins | sample MGYA00519580_ERZ827522 | MGnify/ENA primary metagenome ERZ827522 (study PRJEB31778, sample SAMEA3449340) | human gut metagenome | biome: human gut; feature: human-associated habitat; material: faeces | place: United Kingdom | collected 2010/2012 ... | reverse complement strand
AAGGTGCTTGAGGATCAGGAGAATCTGGAAATCAAGCAGATGGAAGTGACAGAGATTCTTGCTGAGGATGGGGCTGACGGAAAAAAAATCATTACAGGAGTCAGAACTTATTCCGGTGCCACATATCGCTGCAGAGCGGTCGTATTGTGCACCGGAACCTATTTAAAGGCGAGATGTATTTACGGAGACGTCAGCATGCAGACCGGGCCAAACGGACTGCAGCCGGCAAATTATCTGACAGACAGTCTGAAAGAACTTGGAATCGAAATGTATCGGTTTAAGACAGGAACGCCGGCGCGTATTGACAAGAGAAGTATTGATTTCAGCAAAATGGAAGAGCAGAAAGGAGACGAGCGGATCGTACCGTTTTCCTTTACGACAGACCCTGAGGACATCCAGATCGATCAGGTTTCCTGCTGGCTGACTTATACAAATGAGAAAACACATGAGATCATCCGGAATAACTTGGACCGCTCTCCAATTTATGCAGGAATTATTGAAGGTACAGGACCAAGATACTGTCCTTCCATTGAAGATAAGGTTGTAAAATTTGCGGATAAGGACAGACATCAGATTTTTATTGAACCGGAAGGAATAAATACGAATGAGATGTATGTTGGTGGAATGTCTTCCTCTTTACCGGAAGATGTCCAGCATGAAATGTACCGCACGCTGCCGGGACTTGAACATGTGAAAATTGTCCGTAATGCTTATGCGATTGAGTATGATTGTATCAATCCAAATCAGTTGTATGCTACTCTGGAATTTAAAAATATTAAAGGACTGTTTTCGGGTGGTCAGTTTAATGGAAGCAGTGGTTATGAGGAGGCTGCCTGTCAGGGGTTAGTTGCCGGAATCAATGCAGCCATGAGCATTCTCGGAAAAGAACCGCTGATATTAGATCGCTCCGAGGCTTATATAGGAGTTTTAATTGATGATCTTGTGACAAAAGAAAATCATGAGCCGTATCGCATGATGACTTCCCGTGCGGAATACCGTTTGCTGCTCCGTCAGGATAATGCCGATCTGCGTTTATCAAAAAAAGGATATGAGATTGGTCTGATCTCACAGGAGCGTTATGACTGGATCTGTCAGAAGGAAGTATTAATCCAGAATGAGATTGAACGTGTTGCCGGAGTTAAGATCGGTGCTAATAAAGAGGTTCAGGCTCTTTTGGAAAGTTACGGAAGTATTCCATTAAATACAGGAACAACTTTAACAGAACTCATTCGCAGACCTGAACTTGATTATGAAAAATTAGCTCCAATCGATAAGGAAAGACCTGAGCTGCCTTATGATGTAGTTGAACAGGTTAATATCAATATCAAGTATGATGGATATATCGTGCGGCAGATCAAACAGGTAGAGCATTATAAAAAACTGGAAAATAAAAAAATAGCAGAAGATTTTGATTATGATGAAGTACCAAGCCTCCGTATTGAAGCCAGACAGAAGTTAAAACTTTACAGACCGTTATCAATTGGCCAGGCATCGAGAATTTCAGGAGTCTCCCCGGCAGACATTTCGGTACTTTTGGTTTATATGGAGCAGATGAAATATCATAAAGGAAATATAAAATGACATATAATTTAGAAAAATTTTTAAAAGGTCTGGAAGAACTTCAGATTGAATTAAGCGATAATCAGATACAGCAGTTTATCAGATATTATGAGATGCTGGTGGAAAAAAATAAAGTTATGAATCTGACTGCAATCACAGAATTTGATGAAGTCATTGAAAAACATTTTCTGGACAGTCTCTCCCTGATCAAAGTGTATGATCTCAAAAAAGAAGTTTCAGTGATGGACATGGGAACCGGCGCCGGATTTCCGGGGATTCCTTTGAAAATTGCTTTTCCGAATCTGAAGGTGACACTTGCTGATTCTCTGAATAAAAGAATATTATTTTTACAGGAAGTGATAGAGGAACTTGGATTAAAAGATATTGAAGCACTTCATGCGAGAGCGGAGGAGCTTGGAAAAAATAAGGAATACCGTGAAAAGTTTGATCTGGTTGTCTCAAGGGCAGTCGCAAACCTTTCTTCCTTAGAAGAGTATTGTGTTCCTTTTGTAAAAATAGGTGGAAATTTTATTTCTTACAAATCCGGTGAAATTGAAGAGGAAGTTGCTAATGCAAAAAATGCAACATTTTTGCTTGGAGGAAAAATGAAAGAAGTCTATAAATTTGATCTGTATGAGCAGAAAAGATCGTTTGTCGTGATCGATAAGGTGAAGGGAACACCGAAAACTTATCCGAGAAAAGCCGGAACACCGACAAAGACACCGTTGTAAAAATAATAGTTACTGAGTGATGTAATAATTGGGTGATAAAATAAATCACCATATACACAAACTCCTGTCTTTTTTATGATGCAATAACATGCTTAAATGTAAAAATTTTTACATTCTATTATAAAACGTGTTTTTAATGCATCATTTGGAGGACAGGAGTTTTTTCTTTTTATTATTAAATTCGAAAATAATCCTACTTTAAAAACATATCAATTGCTTCCGCAACTTTATCGGCAATCTCTAACTGTGGATATTTTTTACAGTTGGATAAGTATACGATTTCATTTCTGGAGTTTGTCTTTTTATAAGAATCTGCAATTGCGATTGCATCTTTCATGTTTCGACTCTCAATCACATAAATTGGAGTTTCTATTTTTTTCAGCGCATGTTCAATACTATTCTTTGTGTAATTTGCTTCCATGCTTGCCATTAAATATTTACCATGACTGAAATTCATGTGGGCTGCTTCGTAGTATGCGTCAATTAATTTGGAAGAAACCAACTGTGGTCTCGCATAATATTCCTCGCGGAAATCTTTGGTGATGTAAGTATTGCTAACTTTGATGTTGTAAAGGAATGTTCCAATCACAGGGAGTTCCAATAATGTTTTTTTCACAGAAGCATATTTATCGGTTGTAATATGAAGCTCTTTCAAAGAGGTCGGATTGATCGCAATAATAGAGTTTGCCAGATCCTTATTCATATTGCAAGCTAACGTTACAAATGAGATTGATTCATTCGATGCAATAATATCTGTTTTTTCTCCAATTACATTTTGGATAAAATCCGTCACAAGCTGAACATATAAATAATTGGTGTAAGTTAAGTACGGTTTTGCAGAGCGTCCACATCCAAGTAAGTCCAGTGTGTAGACAGTATGTTTCTTTTCCAGTTTTCGAATCACTTTGCACCATTCATAAGAAGAGCAGACCGGATCCAGATCGTGAATCAGCAATAACGGACTGCCTGATCCGCGTTTCGTATAATAAATCTGTCCGTTTTTCCAATCGTAAAAATTGCCGTTCTCTGCTTTCAAAATATTCTTGATATCAGCTGTCATATTAATAAATCTGTTAACAAAATGGATTGTTCCAGCGGCAAGAGCTGTCAACAGAAAAAAATGTTTGATATTCTTTTTCATAGAAACCTCCTTATTTATTTTATGATCATTAAAAGATGCATTTCATATAATTGAATAATCGTTTCACCATTTCATAATCATAAATCTTTATTTAATAATATTATATCCGCTTTTTATAACATATACAAATTAATTTTTGAAAAATCATTCATTTCTTTTACATATTTTGAAAATTTTAGTATACTTAGAAAAATAAGATAACTATAAATGTAGTATAATTGTTTTTAAAATAATGATATGGTATAATGTGCGTATGCAATGAGCAGTGCCATAGACAGAGAAAATAGTTTGTGACTGCTTGCAGGCAAAAAACTATTTTATTTGTCTATGATAGGGCGAATGCCCGTCAGCCAGGAAAATCTTTGATTTTTCTGGCGTGCACGGCGGACTGTGCTTCATGATATAATAAAGATTGCCGAGCGGCGAATGCCCGTCAGCCAGGATAGCAGCTTTATTAATGATTACTCAAAAGTAAAGGAACAAGTGATTATGGTTATAGAATATTTACAGCAAATAAAAGATTCTTATTTCGAACAAAAACATGCATTAGAAAAACAGTTAAATTTATTAGAAATTCAATTAAAAGAAAATACTGGAATGATAAAAATGTTGGAGGAAACAAATGATTCGTGCTATGAACTGTTTACACCTAGAAATGTTAATTCAAAGAATAAAGCTAAAATTAATGAACTGATGGAAGAACAGAAAAGTATCAATGAGTCTATAGAAAATTTGAAAAATTCTATCAAAGAATATTCTAGTAAGATAGAACAATTAGATCAGATAGTGGAAGAAGAAAATCGAGAAATTGAAATTGTTCAAGAATATACGGAGACAATGTCACAACAGAATATAGTAAGTGAAGATGAAAAGATAGAATCATCGGAAGATAATTTACTTGATGGTATGAAGAATATTTTGAATCGAGTGGAGTTATGCAGCCGGTTGATTGATATTGATCCAGTTCGATGCAGATTGGAATTAAGTTCTGTTATGAAAATTCTTACTGATCTGATTGAAGAAAAAGATGAATCGGATTTTTGAAATATATATTTCTAAAAGAGACACTTTTCCCAATTAAAATAAATTCATAAATCTATTAGGTAGATAAATTATATATAAAGGAAAAACACATATGAGTAACAAAATATATAAGAGTAAGATGAAAGATGAAAATAGATTACTTGGAAAAATTGTGAATATATCATTAATCGCTTTATCAATTATCTTTGTGTTATTATTTTTGAAAATAATAGTAACAGAAATATCATTTCATAAAATGATTGCGGAAATGGTTGAGGGGATTGATTATTACATTGAAGATATAGTAATAACAGATAAAGAAACTGTAGAGGACTATAATGGTTCGGAATCAGGATCAACGAATTATTTCTTTCACTATGGACATGATACTGATAAGCGGATGCAAGTAAATCAAAAAGTGTATTCTCAATATAATGTAGGAGATATGTTTCCAGCTTATACAAAGGATCATTATTATTATGGTTCAACAATTAATTCGGTTTTGCCAAAAACTGAGCATAAAAACAATGAATTAAGTAAAGCCGGTATCGTAACAATCGGTTGCCTAATACTATTACTGCTTATATATAAATGGATTGATAATTTAGAAAAAAAGATAAACAATCAATGGTCAAGATCTTAAAATGTTTCACGTGAAACATTTTAAGGTCTATTTTATATTTTAACAATATTTAGTAGGCTCTTATAATATGAAATACTATAGTTTGAAGTAACACACTAAAAATATAAATGTTTCACGTGAAACATTTTTGGATAATTAATCATAGCATTTGAAATATAGAAGTGTTATAATATACAACGTAGAAAAAAATAACGAAAATATCTGCTTATAAAATAGTAAATTATCCGGCTATTATGGAATGAAAATTGATCATATCATGAAGCAAAGCTTCATGATCGTTATCTACACTCGCTTCGCTCGGCAGTCTTTATTATATCATGTGCAAAAGTAGCACATGATTCACAGAGCAGTCTTTATTTATATTATTATAAAGAAATATAATAGCTAATAACAGAACTATGGGAAAGGAAAATATAATGGGTAGAATTATAGCAGTAGCAAACCAAAAAGGTGGTGTTGGTAAGACAACAACAGCAATTAATCTGGCTGCTTGTCTTGCGGAAGCAGGAAAAAAAGTATTAACAATTGACCTTGATCCACAGGGAAATATGACAAGCGGACTTGGAGTAGATAAAAATGAAGTGGAAAATACAGTTTATGAGTTAATGCTTGATGAATGTTCCATTAAAGAAAGTATGACGGATACGGTTGTAGACGGAATGAAAGTAATTCCATCAAATGTAAATCTTGCCGGAGCTGAAATCGAATTATTAGGTATTCCAGAAAAGGAATACATATTAAGAAATGCTGTTGATTATATCAAAGAAGATTATGATTTTATTGTAATTGATTGTCCGCCATCTTTAAATATGCTGACAATTAACGCAATGACAACTGCAAACTCTGTCCTGGTTCCGATTCAATGTGAATATTATGCGCTGGAAGGATTGAGCCAGTTAATACATACCATTGATCTTGTACAACAAAGATTAAATCCAAATCTTTTGATTGAAGGGGTTGTCTTTACAATGTATGATGTGCGCACAAATCTTTCTAATCAGGTAGTTGAAAATGTAAGAAATAATTTAGATGCAAAAATATATGATACATTGATACCAAGAAATATTCGTCTGGCAGAGGCACCATCTTATGGATTGCCAATTAACTTATATGATTCCAAATCTGCCGGAGCAGAAAGTTACCGTTTACTTGCAAAAGAAGTAATAGATAGAAAGGATATTTAAAATATGGCAACCGCAAAGAAAAATGGATTAGGCAAGGGACTTGATTCACTTATTACTAATAAAGTAAATACTGCAAAAACAACAACAGCAACAACAAAACCAGCTGTTAAAAAAGATGAAAAAGTAGTGGAAGGTATACTTGTTAACATTAATAAAGTAGAACCAAACAGAGAACAGCCAAGGAAAAATTTTGATGAGGATGCACTTTTGGAATTAGCAGAGTCCATCAAACAGTTTGGTGTTTTACAACCATTACTAGTACAACAGAAAGATGATTACTATGAGATCATTGCTGGCGAAAGAAGATGGAGAGCTGCCAAACTTGCTAATTTAAAAGAGGTTCCTGTTATTATCAAAAAATTAACAGAACAGGAAGTTGTAGAAATTTCACTTATTGAAAATATCCAGCGTGAAAATTTAAATCCAATTGAAGAAGCAATTGCATATAAAAGACTTTTAACAGAATTCAATTTAAAACAGGATGAAGTAGCGGAACGTGTATCTAAAAGCAGAACAGCAGTAACAAATTCAATGCGTTTGCTGAAATTAAATGAAAAAGTTCAACAGATGGTTATTGATGATATGATTTCTACCGGTCATGCAAGAGCATTACTTGGTATTGATGATCTGGAAAAACAGTACACAATTGCTCAGCAGATATTTGATGAAAAATTAAGTGTACGGGAGACAGAAAAATTAGTCAAAAAAATCCAGCAGGAAAAAAATCAGAAAGATACGGAAAAGAATAAAAAAATAGATCCGAAATTAGAAGCAATCTGCCATGACCTGGAAGAGAAGATGAAAGGAATTTTAGGAACAAAGGTTGCTATTAATCAGAAGGATAACAAAAAAGGAAAAATCGAAATTGAATATTATTCCATGGATGAACTGGATCGCATTATGGATTTGTTCAGAACCATTGAAAAATAATAGAGTATTTTTATAAAAATCGATTCAATAAAAATAAGTTCGTTATATGAAACAGCAGAAGGAGAAAAAATGATTTCACAGTATTTAGGATTTGATTCAGATTATATTATCATTGGACTAGCAGCACTTGTTTTAATACTTATTATTTTAATGATTATAAATGTAGTTCAAATGAGTAAATTGAAAAAGAGCTATAAGATTTTTATGAAAGGAAAAAATGCAAAGACCTTAGAGGATACACTTATTAAAAGATTAAATCAGGTGGATGATCTGATAAATGCAAATTCCGCAAACGAAAAAAATATAAAAACCTTATTCCAGAACATGCAGAGAACATATCAGAAAATGGGACTTGTAAAATATGATGCATTTAATGAGATGGGTGGCAAGCTGAGTTTTTCTCTGGCAATGCTTGATGTGAAAAATAATGGATTTATCATTAATGCGATGCACACAAGAGAGGGCTGTTATACTTATATTAAAGAAATCATTGATGGAAATTCAGTGATTGTTTTATCTGGTGAAGAACAGGAAGCATTAAACAACGCAATGGGGGAAAATAACATTGCAAAATAGAAAGACATATTATATAATAAAGTCCGTCTTGTAAATAGTAAAATTGGTTTACATAATTAAAAAATCGGAAAGGAGGATAGTAGTATGCACAAATTTTTAAGAGCAGTCGGTTTTTCAAAAATCACAAAAGAAGAGCTGAATGATATTTTTCAAAAAATAATAGAGAGACCAATGCTGCAGAAAGTGGCAGAGGATTCCGAAGGTAATGAGTTTGCAGAACTCTATATCGAGTTTGGAGATTTCTTTGGACTGTCTTTGAGAGGAACATTTAATGAGAATGATTCTTTTGAGATGAGCTACTACTATCCTTATTTTTGTGGTAATAAAATTTCAACAACGGAACAGATTGATATTGAAAAACATGCAGAAAAAGAGTCTTATGCAGGAATCTGTGATGAGGTAAGACTTGGCGTTACATTGATTTTTTATTTGCAGAATGTGGCGGATTATCTTGCTGTGAAAAATAATAAATTTTACATGAGTCAGGCAAATGGAACAGTGCTTGCTGCGCTTTCTACAGAAGGAAAAATTTTACTTCCTATTAATAAAGATGAACATAAGCAGAAGCTGACAGAACAGACTATGAACGAAAGAAATGGATTGATCGCTGCAGCCAGAAAGGGAGATGAAGATGCTATCGAGAATCTGACTTTGGAAGATATCGACACTTATTCCCTTCTTTCAAGACGTGTACAGCATGAAGACATTTTGAGTATTGTGGATTCTTACTTTATGCCTTATGGAATTGAAAGTGATCAGTATTCCATTCTTGGTGAAATCATGGATTGCAGGCTATTGCAAAATTCGTATACAGAAGAAAATGTTTATGCGATAGATATCAAATGTAATGATGTAGAATTTCCAATCTGCATCAATCAGAAAGATCTGATTGGTGAACCAGCAGTTGGAAGAAGGTTCAAAGGAAACATCTGGTTACAGGGAAGTATTAATTACAGAGATTAGTGATTTTTACAAAATCACTAATCTGATGAAAGAAAAAGATTGAACTTCTCTGATAGTTGGAATATAATAAACAAGTATTTGTTCCCTTAGTTAAATGGATATAACGGGGTCCTCCTAAGACTCTATTGTAGGTTCGATTCCTATAGGGAACGCTCTATTTTAAGCGGTAATGAGAGAAAAATCATTGCCGTTTTTTTGTTGTTTTTCTGCTAACAGCAAATCAAAAAATGAGTATTTTTGCTAACAGAAAATGCAAATTGCTAACAGTAAAATTATTGTAGATTTGCTAACAGGAATGAAAAGCTATAATGCAGCTGGTGTAAAAGGTTGTAAATTCTTGTAGCTAACAAAAGGGTGATGATAAAAATATTTCTGCTTGGAAAATATCAAGCCTGAATGAGTATTCCGTTCAGATTAGATTAGGTTCTAATCTGGGCGGATTTTTTTATTTCAGGAAGAAGGAGGATGCCTATGGCAGAAAAAGTGGATCAGATGGATCCAAATGAAAAGATCGTTGAAATAGCGATTGAACGGCTAAGAGTATTTGAAAACCATCCGTTTCGAGTGGAAATGGATAGCCAGATGAAAGATCTTCAGGACAGTATCAAGAAATACGGAATAATAACTCCGGTAATAGTGAGACCACGAAAGGAAGGATACTACGAAATCATATCAGGTCATAGAAGAATATTTGCAGCGGAAAAACTGGGATATAGAAAAGTACCTTCGATAATCCGCTACATGACAGATGATCAGGCAGTTATCGCAATGGTAGATTCAAACTTGCAAAGAGAAAGAATCCAACCGAGTGAAAAAGCATTTGCCTATAAGATGAAATATGATGTGCTCAAAAGAAAATCAGGAAGAAGGAAAGCTGGCCAAGTTGACCACAATTCAGGGAAAAAGGGATTGGAGATTATTAGTGAGGAAACTGGAGACAGTCCTAAGCAGGTACAGAGATATATCAAGATGGCTGATCTGATTCCTGAATTATTGGAAAAGGTAGATGATGGTTCAATGGGATTTACTCCGGCTGTGCAGATAGCATATCTAAAGAAAAAAGAGCAGAAGGATGTACTTGATGCTATGGAATTAACATTATGCACGCCATCGTTATCGCAGGCAATGCGTATGAAAAAGCTGAGTGCTGATGGGAAACTAACAACCCAGAGAGTTGAAGATATTCTAAGCGAAATAAAGCAGAAAGAAACGGACCGGGTAGTGTTTAAGAATGATCAGCTTCATAAGTATTTTCCAAAGAATTATTCTACGGAACAGATGAAGAGAGAAATAATTGAACTTTTGAAATTGTATGTACTGAATTATTAAAAACAGGAGGAAATGTTATGTGTAAGGTTATTGCAGTATCAAATCAAAAAGGTGGAGTCGGAAAGACCGTATCATGTGTGAATCTGGGGATAGGTCTGGCTCAGGAAGGAAAGAAAGTTCTGCTGATAGACGGAGATCCACAGGGAAGTCTGACAATCAGCCTTGGATATGAGGAGCCGGATGAAATGGAGTATTCTCTGGCAACACTCATGATGAATATTGTAAATGATGAAAAACTGAATATGGAAAAAACAATCCTTCATCATAAGGAAGGCATCATTCATTATAGAAATTACACTTTGCTGAGTTACATTAGAAAGGTTCGGATAATTTTTCAATGGGTCAGTATAGAATACAGGCATAAATTCTTTAATGGGATTTACCAATAGAAAAGGTCAGCAAGAAGGGTGCAGGATGAATGGTGCAGATGCTGATCAGACAGCAAACACGGTGGCTGTTCCGGAAAGGGTGGATGCGGAACTTTTGATGAAGGTTCTGAGAAATCCGGAGATGACGGCTTTGCTGACGAGCCTGGCGAAGAGCTTGAATTAAAAACAGGTCAGAGATTCGATTCTGCATTAGTGGCGGGATCATGATGCTGTATAAATTAGCTATCAACAGGGTAAGATATTATTACAGTTGCTAACGATCAAGTAAAAATGAATTCTACTTGACATATCGGAAAGTTAACATATAATGAGATTGAGGAGGTGTCGTATGAATAGCTATGCAAAGTATATTGAAACTGTGATCGAACAGGAGCCTGAGAACAAGCTTTTGGAAGCAAGCATTTTATATCAAAAATCGTTCGGCACTGTTCCTGAAATGACCTACTATAAAACATTGGAAAGAATGAGCAAACAAGGTTCCCTTGTACATCTTACCAAGGGTCTTTATTACAGACCAAAGAAATCTCGCTTTGGAACAATTCCAATCAGTGAAAAAGAGATTATTGGTCACTATACGAACAATGGCCGGGGAATTGTAATTGGCTACAGACTTTACAATCAAAAGGGCTTAACAACACAGATAAGCAAACGGGTTGAGGTTCTTTCTTCTGCTGTTACAGAACAAAAGAAAAATATCAAAAATATTTGTGTGACAAACAGTGGGATTGATTTGACGCAGGAGACGATTCCGGTAATTGAAACTATGGAGATTCTTCAGAACTATAAGTCCATTGAAGATATCAGAAAATCTGCATTAGCAGCATATATGAGAGAATTTGCGACGGAATACTCTGATACTGCGGCGGTGTTTGTCCTGAAAAATCGGAAGTATAAGAAATCTACGATTGCATTTCTGGAGCGCTTTCTGAATTATCTTGGTGTTGAAAACACATTGCACCAGTTTTTATCAGCCCTCTCATCGTATGCAATTCCAGAAATGGAGGAATTCTATGAACCTGCACGAGCATAAAGAAGAATTTGAAGAACTGATTGCCATTGTAGCAGATTATATAGGAGTTCCTGCTGATGCGGTTCGCATGGATTACTATATTGTTCAAATGATGCAAAACCTTCAAAACAGCGAATACGCCGAAGTTTGTGTGTTTAAGGGAGGAACTTCTCTCAGCAAATGTTATCCAGGATCTATCAATCGTTTTTCCGAAGATATTGATCTGACATTCATACCTGTAGAAGATATGACTAATAAGAAATACAGCAAGGCTTTGAAACGAGTTGAAGATACTATCTCAGCCGGTTTTTTGATGGAGAAAATTGAAGAGGAACGTAATGACCGAAACAAAAGTGCATTTGTTTGGCCTGAAAATGAAAGCAAGGAAACCTGCCGGGTAAAACTGGAGATTGATTCCAGTGTAAGACCGGATCCTTTTTCAAAGAGAAGCATGAAAACTTATATTCAGGAATATCTCGAAGAGAAAGGCATGCAGGATGTCGTGACCGAATTTGATCTGCAGGAAGTCAAGGTAAATACACTTGATATCACACGAACGTTCCTGGATAAGGTAATGTCAGTCAAGAGGCATGCAATCTGCGGAACTCTTCCAAGAAAAGTGCGTCACATATATGATGTTACGGTACTTTTGGATCGCAGTGACATTCAGGATTTCCTGAATAATACCGAACGGCTGAAGCAGCTTCTAAAGCTCACAAAAGAAACGGACAGCTTCTATCTTCAGAAACGTAATATTTCTGAAGATTATGATCCGTTGGGGGCATATGCCTTTGAAAACTGGAAACAGTATTTCAACGATGAAATTCGTGGAAGATATGAAACTCTTCATGAAGATCTGCTCTACACATCCAATCGGCAGAGCTTTGAAAAAGCAATTCAGGCATTTGAATTTATCAGTCACCTGTTTGCTTCCATAGGTGAATAGGTTATTAAAAATCTACAATAAAAAGCCAGATACTGAAAAGCAGTGTCTGGCTTTTTCCTTGGTTCTCCTATCGGAGAAAGCCACCTGCGTGATCAAATACAGAAGGTTATTGATGAACAGGGACTGCCTGATGTGGTATTTCATGTTTTATTCTGCTTTGGATATACTAATATTGGAATAGAAAAGTGCGAAAGGTTGCAAAAACCTATTTCAAAGTCCATCCATCAGGTCTTGCCTATGTTATCTGAATGCGCCTCAAAAAACAGTTTTTACATCTGTATTGTAATTCCAACAAGAAAGGATTCCTCACCGGGAACAAGATCGAGATCACCGCCATGGCCTTCAATGATTTTTCGGACAGAGGAAAGCCCGATTCCATGATCAGCAGATGTACCCTTTCGGGAGAGGAATGTTTTTCCCTCCTGCAAGGCCAGACCGTCGTAAGTGTTTTCAATCTTCAAAAAGTACATATTGCCTCTGGTTTCGCCTGCAATGAAAATGCGGTGCACCCCCTGTTTTTGGCGGCTGCACGCCTCAACGGCATTGTCCAAAAGATTGCCCAGCACCGTACACAGTTCCACATCGGTAAGCGGCATCTGATCGGGAAGATCGAGCCGCACCTGAAATTCTGTCCCTTGTGTCTGCGCCATGCCGTAGTAGTATTCAATCAGCGCATTTACGACGGGATTTTTACAGAACGCAACATAGGAGTGACCCGATGACGCCGCAACCTGTTCTTCTACCTGTAACAGGAAGGAGCAGATCTCCGTCTGCCCACGTTCAGAGGCCATGCGGTCTATGGTGCGCAGATGGTGTTTGATGTCGTGAATCAGCCTTCTGTTTTCTGCCGCTGCTTCAGAAACCTGACGGCTGTATTCGGTCTGCATAGAAAGCTGCCGGACGACCTGCTTGCGTTCTTCCTGAAAAATCAGGCTGTTTCCATACCCCTCTACCACATCGCGCCAGAGGGAATAACCGATGGCTGCTGCTATGAAAAAGCTGCCCCATTCCAAAAACCAACCGCCGATAACCGGCTCATAAACCGGCAGAAGGCGATCCCATATAAAGGCGCAGGTTGCGGCTGCCGCAGCATAGAAGATCGGCCTGCTCCGTTTTTCTCCTCTGTGAATGGCAAGCACAGCGATGATAAGCAGATAGAGCGCAGATGCCGCCTTATAACAAAAGACCGATGCAGAGAAGAAACGAATCGCTCCAAGGGAGAGATGGGAAGCCATCATGCCATACACAAACGCATATACCAGGAAGGCAGCGCCCACCCCATTACTGATGGCCGCAGGCAGGAAGCCCGGCCTGCATATCCGGTTTTGCAGAACCACAATCAGCCAGGTAACCAGATAGATACAGAACAGTTCAATCGTGTACCAGGGGAATACGGGAACCGCAGCCAGCATATGAAGCACAGGATAGGATGACAGGCCACACATGGCAAGGCAGATCAGTCCGAACAGGAATGTATTTTTCTGTTTCATCCGGCGGCTGAAATAAAAGGACAGCAGCGCACAGACAAAGGTAACCGTACAGCCAAACAGGCAGAATGCAAACCGGATTCCTCTGGTTGTATTGACCGCCAGCATCGTTCCGAAAGCAGGCGGATAAACAATCCCTCCGTAAAAGTGGTCATAGTTGCTGACCGCTATGGTGAGTGTGACCGGTTTTCCGCCATGAAAAGTGACCATGCGGTTTTGAACCAATGGTGTCCCCTGTGCCGGTTCCCCCATTTGCAGGATCAGGTCATGATCCAGATAAAGGTTGTAAGCAGAAAACACTTCCGGGATTTCCAGCGCATATGTTTCCTTCCGTTCCGGCAGAAAGAATGTCATCTGATAAGTCCCGCAGCCATAGGGAGAAGGGTTTGCAGGGCTGGAGAAATTGGTCTGCTCTCCGATGGAAAGGTAGCGCATATAATGGCTTTCATCCCGTATTTCTTCCGGGGTCAAAAGCGCGTCAGGATAAAATGCCCAGCCGGATACCAGAAAGCGCACCGGTGACTTTTGAAGTTCTTCCTCAGAAAGCGCCAGGATCCCATTTGCCGCCTGAATTGTGTTCTGGCTATATTTATTATTAAACTGATACAGGCCAAGAAAAAACAGGGATGAACACAGGCAGACCATACATAAGGCAGCATATTTTTTTACCGCAGAAGATACCATCTTATTTTCGCCTCCTCCTTAGGAAAAATTCACCGGCAGACAGAAGAAGCAGACAAGCCGGAATCAAAAGGAGTATGGGCGACCGGCTATGCTCTGTGTCGGCGGCATGTGCCAGGGAAACGGCATCTTCCTTTACTGCAAGGGTGTATGTCCCTGTATGGCTGATCTGAAAGGAGGCGGCTTTTGCCGCATCGTCATAGCCGGTCATGGGAACTTCCACGCCGCTTTCATCACAAAGGAACAATGTGCCGGCTGCCGGGTCATTTGGATAGGGCAGCATGACAGAAACATCCGGCAGGGAGTTGAGCACAGTTCCATTGATGGAAAACGAAAAAGAAAAACCGCCATCCGTATCCTTTTGGATGATGACTTCAATCTGATCTTCGTTTTGGATACCCTCCGGCAAGGCGTCTTTGGGTATGCTGATGGTGATTCCCTGTTTGGAAAAGACGGCTCTTTGCTCCCCTGTTTGCAGCATCATCAAAAAGCGCGTGCCGGAAATCCGGTCGGTGGTTTCATCGAAGAACTCTGAAAAAACAGGTTTTTTGGAATCCGCACTTTCCGGGGGCTGCTGCAAAGCGGTATTTTCCTCTGGCTGATCTGATACAACTGGCGTTTCGATTTCCGGTATGGTCGGTTCATCGGAACCAGCGTCTGGTTCTAATGCGTCCTCAGAATCATCGGAATCCATTCCACCGTCATTTGTTACAGGCGGTTTTGGAGGCTTTGTGGAGGGTCTGTCTGTGAAACCGTCATCCTGATCGTCGGTATCTTCAGGAGGCGGCTGAATGATGGTATCGGGTGGATTTCCGCCTGCATCCCCTCCATCCCGGTCGCCTTCATGATACCCTTCAAGGACAATTTCATCTGCGTAGGTAAAGGACAGGATGCCGGTCTGTCCGCCGTCATAATCAACCTGAAGGCGGTAACTGCTGCCCGGTGTCAGCAGACGGGTGGCAATCGAGAGCATTTCCTGACCCACATAAACGCCACTTTCCAGACGGTTCCATGAACCGTTGTTTTCGGACAGCCATACGCTGATCTCATCCAGTTCCCCTGATGGTGCAACCCAGGGAAAATAAAGGCTTCCTCTGCGAACCAGGAAGCAGTTGATGTCCGGGCTGCCCGGAGCCTGAACAGAAACAGGAATTGAAATTTCAGGGAAATCGACACGATCCGCAAATATGGTATTTTCCGGTGCAGTCAGCCTTCCGGTTGCATGGTACAGTCCCACAGTATTCAGATCAATACCGGAAAAATCCCATTCCACCACAGCGGTGTAGCTGGTTCCGTTTTCCGCATAGCATTCCAGATAATACGGGGAAGCAGCGAACAATGCTTCCAGTGCTTCGGTTCCGCTGCCCTGTTGAACCGCAAACGCATCCGTATAAGGATACCATTGCTCTATGGAGGTAATGACAGCAGGCGGCATTTCTTCCACCCGGACGGAAATCTGAAGCTCCTGCAAGACAGCTTCACCAAAGGCATACCCCTCCGGCAGTTCAATCCGGCCTGCTGCGGCATATTCTCCCGGAGTGGTCTGGTCAATGGCTGAAAAATCCCATGCGACAGAAAATGTTTCCTGCCGGATTTCTTCACCTGCTGTTACAGTGGCGCAGACGGTTTGATACTGAAGGGCCAGCTGATAAATTTCCTCCAGGTCATCATCAGACGGTGTGGTTCTAAGGGGCAGGGTGAAATCTGGCAGGGAGAGCAGTTCGCCTTCATTTTGTATTTCTGTGACAAGGATGAGGGATACTTCTTCCGGTGCTTCCGGTGTTTCCGGGGTTCCGTTATCCAGTGTCCCCGGAGCCTCGCTTTCTAAATCCGGCAGAATCTCCGTTATTTCATCGGCATTGGCTGGGGTTGCGGTTTCAGCGGCAAATGCTGGGATACTGCCGGTGAAGCAGAGAAGGCAGGCCAGACAGCCACCCAGAATACGCCTGTGTATTTCCTTCATTCTCATACGATTCCCCCCATTCCAGAGAAAACATATTGACGGTAGGTTTCCCGCAGCTGTTTTCCATTGCGGAGAGCAATCGGAAGATTCTCCCCGTTTATCAAACGGAAGGTCTGACTGTCAACATGGCTGATATAATCCATGTTGATTAAAATGCCCCGGTAGCAGGGCAAAAAACGCTTGTCCTTCTGCAATGCGGCAGTGACCTCCTGAAAACCTCCGCTTACCGGTATCACGCGTTCCGCCGTATGAATCCGTGTCATACGGTTTTGATAATCTATGTATAGAATCTTCTCTGTGGGAAGTTCCAGCTTTTGACGGTCAGCCATAACCGAAAGTGTCATCACTTCATAGGGCGGTTTTAGCTGGCACAGCTCCATCGCTTCTTCGAAATCTGCCTGATGGAGCGAAAGCGGCTTCAGCAGATAATAGCTGGCGGACAGGCTGTACCCCATCCGGGCATAATCTTCTGTAATGGTCAGAAAAACGATCTTACAGAGCCTGTTTTTCTGGCGCAGCCTTCTGGCGGCCTCTATTCCATCCATGTTCTCCATATAGATGTCCATAAAGACAAGCTGAAAATTGACCTGGGCGGCTACTTTCAGAAAATTCTCTCCGTCCTCAAATTCTGTCAGCGTATAGTCCAGCTGATGCTTTTTCATATAATTTTCCAGGCAGGCAGACAGTTCTTCTCTGTCCTCTGCTCTGTCATCCACAATCGCAATCTGCATCGTGCCATCTCCTTTGCACAATAATCCAATATTAGTATAACATAAAACCGCAGGAAAAAACTTGCGTCTTAAACAGGAAACCTGCGTCTTAAACAAAGTCGGTTGCATTTCTCTTGACAAGATGCTACTCTAATTATACTACCAGACTTTCCGATGAGAAGGTCTGGTTTTTTTATTTTTCTTTTCAGGAAAGGAGGCTCAGCATGAAAATCGCACTTTGTACGGAGCTGAGAAATGTGGAATGGTTTGAAAGCAGGCTGCGCTCCCTTTTTGATGGGGATGGGCAGCTTGCGATTGACGAATTGTGGAATGAGAACCAGCTTGCTCAGGCACTCCGGCGGAGCCGCTACCATGCGGTTGTCATCGCCATGACCGGGGCAAGGGGATTGGAGGCTGCCATTCAGGCAAAGCAGCTGGCACCGGAAGTACCGCTTGTCTGGTGGACTGATGATGAAAACTTCGCCTTGATTGCGTATCACCTGCGTATCTCTGCGTTCCTTTCGGCAGACTGCTCCGATCAGGAGCTATATGAGGCGATAAAACCCATCACAAAATGGAGGTGCGAACATGCGAATTGCGCTGTGCAGTTATAGCCAGAAAGAAAAAGAAACCGCTTTGCTGATGAAGCTGGGCAAAGTAGACCGCTTTGATAACGGCGTGTTTTGTACCTATGCCATGCAGCGGGATGGGCCTTATGACGCTGTGGTGGTCATGGAGGACGGAGCCAGGGGGATGAATTTCTGCATGAGTATACGAGGGTACAGCAGGGATGTCCCTCTCCTGTGGATCAGCGACCAGGCAGAGTTTGAACCCCAAAGCCGCAGGATGCAGGCGGACACCTTTTTGGTGAAGCCTGTGACGGAATATCAGCTGCGGGAGGCAGTATCCCGGCTGCTTCAGAAAACAACGAGAGGGAACGAACAACGTGAGGAGGATGAATAAAATGAAATGGAAATGGAAACGGCCGGCCGCATTTTTACTGGCGGCGGCAATGATTTTTACGATGCCGGGAGTTCCGGCATCTGCGGTGGAAACTGATGTGTCCGGTGTGTCCGGGAATGCTCCGGCGGAGTGCAGCTGCGAGACCCACTGTGAGCAGGGGGCGCTCAATCCCGACTGTCCCATCTGCTCTGCGGAAGATGCAGACCTCTCTGCCTGCAAGGGAACAGAGCAGGCAATATCCCTGATGGCAGCTGCGGCAGACCATGAAACCATCTCCGGCAATGTTACCTGGGAGAACAGAAACATAACTACCCCGGTGACGGTGAAGGGCGACACAACAATCACGCTGAAAGGCGAGAATACCATTACGATTACCGAGACCGCATATGACGCCGCTCTGGATATGTATTCCGCCAATCTGACCATTCAGGGAAGCGGCAGTCTGACGGTCACTGTTCCTGGCAGGAAATATGGTATTGCGGACGGCAATTGGAGCGACACCGCCGGCGGGACGCTTACCATAAAAGACGGGGCAAAGATAACCACCAACGGCGGTCAGTACGGCTTGAGCGCTAAAACCATCGTGATTGAGAGTGGAACGCTGAATCTAAATTCCGGTTGGGGTATTGGCACTGCATCCCTGACCATGAACGGAGGAACCCTTTACGCCACCGGAAAATATGGTGCGATTTCGAATAGTAGGTATGGAAACGCCCGAAACATCAACAACAGCCTGACCATTCTGTATTCGGACAAACAGAATGCAAAAACAGACGATATGTCGGTCGGCACAGCGGCCGATACGACAAGAGAAGGGGAAGTCAAGACCATCTATATCGCCAAGATGGCGCCCCGCGCAGGACTGATCGTCGGCGCGCAGCAGGGAACCCTGCAGGAAAGCTTAGGCCGTCAGACGGCGACCTTCTCCGTGACCGGCAGCAAGGTCAAGATGGATACCCTGAACGTGGAATTGGAGGGCAAACCCACCGGTCTGACGGTGGAAAAATCCGCTGACAACCAGACCATCACCGTTACCGCCGACAACAACGTCAAGGAGGGCCGCTATAAGCTGAAGCTGACCGCAGACAGCGAAGCAGGATTCTCTCCTGCCAAGGCGACCGCCACCGCAACGGTCACCGTCGCCGCCGCGCCCAGAAACCCCATTACCATAAAAAAGCAGGCGGAGGTCGTATATGAGAAATTAGGTGGGGAAAGTGTAGCGGTTGTCGATGTCAACGCCTCTCTGGAAAGCGGTCAGTCCGGTAAAATCACCTATCAGTGGTATGTGAACGGAAAAGAATGTCAGGGCACAGGCAGCGGCAGTTATAGTAAAATCGTCCTGACCAAGTCCAACCTGACCCCAGTGGAGGGCAGGAACTGGGAGTACAGCGGCCAGGTCTACTGCAAGCTGTCCTATAATAAATATACCGTAAATACAGACACGGTCGCCGTTACCGTTAACACCTGCCCCCATGCAAAATACACCCACGAGGGCAAATGCCAACAGTGCGGCGAACCGTGTCGTGCGGAAGTGCTCTTTATTCGCAACGGTTTCCCCTATGCGTTTGAAGGCAATGAGGCCGGGGCTGGGGGCATTCTGGTCTCCGGCGGAACCGCTTATTTTGTGCGGGATACTAACGCAACCTTGAAAGCGGGGAACGGCGATACGGCGAACATGGACCTTACGCTGGACCTGCAGGGCCACAAGGTCAAGGCGCTGGATCTGCAAAATTTCCCGTACAACAGCGTTACCATCAAAAACGGCACGATAAATGACATTGCCACCAGCGCCCCCGCGGTGTTGATATTAGACAGCGTTACAACAAGCGCGGGCACCCTTGATAAACTGTTTACCCTGACGGTAAAGGGCGACTGCGTGTTTAAGAGTCAGGTGAATTTCCTCGGGAAAACCCAGCTCCAGGGCGGCACGTTCCAAGGTGGAATCAATGCAGCACTTGGTGAGGAGGCCCTGGCTCTGCTGGCAGACGGATATGCCTTTGCAGACGCCGGTAGCGACGAAATTCTGAACGTTTCCCATGTAGATATTTCGAATAGAGCGGTCAAGGTGGTCGAGCATACCGACCAGTATCATAACGGCAAATGTGCCTGCGGCAGAGTCTGCGACCATGCGGGCAAGGTAGACAGCGCCGGTTACTGCACCCGCTGCCAGATGCTGGTGGAGGCATTTGAAACCGGCGGCAAGCGATACACCAGTCTGGAAACAGCGCTGGCTGCCGCGCAAGACGGTGACACGATCACGCTGCGGGGGCCTTTGGACATCGAGAACGCAGAGCCTATCGAAATCAGCAAAAATATTGTACTGAACTTGAATGGACACACCCTGAGCAAATCCGCTGGGAAGGGGCTTCTACGTATCCTCGGCTCCAATGTAGCCATCATAAACGGCAAGGTGCAAAACACCCATCCCAGCACCCCCTATCATGCGGTGGCGGTCGGAAAATCTAAGCAGACAGGCGCAAAGCTGACGCTGGACAATGTCACCCTGGAGGGAAGCGTAGGCGGCGGAACTGGCGTCCGTGGATTTGGGCTTTTCTTCCTTACCGGGAACGAAGCCGTGGTAACGAGCGGCACGTTCACCGGCGGCATCTACACGGAGGGAACGCTGAGCATGTCCGGCGGCAACGCGGATCAGCTGAAATTGGGATATAATAGCAATATTCGTGTGACCCTGTCCGGCGGCTCCTTTAACAGCATCAAAATCCCGAAGAACCCAGATTACCAGTCCCTGCTGGCAGAGGGCTATGCCTATCGGAAGCAAGACGGCGCATTGGTCAAACTGTCGGAGATGAATGAGAATACTGCCGTAACTGTTGTGAAGTGTAGCCACCCGGATGAGCATTCCGGCGGGAATGTCTGCCCCTACTGCGGCTATGCCGCTGAGGTAACAAAGACGGACGGCAGCATTTCCTACCATCGGGCGGCAGACACGGCCATCGCCGCAGCCAACGGCGGTACAGTGAAGCTACTGGCAGATGCAGGCGAGATCACCATCAGCAGCCCGCTCAAGCTGGATCTGAACGGTAAGACGGCGGCAAAACTGACCGTCACCGGAGATGTCACGCTGGCATCCCTCCTGCCGGAAGGCTACGCGTTCAAGAGCGGCAGTACCTGGATCAGCGACCCTATCGGTACGGAGCTGACCAATGTTTCTATGGCCAAGATCCCCATCAAGAGCATGGACTATCCCACCGAGATGAGCATGACTTATGGCGGTACGGGGATGCTTCTTGTCAAGGTAGCGAAGGAAACCGGCACAGGCGCTGTGAGATTCCAGTGGTACAAGGTGGAGGACGGCAATGCCACAGCGGTTGGCAGCGCGACAACAAAGAATCAATTTGATCTTTCTGCGCAAAAGCTGTCCGCAGGCCGGCACACCTTCCGATTTTCCGCCACTTGCAACGGTTACGAGAAGATAAGCAAGGATATTGTTGTGACGGTAGAAAAGGCCAGCATCGGCGCAAGCCGCATCACGCCTCCCACAGCGCAGGAAAATCTGACCTATACCGGCCAGGAGCAGGCGCTGATTACCGCGGGCAGCGTGACCAGCGGCGGCACCATGCAGTACAGCCTGACCGAGAACGGCAC
>ERZ827522.1375-NODE-1375-length-21853-cov-12.607212_pt1 | contig 21853 bp, 19 predicted proteins | sample MGYA00519580_ERZ827522 | MGnify/ENA primary metagenome ERZ827522 (study PRJEB31778, sample SAMEA3449340) | human gut metagenome | biome: human gut; feature: human-associated habitat; material: faeces | place: United Kingdom | collected 2010/2012 ... | reverse complement strand
ATGCTCGCTATGCAAATTATAAAAGGCACAAGGGGTAAAGTAAGTTCATAACAAGCCGGGATAACGGACTAACGCCGTTCCCCGCCAAGCCATTAGATGTAATTATATGACATGAAAATCTATGAGAATAAAATATTGAGAATACTTGGATTTATTTTTATTTGGATTTATGTATTCGGTGTGGGCATTTGCTTTGCTGCAAAATGGTATGCTATTGGAATATCAGGAGCTATCTTATTGGTTGTTTGGTTAAATTCCGGACTTATTGGTGATACTATTTATAAATATAGAGTAAAACAGGCTACAAAACAAATAAAAAGGTATGGAATACAATTATTTGTTGATTTAAACCAATGTAAAGTCACTACACAGAAATGGAATACCAAGAAATCAAGGATGCAAGAGCCTATCTTTCGGATATTCCATACATGGGAAATCCAATTTTGGAATGGTGTCAGTGGCTATTTATTCCCTGACATTTATCATAGTGAACAAATCGTGTCCACTACAATATACACCGTAACGTACACAACCAAATACAATGGAAAGACAAAAACATTTCGCAGTGATGTAATCTTGAAGGAAAAAGTTTCATTGGAAATACTATTGCAACACTATGAAATGACAACGATTTACATAAATCCGAAGAATGACAATCAATATTATTTTGATTTGGATTTTCTAAAATAGATACAGCTAACAACGCAGGATAACGGCAAGTCGTTCCCTGCTAACCATTAAATAAACAATGAGTTCGCCTACTATCTTTTATAATCTTGGGAAAATTACAGTTTGGCTTTGGTACAGACTGATTAAAAAGAAGAAATTCAAATACAAGGATATGATATTCCAATATCCGGGTTGGTTGTTTTGGGTTATCGGCTTGGGAATTGGAGTATTAATAATAGTATGCGGTTATTTTCTGCTTATCCGGCTTGAAAACCAAAGAACAATATGAGTAGCCTTATCACAGCAAAGAGATTTGGAAAAGTTCTAATATGGGTATGGAACAGATATATAAAGAAAGCCGCCATTCCTTTTGAAGAACTTGATTTCCATTACCTCGATTGGGCTTTCATTATTACAGGTTGTATCTTTTTCGGGGTTGTGGCAGGTGTTACCCTGCTTTATTTTGCTTTTATAAAACAATAGACTATTAACAATGAAAGCCCAACTAAAATACCCGATATTCAGCTTTGCCCCCAAAGGCAACATGATATACGTGTTTCGCAAGGAAGAACTGTACACAACGACCAATACCAAGTTGTTGAAGAAGCGGAAGAACTACATTGTTGTGGATGCAACCGGGACGAAATATGTTGAAAAGGGGGCGCACAAAGTGAAGTGGCAAGGGATGTTGGGATATTGTATCAGGATGCAGGGACGTGTGATTTCCATTGAATACGAGTACGGGGACAACCCCGAACCGTTCCCGTTACGGAAACTGCAAGAACTGGTAGCGGAACGATACCCCAAGACACGGTGGTTCAAGGAAGAATGCTGGAACAGCGCAGACGAGTTCCGGCAAGTGATTTTCGCCTGCAAGACCTTTGAGGAAGTGGCGGACATACTGATGCCCGAACGAAAAACGAGCGTTTGGCAACGCATTGAAGAATATTTCCTGCGGGCAGGTTTTCTTATGCTTGCCGCCATGTTCCTTTATCACGTGGTTTGGCGGCTAATCCAAAAGGTCTGGCTATGGGCTACCGGGTAACGTACAGGAAACAAATCAATTTATTCAGATATGGAACAACGGATTACACCACTATTGCTTCCCACTCCCGAAGCGGAGTTGGAAGCGTCCTGCAAGGAACTGGACGAAAAGGTAACATGGCTGCTGCACAACAGCCGGAAAATGGACAACTACTTGGAACTTGAACCGTTCAGCAAGGACGGGCGGCTGTGCGCCCACGTGTGCGACACGCTCAAAAGCCTGCCGGAAACGCCGACACTGGCGGCGTACAAGGACTACAAGGCAATCATCATTCTGCTGGGTATGTCCACCACACATTACGCCATACTGGACGAACTGGCGGAACAGCACCGCAAGCGGGACGACATACCCGAACTGACCGCCTACTGCGATGCGCTCCACTGGATGCGACCGGGACGGCAGTACCTATGCAACGTATACAACACGGTATGCCACGCTTTCCACCTGCTGCGGAGAAACCCGGTAAGGGACAACCGCCTGCTGGTGACGGAAAAGGAGCTGCGCCACGCCGAACGGATGCTGCCGGAACTGGGCAGGCAGACGTTCACCGAAATGGTACGTCTGAAAGGCTACATGGTCTATGATGCCGAGCAACTGGCGGACAAATGCGGCATGGAATACGGCTCGTTCCGGCGAAAGGTAAAGAAAATGACCGGGTACACGGCTAAGGAATGGGTGATAAAGGAACGGGTAAAAGACGTGGAACACTACCTGATGAACACAAACCTCACGCTTACCGAAGTGGCGTTCACCACCGGGTTCGCATCGACATCGAACCTGAACGACTTCTGCAAGGCGTATCTTTTAGATACCCCCGGAGAAATACGCAGAAAAGCGCAGGAAACAAGAAAATGCACAGTTACAAGAACGTAATGTGAAAAATCAAGAATAAAACAGATTTTTTATGCCCGTAACTTTGTGCTTCATAAAAGATAAGCACAAGATTATGGAACATAAGATACCGTTGGAAACATACTTCGCCGGACTGCTTCAAAAAGTGGAATGGCAGATACAGGAATACGAGGACACCGCAGCGGACACGCTGACGCTCTGCCGCCTGTGCGTGGACTACCTGCAAGAGATACTGGGCGAACTCAAAACCTTTATAATCTCCTACCCGTTCGCCAGCACGGAAGAAGAAATACACTTCTTCAAGGAACTGAAACCGCTTTTAGCGAGCAAAATCATCTATTACAACACCGTTTACAAGATAGAGGTGCGCTTCCCCAGCGGCAGCGAGGACGTGCAGCGGGACTACCTGCTGTCGGAAACCGACCGGATTTCAAAGTCGTTCCAGCGGAACTTGGCGTTCTACCAGTACCACCGCACGAAAGCCACCTACTTGGACAGGCAGTATTTCATGCGTGGGAAGCCTGACATACAAATCATTGTGGACAGTTTCTATTACGAAACAGACCCACAGTTCAGCACCAGTCACGACTTCAAGGTAGCCAAGATTTTAGCCAACGAACTGCTGGAAATATACCTCACCAACCGACTGCACGAACTGGAACGCCGGGAACAGCGCAAGCGGGTGAAGAACGGCTTCACAGGAAAGGTGCTACGCTGGACGGGGACGAAAAGGGCGTTGGTGGAGCTTGTCTATGCACTGGACGCCTGCGGCTGTCTGAACAAGGGAACGGTTGATATTAAGGAGATTGTAGCCTATTTTGAATACGTTTTCGACATCGACCTCGGCGACTTCTACCATACCTACATGGAACTCAAAGCCAAGACCAAAGACCGCACAGGCTTCCTCTCCACCCTGAAAGACAGGTTGCTGCTGCGCATGAGGGAACAGGATTAGGCAACCGTTCTTTAACAAAATTTATTTCGCCACAGGTGGGTTCGCCTGTGGCGTTTTATTTTTCAGGACACCCGAACTTTGCGGCAAATCAATTAGTTACCATTATGGAAATAATAACATTCGAGTCCAAAGCCTACAAGGAACTGGACAACAAAATTACTGCCATTGCCGATTACATATTCAATCATGTAGAAAAGGCAAAACAAAGTGAAGAAGATATGTGGGTGGACAGCTACGAGGTCTGCACGTTCCTGAAAATAAGCGAAAAGACCCTGCAACGCCTGCGGGTATCGGGGACTATCGCCTATTCCAACATCAGGGGACGTTATTTCTACAAGGTCAGCGAGATACGCCGGATGCTGGAAGAACGTTTGATTAGGAGCAACAAAGAGAACATCGACAACCTGATAACCAACCACCAACTGTATGCTAAGGAAAGAGGAAATCTTAGAAAGAACAAGTAACGGGCTGGCGGTATTCAAACACTACCTGCCCGGAAACTGGCGCATAGGTCGCAACTTCCTTAACCCGCTGTACGAGGACAGCAAGGCTTCCTGCAACATCTACTTCGACCGCCGGGGCGGTATCTACAAGATGAAAGACTTCGGCAACGACAGTTACAGCGGCGACTGCTTCTTCCTCGTGGGGCAGTTAAAGGGGCTGGACTGCAACCGGGCGGCTGACTTCGTGGAGATACTGGAAATCATCGACCGGGATTTGGGCTTGGGGCTGGCTTCCGGCACTCCGGTTTCCGTTCCCCCGGCAACCGTCCGCCGGGCAGAGCCGGACAAACCCGAAGAAAAGCCCGAAAAGCCCGTCAAGCCCTACCAGTTCCGGGAACAGAAATTTCCGCTTGCCGAACTGGTGTACTGGCAACAGTACGGCATCACGCCCGAACTGCTGGAACATTACAAGGTCTGCTCGCTCCGGGAATACAACAGCGAAACGGCAGAGGGCAAACCGTACACCTACACTTCATCGGTGGCAGAACCCATGTACGGCTACAAGGGCAAACAGTACATCAAGCTGTACCGCCCGTTCTCCACGCCCCGCTTCCTCTATGGCGGCAGCTTCGGCGAAAACTACTGTTTCGGGCTGGAGCAACTGCCCGCCAAAGGCGACACGCTATTCATCACGGGCGGCGAGAAAGACGTGCTTTCGCTGGCGGCGCATGGTTTTCACGCTATCTGCTTCAACAGTGAAACGGTGACGATACCGCCAACGCTGGTTTATCGGCTGACGTTCCGCTTCAAGCACATCGTCCTGCTCTTTGACATGGACAAGACGGGCAGGGAAAGCTCACGCAAGCAGGAAAAACTATTGGAAGAATTTGGCGTGAAACGCCTGCTGCTCCCGCTTCCGGGAACGAAAGAGGAAAAGGACATATCCGACTACTTCAAAGCCGGGAACACCCGTGAAGATTTCCTGAAACTGTTTATCGAATTTTTAGACAACCTGTATAGCGACACATTGATTATGCTTAAATCATGCGAGATAGATTTCAACAACCCGCCCGCCAAAGCGCAAGAGATTATTTCGGCGGGTGACGTTCCGTTAGGAACACAAGGCAACCTGTTCGGCATCACCGGGGGCGAGGGAACGGGCAAGAGCAATTATGTAGCCGCAATCGTGGCGGGCTGCATCTGCCCGGCTGGTGCGGAAGTAGATACACTGGGCGTACAGATAACCGCCAACGGCAGGCACAAGGCGGTCTTGCTCTATGATACCGAACAGTCGGAAGTGCAACTGTTCAAGAATGTAAGCAACCTGCTGGCACGTGCCAAACAGCCGGACAAACCCGATGAGCTGAAAGCGTTCTGCCTGACGGGTATGTCACGCAAGGAACGCTTGAACGCCATTGTGCAGAGCATGGATAAGTTCTACTACCAGTACGGCGGCATCCAGTTGGTCGTCATTGACGGCATCGCCGACCTTGTTAAGAGTGCCAACGATGAAGCGGAAAGCGTGGCGGTGATAGATGAACTTTATCGGCTGGCTGGCATCTACAACACGTGTATTCTGTGCGTGCTGCATTTCGTCCCCAACGGTTTGAAGCTGCGGGGACATTTGGGCAGCGAGTTGCAGCGCAAGGCGGCTACAATCCTTTCGATAGAGAAAGACGATGAACCCGCCCAGTCGGTAGTGAAAGCCCTGAAAGTAAGGGACGGAAGCCCGCTGGACGTGCCGCTGATGCTCTTTGCATGGGACAAGGAAGCCGGGATGCACGTGTACAAGGGCGAGAAGCCCCGTGAGGAAAAGGAGAAACGCAAGGAAAGGGAACTGGTGAATGTCGCACGTGACATCTTCGGGCGGCAGACACGCATCACCTACATAGACCTTTGCGAGCAGTTGCAGCAGGTCTTGGACATCAAGGAACGCACCGCAAAGAGCTATATCCGCTTCATGCGGGAAAGGGACATCATCACCAAAGACACGGCGAACCAAAGCTGTTTTGTCATCGGTTCATATAATCTTCGATGGAACACAGGTTGTCCATAAACGTATGGATAAAACTTGTGTAATTCATGTGCTTGTGTCCTGCCCTGTTGTGAAACACGGCAGGATTTTTTCTGTTTGCACGTGAAAATTCAGGGTATTTGCTTAACTTTGCAGAAGTTACACGAAAAAAGTAACGGCAGTTGGACGGCGGTTGCCGGAATATTGCCTTTATATATAACATATACGTTCGCCGAACGTCCCAAAGTAGAAAACTGGCACTTTTCAAAATGTGGGGATATTCAGCGCAGGATATGCTATGCGTTTGTCATAGCGTGGCTGCACTGTTTCCACATTTGGGTATGCCAGTACCTCTACTTTGAAACAGCGTCATGCCACGCTTTCTTTTTGAGGTGGCGGCTAACGTGCAAAGACAGTAGGGATTTATATCACTTTAATACCTGACAATATGGAACAAATCAAAGCGCACATCGCCGTATCGCTGGACGGGCATACCGCCACACCGGACTATGAACTGGACTGGATGCCCCGTGAGGTCAAGGAACTGGCGGCAAGGGAACACGCCGCCGCAAGCTGCCTGCTTATGGGGGCGAACACCTACAACTACATCTTTGAACACTGGGGCGGGTGGCCGCACAAAAGCAAGCGGTCTTTTGTGGTGTCACACTACGACACCAACGTGACGCCGGACTGCGGCGTGGAGTTCCTGACCGAAGAACCGCTGCAAAGGGTCTATGAACTTAAACAGGAAACCGACATACTGGTGGTGGGCGGTGGTAAGCTGCTTACTTCATTGATTAAAGCCGGGTTGCTGGACAGCCTGACAATATACACCGTCCCGGTCATGGCGGGCAAAGGCATCGGCTTTATCGGGGAAACATTCGGCTCACATTGGAAACTCTCGGAAAGCAGGGTGCTGGATAACGGGGTGGTCTGTTCGACCTACCTGTTTGGCGGGAGCGTATAAAAAAATGCGCCCGGTTCCCGCCGGGCGCAACCACTAAAATTTCAATTATTATAAGTTGTAAAACCTATCACAATGAAATTTCAGTGGCAAAGATAGGCTATTTCTTCGGTTTCGCTTTCTTTTCGGGGAATGAAAAACCGACATTGAACTGCTCGTCCAGCAACAGCGAAGCATCGAAAGCCTTGCCGTTCTTGCCCTTGAAGCCCTTGATTAGCCCGGTCTTGCGTTTCGTCACCAACTCGACAATCTGCTTGTCGGAAAGCTGCTTGTCGCACTTGTTGCGGAATATGGTAAGCGTGCAATCCACGTTGGAACACTTCGCCACTTTCGGGTAGAACAGGATGCGTCCGCTACCGCATTTCGGGCAGGGGCAGGTTTCACCGCCCGCAACAGATAATTGTACCGAAAGCAGTTCCGCCGTGATTTGGGCGGCGTACACCTCGATACCCTTTCGGAACGTATCGGCATCCATGCTGCCCGCTTCTATCTTGGAAAGGGCGGTTTCCCACATACCCGTCATTTCGACATCGGCAATCTTCTTGTCCTTGACAATCTTGTAAACGGCAAGCCCCTTGTCAGTAGGCACAAGGTTCTTCTTCTCACGCACGATGTACTGGCGGGCGAACAGCGTTTCGATAATCGCCGCACGGGTGGCGGGTGTGCCTATCCCGGCATCTTTCAGGCTGGCTTTCAGTTCGGCATCTTCCAGTTCCTTTCCGGCGTTTTCCATTGCCGCAAGCAGGCTGCTTTCCGTGTGCAGCGGTTTCGGCTTGGTCTGCTTCTCCAACAGTTCCACGTTGAAAATCGGCAGGCTTTCGCCCTCTTGAAGTGGCGGCAGGCTGGCGGCTTCTTCGTCCCCGCCCGTTTCCTGCTCGCCGAACACGGCACGCCAGCCTGCTACTTTCATCACAGCCCCTTTTACCGTGAAGTCGGTATCTCCAGCCGACAATATGGCGGTGGTAACGTCTTTCACGCACTTGCCCGAAAAGGCTTCCAGCATACGCCCGGCTACCAGCTCGTAAACCGCCCGCTCGTCTTTGGAGAGTTCGCCGGGCAGGTTCTCGGTAACGATTAAGGCGTGGTGGTCGGTCACTTTGCCGTCATTCACGCTACGGCGGTTCAGGGGTGTGCCGTCCAGCCCGGCGGCATACCCGGCAAAGCGGGGGTATTGCCCCAGCAGGGCGACACGCTCCGGCATTTCATCGAAAACGTCCTCCGATATATAGCGGCTTCCGGTTCTCGGGTAGGACATCACTTTCTTTTCATACAGGCTTTGCGCTATGGAAAGCGTCTTGTCAGCCGAGAAGTTCAGCTTCGTGTTCGCTTCCTTTTGCAGCGTGGTAAGGTCGTACAAAAGCGGCGGTTCTTGGCAGGCTTCTTTCCTCTCAACGGATTTAACCACAAGTTGCCCGGCATCCTTTACCCGTTGCAGGGCGGCTATGGCTTCGGGCTGCTGTTCCCACTTGGCGGTCGATTGGGCGGTAAAATTTATTCCCCCGCTGGCGGTCGCCGCTTTGAGTTGCCAAAACTTGGCGGGTACGAAATTCTTGTTCTCCAAATAGCGGCTGCATATCATCACGAGCGTGGGTGTCTGTACCCTGCCCAGCGAGAACACCCCCTGCCCGGCGGCAACGCTCAACGCTTGGGTGGCGTTTATCCCTATCAGCCAGTCCGCTTCGCTGCGGGACTTGGCAGAGAAATAGAGGTTATCGTAACGCTCTCCCGGCTGCAAGTTATCCAGCCCCTCACGGATTGCCTTGTCGGTAAGGCTACTTATCCACAGGCGCACAAATGGTTTCCGACAATTCAGGTAATGGAAGATATAGCGGAAGATTAACTCACCCTCACGTCCGGCATCGGTGGCGACAATAATCCGGTCGCACTGGTCGAACACTTCCTTTATCACTTTCAACTGTTTCAGCACGCCGGGGTCTGCCTTGTAGCCTTTCTCCGCTTTCACCTGACGGGGGATTAGCTGGAAATCGGGCGGCAGTATGGGCAGGCTCTCCCGGCGGAAGTTCGCCACGCCGTAGGCTTCCGGCATGGCAAGCTGGATTAAGTGGCCGAACGCCCATGTCACCATATACCCGTTGCCGGAAAGATAACCGTCATTACGCCCGGTCGCACCGATGATGCGGGCGATGTCCTTTGCCACGCTGGGCTTCTCTGCTATCAATGCAATCATAATTCTTTACTTTTTAAGGTGGGTACTACATTTTCATTCCTCTGGACTTCTTGGGCTTGTCCGCTTTCAGGCTCTTGTCCTGCGCCTTGTCCTGCTTCTCTTTCTGCTTGGCGGTGGGCTTGTCCTGACCCTGTTTCAGCGGCTCTTTGCCCTGCTTGGTGGCTTCGTTGGTCTTGCCCCCCGAATTGACCGCTACCTGCGTCCGGCTCTCGGCGGCGGGGGTAACGTCTTTCGGCTGCACCTTGTCGGGGGATTTGCCCTGTACGCCGGGCTGCACATGACCGTTGAACTCAACGCCCTTTCCGTCCTTTATCCCGGCTACCTGCTGTTCTGCGGGCTGCTGTCCCTGCTGCAAGAACTGGACGGCGGCACGGGGCAGGAACTCCAAGCCACGCTCCACCGCACTGACCTGCAAATAGGCACTGCGCTTCGTGCCGTCCCTGAATTGCAGGTTTTCCATTTTCACCGCTTGCCCGGCTTCAAAGGCGGCTTTCTGTTCCGGGCTGACTTGCACGTTACAGATTGTATCGGGGCATTTCCATTTGTCAGCCCGCATGTATTCCAGTTCGTGCGTGTACCTGTCCCGGCTGACAAACACGGGGATTTGCTCGCCGCTTTTCGGGTCTTTGATTTCAGCGATGCCGCCCAAGTTGCCAGTGCCTTGCAAGTTGCCCTGTTCCTGCTTGGTGAACCCGTGTTCATGGAACGGGCGTTGCAACAGCTTTTCGTCCTGCTGCACGCCGTGCAGCTTGGGTATTACCGTGCCGTCCTTTGCCTGATAGAAAGAGAGCTTGACATCGGTAGGTTTGAGGTAGAAGCCGCCCACCGTCCCCGAAACGGTGTAGGTATTTCGGGACTTGTAGCCACGCATCACCCGGTCGAAGTCCTTCGTGTTTTTCAGGGTGTCGGCGGTGATGCCGACTTTTTTCAGGTTCTCCCAGTCGATTTTTGACGGGTCGAAGCGGTAGCCCTGCTTGAACTCGTGGAAGTCGGGCTTCGGAACTCGAAGCATTTCAGCCCGCTTGTTGCCCTCCGGTGTAGGGTTGCGGTGGTTGTCCTCGATTGCCTTTGCGTCCCGCTCCGCTTCGGAAGCCTTGACGCTGAACAGTTCCAGCCCGGAAGTGTCCTGATACTTGCGGTAGAAGTTGGAAATGAAGTTGCTGAACACATCGCTGTTCTTGTCCACCTGCATGAACTCGCCGCCGTGTGTCGGCGGCACGGTCTGCAAATTGCCCTCCTTGTCGATACCCTTAACGGCACTCACCTTGCCCTGCTGTTTATCCAAGACCAGCAGCACGTCTTTTTCCTGCCCCTCTGCGGGCGGGGTCATTCTGTTTGCCATAAATAATTGGAATTTTAGTGGTTACGGGAATAGTCCCGCCCAAAGGTAGCGACTAAATATGCTATATTTGGACGGGCGGCAAGGGCTGTCCGAATTTGTCCTGCGGTGTCCCGATTTGTCCGGGTGGGATGAAATTCCGCAACCATTGGTTGCAGAATTGAAAAGGGCATAAAAAAAGAGAGTGAATGATTTCACTCTCTTTCGATGAACCCTTTGTGAACCCTTTGGTCGTTTTTTGAAATAGCTAAAACTCAAGTAATTTGCATATTTTGCAAAAGAAAATCATTCGAGTATGAACCATATGTGAACCCTTTAATGGATTAGCGGGGAACACTGTTTAAGCGTCATCGCGCTTCGTTAGTAATCTGTTATTGCACTCGTTTCAAATCCCCGATAGATTGGAGTGACATTTCTATGTAGGGAATAGTTTTTAGAATATGGATGTTATCTATTGCTTCTTTACCACCCAATGCCAATGCCGATACAAGACATGGAGATTATAGAATAAAAATAATTCATCTTTCTTATTATCAGTCATTTGAATATTTTCTGTTTTTCTCTATTTTTGCCATTTTCTGTTATTCAGTACACTTTGAAATATCATTTTCTTTTGTACCTTTGCATCCGCAGAAAACAAAAGAAAATCAACTATTTAGTGTAATTACCCGGTTACGGCACCTAAATCGAGATAAAACCTCTAAACAATGGCAATGTTAGAAAATAAAACGAAAGAAAACCCCAAGCTGGAGCAAAATAAGCTCTCGGACGGTAGAATAAGCCTTTACTTAGAGTATTATTTCCTCCTCAAATTATTAAAAGTAATACTGTCAAAAAGAAATACCTTTTATTCTTACTCTTTTCGCCAGTACTTATATCTTGCAGTCAACAGAAAAAAGTTTAGTACGGTTTGGATATATAGACAAAAAACAGACTAAACTCCAAACATGGAAATTCAGATATTTTTTATACATTTCTCTTATATACAAATGATAGCCGAATTCAATTCATATATGAGTAACATAGACATAGACTTCTTCAAGGAGTTGTGTCTGAAACATGGAGAGTTACGACATTATAAAAAGAATGAGTTTATTCTCCATGAAGGTGATGCCTGTTCTTTCTTCGGGTTTATCTTATCAGGCGTAGTCAAATACAGTTGCACCAACCGGACAGAAAACAAGCCGTATAATGTCGGTTTTTCCTTTCCAAATGAATTTATAGCCGATTATCCCACTTGCTTATATGGCATGAAATCAGAATTGAATATACAGGCGATAATCCCGTGCGAGATTTACATCTGTTCTTCTACATTCTTACAGCAAAAATTCAAGGAAAATAATGAAAACCAACGGATAGCCCGTATTGCAGCCGAACAGATGTTTTTCCAATCATATTCACGTTATTTGGATTTATTCAGATTCACACCGGAAGAGCGTTACCTCCAACTTTTAAAAAAATGCCCTGCAATCCTTCAAATGGTATCACTAAAAGAAATAGCATCCTACCTTAAAATTACACCCATACACATGAGCCGAATCAGACGCAAGCAAAGTTTTGACAACAAAAAATAAACATAGGTTTAGAAATTTACATTCATAACAATATTCCAAGAGTATCTTAATCTGCCAAAGAATTCTTCTTTTTATCTTTGTCTTATCTTTGGTTGGTTCAACGAAGAGACAAAATAAAGATTGAATGAGTTAAACAAGAGATTAAAAAAAAGAATATGAAAACAAAAGAAATTCTTGGAATACTTATGCTATTCCTCTGTACATTCAGCTTTATAAGCTGCGACGATGATAATGAACAGACAAATGAATTAACCCCCGAAGCACTTTATCAGACTTCATGGCGTGGAACAGGGCATTGTGAGGCTTGGACAGTACAAAATATGGGGGTCGGTATGCAATTTGTAGATACTCGGAAAGGGAAAGTAAATTGGGAAGGTTACGATGAAATTGATATTACTTATACAATAGAAGGGAAATATATCACATTTAATAGCAATGCTTTATATTTGGGTGGAGCCCCTTGGATTATCAAAAGCTATACCCAAAAACATATAACCATTATACAGAATGAAATTAGTCCAGATAAAGAGAAAGTAGCTACAATTGAATTAGAGAAAATAGATTAAACTGAATCATGGGAACATTAAGTTGCATAAATGTATGCTACAACAGAACAATGAGAACCGTGAGATTTGCAAATTGAGCAAAGAAAGTCATAAATACCTTGTAAATAAAGGAAAAAATGCAGATTCATCTAATATTCCTTTATGTGCTATTATCGGGCTGGTCTATGGGCTGAAACACAAGGAAAAGAGATTCACCTTGTTCTTTTGTATAGGATTGGTTATTGGGTTAGGATGAGCAATTTATATGCTACTGCTAATAAGGTCAATGTAAATCAAAGGAATATGAAACTGAAATATATATTGAATGCTATACTATTTGTTTTGGCATTATCTTTTTTGTCTATGTGTATATTTAAGACTACAGAGTTAAGTTTAAAATGTATGCAATTTGCTGTATCTATCTCTTGTATAGGAGCAATGTTTTCTACAAAAAGATATAGATACATATTTGCATCTATTGCTTTAATCATTATAGGAATATCTTTTTCACTTTAAATGTCCATAATAACGATAATGATTTGATTATTGAATGGTATAATAATAGTCCAGTCTACAGATAGCGACTAAAAACGGGGGCAAGGGATGCCCGAATCTGTCCTGCGGAGCTTGAAATTATCCGGGTGCGGTAAATCTCCAACTGTTGGTTGGAGATTTAAAACGGGTACAGACCGAAGTTAATCGCTTGCTTTAAACGAGCCATTTGTGAGCCATTTGTATATATTGTTTTCGGCTTATAATCAACAGTTTTACAAAAATCGCATTATACTTGTGAGCCATTTGTGAAGCGTTTATGAAGCGTATGGCAAGCCTTTGATTGAGTTTCCGTTATTCTCCTATTATCAGGTGACACGACAAAAAGAAAACATCTTCGGCAAAATCTTTGTTATGTTTTTGCAGGTGATTACATAATATACTATCTTTGCATATAGAAACAAAGGACATAAATATGGCTTCATTCAGAAAAGAGATACTTGGGCAGATTGAACGGATAGATACCGGGCGTATATTCACGTTCCGGGATTTATCGTTTGAAACGGAAAAGACCGCCAATGTTGCGGTGCTGCTCTCCGAACAGAGCCGCAAAGGGGTACTGGTACGGGTTGAAAAGGGGGCGTACTACCGTCCCAAGAAATCAGTGCTGGGGCTGGGAAAGCTGCCAGTCTATCAGGATGAACAGTTCCGCTACCTGACTGAAAAACTGAACGGCTATATCACGGGGGCTTACATCTATAACAAAATGGGGCTGACCGAACAGGTTGCCACAACCATAACGATAGCCACTCCTAACCCGGTTCGCCGTTTCCGTTTCAAGAACTTGGATATAGAGTGCGTGAAAGCCTACTGCATGGACTACCCGGATGAAAGCCTTGTCCCGTACTTGCGGCTGCTCGATGCGATAAAGGACATGAAGCGCATACCCGGAACAACCGGGCAGGACATCTACAACCGGGTCAAGAGCCAATATTTCAACGGGTACAGCCTGCCGGAACTGGAAAAAATCGTATCTTTGGCGAAAAGTTACCCGCCACGTGTCAGAAAGGTGGTGGCGGACATACTGGGCGACATCAGACAAACCGTATTGCAAACAGAAATGGCAAAGACCATTCTTCCCACGACACGGTTCAACTTGGATTATAAAACGGCATAGGACAGAAATATGAATTTACATTCGGACAAGGAAGCGTTCAAGGAAATCATCGCACTGGCGGCTGAACATTTCGGCTACGAGCAGTCGCACGTGGAAAAGGATTACTGGGTATCGAAGATACTGCGGGATATTTCCATGTCCGAATATGCGGATAAGACCTACTTCAAAGGCGGGACTTCACTTTCCAAAGCCTACGGGCTGATAGAACGCTTCTCGGAAGATTTGGACTTGTTCGTGTTCACGGGTGACAAAGGTGCGTCCAAGCAGGCTGAAAAGACATTGAACAAGAAACTTTCCAAATATATAGCCGAACTTAACAGTGACATATACAAGGAAGATTTGTCGGAAACGGGCGGTAATTACCGCAAACTGTATTTCTCGTATGACAATGTATTTCAGGGTGTGGGACTAAAAGAGCATTTGGAAGTAGAGATAAAATCCTGTGACCTGCCGGACAAAAAACTGATGTTCTACCCGGCGGACAAGCGGGTTATCAAACCGATTGTGACCGCCTTTCTTGAAAGCATCGGGCAAGAGGAACTGATAAGCACCTACGGGCTGGGAAGTTTTGAAACGCAGTGCATCAATCCCCGAAAGACTATCTGCGACAAGGTTTCAAGGCTGGTAAAGCTGTCTTACAATGAGGATGCAGCCGCACTGCTGGCAAAGCATATCCGTGACGTTTACGACTTGTCGGCACTCTACCACAATCAGGGATATAACGATTACCTACATTCGGAAGATTTCTTGGATGCCATGTACCGGGTGACGATAGAGGACGGGCTAAACAAAAACTCCCGTTCGCACTTGTCGCTGGCTGATGCTCCGATATTCAAGGATGCCGAAGCGGTCATGGCGTTACCCGAAGTGGCTACGGCGTACACTACCGATTTGAAGAAACTGACCTTTGACAAAAGCAATATGCCGCCGATAGGCAAGGCTGTGGAAACATTGAAGAACCTGCACGAAATATTAGTGCGTTTTGAAGCCTACCGCACAAAAAAACAGAATGAAGAACAACCGTAAAGCTACATCGGCTGTTCTTCACTCCATACATTATATTATATACAGCTATTCTTCCTCTTTTATCAAATGGCATAGCTCCGGGTCGTTCTTAATCCGGGTTATCTCGTCCTCGACAATCTGCCGGACTTCCTGCCGGATGCGGTCGTAATTGGCTTGTATCTCCTCCTGCATCCGGTCGTTGCCGTCCTTGTCGGTGAAGTCGATTATCTGCGGCAGCTTCACGTAACGGGCGGTTTCCCGCTTCACCTTTTCATTGTCCACCACGATTTCGCAGTGGAAAATCTTCTGCTCTATCCGTTCATCGAAGTTGTCCGCCACAGCACCCACGAACATGCCTTGCGTGAGGTTGGATATTTTACTGGCGGGTATCAGGCTGTCCATTTGGGTACTTATAGAGGTGGACTTCTCCCGCTGGTTGATTGTCATGCTCTGCCGTTTCTGCAACACCTTTCCGAAACGCTCGGAAAGGATTTTTGCCGTTTCACCGACTACCTGACCGCTAAACACGTTGCCCACAGTATTTTGTATCACCCGGCTTTCCTTGTCCCCGTAGTCACGGGTAAGCTGGCTGTAATCCTGAAAGCCCAGCAGAACCGCCACCTTGTTGCTTCGGGCAGTAGCAATCAGGTTGTCAAGCCCACGAAAATAAATCGTTGGCAACTCGTCTATTATCACCGAACTTTTAAGCTGACCTTTCTTGTTTATCAGCTTCACGATACGGGAATTATATAAGCCCAGTGCTGCCGAGTAGATATTTTGGCGGTTGGGATTGTTGCCGACAACCAGTATTTTAGGCTCTTTCGGGTTGTTGATGTCGAGTGAAAAATCATCACCCGTCATTACCCAGTAAAGTGCCGGGCTTATCATCCTTGAAAGCGGGATTTTCGCACTGGCAATCTGCCCCTGCAACTGTTCAACTGCCGAACTTTCCCAAGCATCCACGAACGGGGAAAGATAGTTTTCCAGTTCGGGATAACTGCGTAAAATCGTGAAAACATCAGCGTATTTCTTATTTAGCAGTTCAATGGCATGGGGGAACGTGCAATACTTACCGCCTTGATAGATACGGAGATACCAAATTATAGCCGCCAAAAGAATAATCGGGCTTTCCACGAAGAAGTCGCCCTGCTTGCTTATCCAACTTCGATTGAGGTTAAGCATTATCGTGTAGCTTGCTTCATAGGCATCCGCAATGTCCGACATGAAACTGGCGTTTATCGGGTTGCATCGGTGGCTCTTGCGTGGGTCGTCAAAATTGATAATGTAGAATTTGGGCTTTACCTTATACCCGTCCAAGTGGTTAAGCAAATGATTATAAGCGATTTCCGATAAATCGGGAAACTTATAATCATAGCAGTAGAGCGCAAAACCTTTCTCGATTTGCTGTTTTATATAATTATTTACTACTGCGTATGACTTACCACTGCCCGGCGTTCCTAACACGATACTCGCACGAAAAACGTTTACAACGTTAATATAGCCGTTGTTCCACTTCTTCTTATAGTAGAACCGGGTAGGCAAGTTTACAGAGTATTCATTTTCGATAAGCCTTGTTTCCTGCTGGAAACTTTCGTTTTCCGTGTTAAAGACATCATCCATCAGGTTGTTCTTCAACAGCCGGGACATCCATGTACCCGCCATGAGCATACAGATATAGCCCGCCGACAGCGTGGCGATATAAAACACAGTGTCCGCCGTATGTGGCAGCGGAAGTTCCAGCAGCCACCAGTTCAGGAAAAACAACACGACACCCGCCACAAGACTGCAATGTATCTTCGTCCACGTTATCTTTTCCTCTTTCACTCCCTTAGTACCGATGCACGACAGGGCGAGGAACACCACCGAAAAAAGTTTTGTCCAAAGAACGGACGAGAACAGCCCGGTGGTACGCTGGAAGTTCCACAGTATCTTGTCTATCACCTCAAATGTCACTCCCCATTCTTTCAGGGTGGAGTAACAGAACCAGTACACGTTTATTCCCACGAATAGAATACTGATAGCCCGCATAAAGTCCATGACCCGTGCAAGCCCTCTCAAATCATCTTCCTGTTGCATGATTGTAATGTTTTTTAAGTTAGTCGATGCGCCTTGTGCGCTTCTTTTTCTTCTTTCTCTTTTGGCGGGCGGTGTCCTGCGGCTCGTCACCGCCTGATGCACCGCCGCCAAGCAATCCACCGAAAGCACCCAGCACCGAAGCCACACCCGGAACGATATCGGATTTCGGCGTGAAGCCCGGCTGTTCCTGATGCGTGGGCTGGTCTTGCTGTGGTGCTGACAATTCGGACTGGTGCATCTTTCCGGTTTCGCCCGAAAAACGTTCGTTGAACACGTTCGCCGAATACTCCTTGCCCAAGCGTGAACCGTTCAGCACCACCCGGCTGTCGTGGTCGATGAACGTAACGCCGTAGATGCGCCCGCTGTCATTCTGACGGAATACCACGTCAATGCCCTGCTTCTTTAGCTGCTGTTCCAGTTCCTTGCGGCTGTGGGCGGTCTGCATGGCAGTGGCTACAATCTTCCGGGTGCGCTCTTTCAGCTTGCCGTTCTTAATCAGCTCGCCCGATTTCTCCATTCTGCGCTGCACCGCTTCATAACCTACCGACTTGCCGATGCGGGAAGCCTTTACCGGGTTGCCCGCCTTTTCTCCCTTGTCGTTCATGGCGGAATAGACTATGCCCTGATAGGGCTTGCCGTTCACTTCACCCTTGACATCCTCGGCGCAGACGTTGTAAACGGCAAGCAAAGCCTTGTATTCCCCGAACGATTGGAAGCGGTAGCCGTAGCAAGCCGCTTTCACGGTGTTGCCGATTTGGTGCTTCACGTCCCCGGTGGCATAATCCACCTTTTTAAGTTCCGGACGTTCGGCACGTTCCTTTCGCTCTGCCGGGTGCAGGTTGTATTTCTTTTCCAGTTCACGGGTGATTTGCTTGCTGCGACGATGCTCGAACTTGTCATTCAGCGGTCTGCCGTTCTCGTCCACCCGCAACCCCACGATGTGGATATGGTGGCGGCCGATGTCGGTATGCTTGTACACCAAATAAGGCTGGTTGCCATAGCCCAACTTCTGCATATACTCTTTGGCTATGTCGGAAAGCTGCTGGTCGGTCAGCACGTCTTCCGGGTGCGGGTTTATGGAAATATGAAGTATCGGCTTCTTGGTGGATAGCTGGACGGGCATCTGCATTTCAAAGCTGCGCATACACTCGCCGATAGAGAAGTTCCCGTCCTCGCTCAACAGCATTTTGTTGGAAAAAAGCACCTTTGCTTCCTCGCTGTCCACCTTGTTTTGGTTGTACACCAGTGCGCCGAACATATTGCCGCCCGTGCTTATTTTGGCAACCATAGTTCCTTGCATTCATTGGTTAATGCAATAACTTGGCGGTTCAGTACCGCCAGTTCGGTGGTCGCTTTCTCCAGTTTATAGAGAAAAGCCAATGCCTTTTTCTCCGAAAAGTTGCCGTGTAACGCCTTTACGACTTGGTTGTAATTGACCGCAACCGCCCGGAACTGGGCGTAAAATTCGGTCAGCCGGGCGCAATATTCTACTGCCGATTTGTCCACTTTCACCACCCGGAACGGCTCGCCGAACAGCCGGGCGGCGATGAAACGGGACTTGCTCGTAACGCCCGACTGCTCCCACTGCGAGAGGAAGCGGGCGTTCTCCCGGTCGTTCAGGTAAAGGACATGGCGATGCTTCGCCGGGTCTGCGAGGGCGGGGCGACCGCCCTTGTTGGTTCTTCTTGTTTCCATGCTTCTTTGGATTAAAAAATTACGACTTCGGAGTGATTTTTACCCCCGCAAGGGGCAAGGCGTTTTCAGGCACGGAAAACGGTTTTGTATGCTACAAAACACACCTTGCTATTTTGTATAAATTCCTCACGCTCGGCAAAACAAGCAAGCTCGCTTTGCTCTCGCTTAATCGGAATTTTCTGACGAAAATCGAAATCCGTCCGTGACGGATTGGGGTTAGCGTGGAACGGTAAGCCCTGCCGTTCACCAGCCCGGTTTTACACCTGCGCCCCCGGCGGTTCGTTACTCCGCTGCAAAGTAACGGCGATTTATAATGCTGTAAAATAGGCGGTTGGTGGACAAATCGGGACAGCGCAGGACAAATCGGGACAAGGTTTTCAGGGGACGTTTTTTCTCCCTTTTTTTGCATCGGATTTCAAGATTGAAAGAAATATTCCAATCAGGAAAGAATGATTGAAAGCATGATTTCAAGAAAACGTGATTGCAAGATTTCAATATTTCAAGAAAGAATGAAAGCAGGAAAACAAGATTGAAATAAAACAGTCTTTCAATCTTTCAAGATTGCAATATGGAAACAAAGAAAGCTATATGGCTGGATTGATTGAAAGCAATAAATAAATCTATCAACCAATAATGAACGAAAGCAATATGGAAAACGAGAAAACACCCCTTTATGTCGCCTTTTCCACCCAAAAGGGCGGGGTCGGCAAAACCACCTTTACCGTGCTGGCGGCAAGTTACCTCTATTACCTCAAAGGTTACGATGTGGCGGTGGTTGATTGCGACTACCCGCAACACTCCATTGCCGGGATGCGCAAGCGGGATGCCGAGCAGGTCGGGGCGGATGAAGATTACAAGCGCATGGCGTATGAACAGTTTACCCGGCTGGGAAAGAAAGCCTACCCGGTATTGTGCAGTTCACCCGAAAAGGCGATTGCAACGGCTGACGGGTATGTAGCCGCCGGACACGTGCCGGATATTGTCTTTTTCGACCTGCCCGGCACGGTGAACAGCGAGGGCGTGATAAACTCCCTTGCGGGCATGGACTACATCTTCACCCCCATTTCAGCCGACAAGGTGGTGCTGGAAAGCAGCCTGTCGTTCGCAATGGCTATCCAAAAGCTATTGGTGAAGAATGAAGCCTGCCGACTTGCCGGGCTGTACCTCTTTTGGAACATGGTGGACGGGCGGGAGAAAACAGACCTTTACACCGCCTATGACAAGACGATTAAGGAACTGGAACTGCCACTGATGAAAACCTTTATCCCCGATACCAAACGCTACAAAAAGGAACTGGTAGCGGATAAAAAGGCGGTGTTCCGCTCCACGCTCTTTCCAGCCAGCCGCCCGCTGGTGAGGGGAAGCAACTTGGAAGAACTGATAACCGAAATAGTGTACTACATCAAATTAAAATGATATGGCAAAGCAAAGCGGCGGGATGCCGAAGATAGACGAGGATTTTATGCGGGAACTTATTTCGCAAGGTGTCCCCAGTAAACAAGATAATAATAAGACGAATGATGTACCGCAAGAAACACAAACAGAAACGGTGCAAGTAGAGAAATCGACACCCCGCAAGCGCAAGGGCGGTTCGGGCGACTACCGGGAAACCTATTTTCAGAAAGTGGAACTGGCAGACCGACAACCCTTGTACGTGAGCCGTACCACGCACGAGAAGCTGATGCGTATCGTGACGGTGATAGGCGGGCGAAAGGTGACGGTAAGCAGCTACGTGGAAAACATTCTGCTACGCCACTTCGAGCAGTACCAAGACGAGATAAACACCCTGTACGAAAGTCACTTCCAAAAGCCCTTTTAGCTATGGTAGCCTATTGCATATTAACCGGGCTTTTGGTGTACTACATCGCCCTGTGGCTGTGGTATCGCTACACGGACAGCCGGACATCACCGGGCAGAACGGATGATGCGCCGCTTCCACGAAACGGGGTTTCAGGCTACACGCTGATAGGTGAAAGCCGATACAAGGGTGGACTAATCGGGACAGCGCAGGACAAATCGGTACACATCCCGCAAACGGCTGAAAATGATACTATTTTTGCGCCGCAAGCTGACGGACAGCCGGAAGAAAACATTTCGGAAACAGCACCCGAAGCGGAAGAAACGCCCGGTTACGAGAATGACGAACCCGACTACGAGGACGAGGAAATAGCCGGGTACATGAACGGTGACGATGATACCGGGCGGGCTACGGGCGTGAGCTTTGACGAACTGGGCAAAGCGGTACGCACGGCGAACGCCGACACCTCCACCGAAGCGGAACAGCGGCAAGCAGCCGGGACGCTGGCAAGCATTGAGGGGACAAACCTCTATGATGCGGTGGTAGAAAACATCAACGGCGGGCTGGCAAAGGTGACGGAGCTACTGGGGCGGAACGAAGCGGAACTGGCTGTCGCTCCCAACTTATCCGAAGCAGCCGGGATGAGCCAAGAATACAAAGCGTTCGACATGAACGATTTCCTGTAATATAATAATGTGTAACAATATGAAGCAACGTGACTACGGTTGATTGGCAACCTGAAAACCAAACAGACAAACGGGAATGTTCCCGACCACTAAAATTTCAAATTATTCACCAGCTGGGAAAGGCGGACTTCCCAACCGCCGCCCGGCATTAAAAACAAATCACAATGAGAAAGAAAATCTTTTTGTCGGCGGCTATCCTTGCCGCTGCGGTAAGTGCCTACGCACAAGGCAACGGGCAGGCGGGCATCACCGAAGCCACGAACCTAATCACAGGGTATTTCGACCCCGGAACAAAACTGGTGTACGCAATCGGGGCGGTCTGCGGCTTGATTGGCG
>ERZ827522.1367-NODE-1367-length-21913-cov-8.144341_pt1 | contig 21913 bp, 19 predicted proteins | sample MGYA00519580_ERZ827522 | MGnify/ENA primary metagenome ERZ827522 (study PRJEB31778, sample SAMEA3449340) | human gut metagenome | biome: human gut; feature: human-associated habitat; material: faeces | place: United Kingdom | collected 2010/2012 ... | reverse complement strand
AAAACAAAATTCAAGAGTTGACCGATAAGATTTATCGTGAAGGCGTGGAAAAAGGTAATGAAGAGGCCCGCCGTCTTATTGCGAATGCTCAGGAAGAAGCTAAAAAAATTGTTGAAGATGCTCATAAAGAAGCTGAATCAATTATTGCCTCCTCTCGTAAATCTGCCGACGAACTGACAGAAAACACCAAATCAGAACTGAAACTTTTTGCCGGTCAGGCTGTGAATGCTTTAAAATCGGAAATAGCCACTATGGTGACTGACAAGATTGTGACTGCACCGGTAAAGGAGTTTGCACAAAATAAAGATTTTCTGAATGCATTTATCGTAGCTCTGGCTTCTAAATGGAGTGTAGACGAACCGATTATCATCTCAACTTCTGATGCGGAGTCTTTGAAAAAGTATTTTGCTGCCAATGCTAAAGCATTGTTAGATAAAGGTGTTACCATAGAACAAGTGAATGGCATAAAGGCATTGTTTTCCGTATCTCCTGCAGACGGTTCATATAAAGTGAATTTCGGAGAAGAGGAATTTATGAATTACTTTAAAGCATTCCTGCGTCCTCAGTTGGTAGAAATGTTATTCTAAAGGGATGCGTTATGAGTAAATATTATTACTTGGTAGCCGGTTTGCCGGAACTCACACTTGAGGACAGCAAGCTGAGCTATACAGTAGCTGATTTTAAAACGGAAATTTACACGGGCTTGTCAGTTTCAGATCAGAGATTGATTGATCTGTTTTATTTGAAGTTTGACAATGCCAATGTGCTGAAGCTCTTGAAAGATAAGGAAGCCGCTATTGATACTCGGGGAAATTTTTCCGCGGAGGAACTGGCGGAATATATTTCTACCCTTAAAGAGGGAGGAGAAGTCAGTGCCAAGGAGTTTCCCGCTTATCTTGCTACTTTCATTTCCGCTTATTTTAATACTCCGGCAGAGAATGCTGTTTTATTGGAAGATCATCTGGCTGCACTTTATTATGATTATGCAATGAAGTGTGGAAATAAGTTTGTGGCTTCCTGGTTCGAATTTAATCTCACTATTAACAATATTCTCGTAGCATTGACTGCGCGTAAATATAAATGGGATATTGCCTGCAATATTGTGGGTGATACGGAGATCTGTGAGGCATTGCGGACTTCCGGAGCCAGAGATTTCGGACTGTCGGGCGAAGTGGACTTTCTTGACCAGTTGGTGAAAATCAGCGAAATAACAGAACTGGTGGAACGTGAGAAAAAGCTGGATGCTTTGCGGTGGAACTGGATGGAAGATGCTATCTTCTTCGATTATTTCACTATCGAACGTATTTTTGCTTTTCTGTTGAAACTGGAAATGATTGAACGTTGGATCTCTCTGGATAAGGAAAGAGGCAATCAATTGTTCCGAAGTATCATAGAGTCACTGAAGAATGAAGTGCAGATTCCTGCTGAATTCAGGTAATACTGCCAAACTCGGATAAATAAACTAAAAAAATATATGGCAACAAAAGGAACTGTTAGTGGCGTTATTGCCAACATGGTGACCCTCGTCGTTGATGGGCCGGTAGCTCAGAATGAGATCTGTTATATCTCAACCGGCGGAGACAAATTAATGGCGGAGGTGATTAAGGTCGTAGGTACACATGTATATGTCCAGGTGTTCGAAAGTACTCGTGGACTGAAAGTGGGAGCCGAGGCCGAATTTACCGGACACATGCTTGAAGTGACTTTAGGTCCCGGTATGTTATCAAAGAATTATGATGGTCTGCAAAACGACCTTGATAAGATGGATGGAGTATTCCTGAAGAGAGGACAATATACTTATCCGTTGGATAAAGGAAGTGTATGGCATTTTGTTCCCCTTGTCAGTGTGGGGGATAAAGTGGAAGCATCTGCCTGGTTAGGACAGGTGGACGAGAACTTCCAGCCATTGAAGATTATGGTGCCTTTCACTCAGAAAGGTGTTTGCACGGTGAAGTCGATTGTTCCCGAAGGCGATTACAAGATTGAAGATGTGGTTGCAGTTTTGGTGGACGAAGAAGGAAATACCGTTGAAGTGAATATGATCCAGAAATGGCCGGTGAAGCGGGCTATGACGAATTATAAAGAAAAACCGCGTCCGTTCAAGTTGCTTGAAACCGGTGTGCGTGTGATCGATACTGTCAATCCGATAGTGGAAGGCGGTACCGGATTTATTCCCGGTCCGTTCGGTACGGGTAAGACGGTACTTCAGCATGCCATTTCAAAACAGGCCGAAGCCGATATCGTGATTATCGCTGCTTGTGGGGAGCGTGCAAATGAAGTTGTGGAAATCTTTACCGAATTTCCGGAATTGGTGGACCCGCACACGGGACGTAAGCTGATGGAGCGTACCATTATTATCGCAAATACATCGAACATGCCGGTAGCAGCGCGTGAAGCTTCTGTGTATACGGCCATGACGATTGCCGAATACTATCGTGCCATGGGATTGAAAGTCCTGCTGATGGCAGACTCCACTTCCCGTTGGGCGCAGGCATTGCGTGAGATGTCGAACCGTATGGAGGAGTTGCCCGGACCGGATGCATTCCCGATGGACTTGTCCTCAATCATTTCTAACTTCTATGGCCGTGCAGGCTACGTGAAACTGAATAACGGCGAGAGCGGTTCTATTACCTTTATCGGTACAGTATCACCTGCCGGTGGTAACTTGAAGGAGCCGGTGACAGAGAACACCAAGAAGGTAGCCCGTTGTTTCTATGCTCTGGAGCAGGATCGTGCCGATAAGAAGCGTTATCCGGCTGTAAATCCGATCGATTCTTATTCCAAGTATATCGAATATCCTGAATTTGAAGCATACATTGCCGAGCATATCAATGATGAGTGGATCGGTAAGGTGAACGAAATCAAAACTCGCTTGCAACGCGGTAAGGAGATTGCCGAGCAGATCAATATCCTGGGTGATGACGGTGTACCGGTAGAGTATCACGTAATCTTCTGGAAGTCCGAGTTGATTGACTTCGTTATCTTGCAGCAGGATGCGTTCGACGAGATTGATGCCGTGACTCCGATGGAGCGTCAGGAGGCTATCTTGAATATGGTGATAGACATCTGTCATACGGAATTTGAGTTTGATAACTTTAATGAGGTTATGGATTACTTCAAGAAGATGATTAACATCTGCAAGCAAATGAACTATTCGAAGTTCAAGTCGGAACAATATGAAGGTTTCCAGAAGCAATTGGAGGAGTTGGTTGCCGAGAGAAGTGTCAAATAGTAGATTGAAACTAAATTGTAAATAATAACATGGCTACAAAAGCATTTCAAAAAATATATACTAAGATTACTCAGATTACCAAGGCCACCTGTTCGCTGAAAGCTACAGGGGTAGGATATGATGAGTTGGCCACTGTGAATGGTAAACTGGCTCAGGTTGTAAAGATTGCCGGTGACGAAGTGACTTTGCAGGTGTTTGAGGGTACGGAAGGTATTCCGACCAATGCCGAAGTTGTATTTCTGGGTAAATCGCCTACGCTGAAAGTGAGCGAGCAACTGGCCGGACGTTTTTTCAACGCTTTCGGTGATCCTATCGACGGAGGACCGGAGATCGAAGGGCAGGAGGTACCGATCGGAGGGCCGTCTGTAAACCCGGTACGGCGTAAACAGCCTTCCGAGCTGATTGCAACCGGTATCGCAGGTATCGACTTGAACAATACACTGGTTTCCGGTCAGAAGATTCCGTTCTTCGCCGATCCCGACCAACCGTTCAACCAGGTGATGGCTAACGTGGCGTTACGTGCAGAAACAGATAAGATTATTCTGGGCGGTATGGGTATGACAAACGATGACTACCTGTATTTCAAGAATGTATTTTCCAATGCCGGTGCGCTCGACCGTATCGTCAGTTTCGTGAATACCACGGAGAACCCTCCGGTAGAACGTTTGCTGGTACCGGATATGGCTTTGACTGCGGCTGAATATTTCGCAGTACAGCACAATCAGAAAGTATTGGTTCTGCTGACCGATATGACTTCGTATGCCGATGCTTTGGCTATCGTGTCAAACCGTATGGACCAGATTCCTTCGAAAGATTCTATGCCGGGTTCGCTCTATTCGGATCTTGCCAAGATCTACGAAAAAGCTGTACAGTTCCCCGATGGCGGCTCCATCACGATTATTGCCGTGACTACATTGTCCGGTGGTGATATTACGCATGCTGTGCCGGATAATACAGGCTACATCACCGAAGGACAGTTGTTCCTGCGCCGTGACAGTGACATCGGTAAGGTTATTGTCGATCCGTTCCGTTCATTGTCCCGTCTGAAACAGTTGGTAACCGGTAAGAAAACCCGTAAAGACCATCCGCAGGTGATGAATGCTGCCGTGCGTTTGTATGCCGATGCCGCTAATGCCAAGACTAAATTGGAAAATGGTTTCGACCTGACCAACTATGACGAACGTACTTTAGCTTTTGCCAAAGATTACTCCAATCAGTTGCTGGCCATCGACGTCAATCTGGATACGACCGAAATGCTCGATGTAGCCTGGGGACTGTTCGGCAAATACTTCCGTCCGGAAGAAGTAAATATCAAGAAGGAACTGGTAGATCAGTATTGGAAAAAATAGTAAATAAACGAGATGGCTATAAAGTTTCAATATAACAAAACCTCCCTTCAGCAGCTTGAGAAGCAACTGAAAGTGCGGGTACGTACTCTCCCGATTATCAAAAACAAGGAGAGTGCCCTTCGCATGGAAGTGAAGCGCTGTAAAAGCGAAGCTGCCGATCTGGAGGAAAGGCTGGAAAAACAAATCCAGGCTTATGAAGCCATGTTCGCACTTTGGAATGAGTTTGACACCTCATTGATAAAAGTAAATGATGTTCATCTTGGTGTCAAGAAAATAGCCGGTGTACGGGTGCCTTTGCTCGAAAATGTGGATTTCGAGATCCGTCCGTACAGTCTGTTTAATGCTCCTAAGTGGTATGCCGACGGTATACACCTGCTTAAGGAGTTGGCACATACCGCTATAGAGCGTGAGTTTACGCTAGCCAAGTTGGGCTTGTTAGAACATGCGAGGAAAAAGACCACTCAGAAAGTGAATCTTTTTGAGAAGGTTCAGATACCGGGGTATCAGGATGCTTTGCGCAAGATCAAACGATTCATGGAAGATGAAGAAAATTTGTCTAAGTCTTCGCAAAAGATTCTGAAGTCACAGCAGGAAAAAAGGAAGGAGGCAGAAGCATGATTACGAAAATGAAGAAACTCACGTTCCTGGTTTATCATAAGGAGTACGAAGATTTCCTGAACAGTCTTCGTGAACTCGGAGTGGTCCATATTGTAGAGAAGCAGCAGGGAGCGGCGGAGAATGTCGAACTGCAAGATAATATTCGTCTTTCTGCCCGTCTGGCTGCCGCATTGAAGTTGCTTCAGAACCAGAAGCACGAGAAGGATGCGGTCATTGCTGCCAATGGCGGTAGTGCCGAACGTGGTTTGCAGGTGCTCGATGAAATAGATGGCTTGCAGGCCGAACACAGTAAACTGTTGCAACAGCAGCAAACCTGTGGCAAGGAGAAAGACGCTTTGGAGGCTTGGGGCAACTTTGAGCCGGAAGGCATACAGCGTTTGAAAGATGCCGGTTATGTAGTCGGCTTCTATACCTGCTCCGAAGGTAACTACAAGGAAGAATGGGAAGCGGAATACAACGCTATGATCATCTGCCGCATATCCTCAAAAGTCTTTTTCATCACCGTGACCAAGGACGGGGAGGAAGTCGATCTGGATGTAGAGCAAGCTAAACTGCCATCGCAGTCACTGGCTCAGCTCGAGGCGCAATATGCGAATACAGAGACCGCACTTGAAGAGAATGAAAAGAAGTTGGTCGCTTTGTCCGAAACCGATATCCCTTCGCTGAAGGAGGCTTTAAAACAGGTGCAGACTGAAATAGAATTTTCAAAAGTCGTATTGAGTACAGAGCAGACTGCGGGTGACAAATTGATGTTGCTCGAAGGATGGGCCCCTGCTACCAGCAAGGTAGAGATAGAGGCTTATCTGAACGATGCACATATTTATTATGAGATCACAGATCCGACACCGGAAGACAACGTGCCGATCGAACTGAATAACAAAGGTTTCTTTGCCTGGTTCGAGCCCATTTGCAAACTCTACATGTTGCCCAAGTATAATGAACTGGACCTGACCCCGTTCTTTGCCCCGTTCTTTATGATCTTTTTCGGGCTCTGCCTGGGAGATTCCGGTTATGGATTATTCCTGTTTGTAGGAGCTACGGCTTATCGTCTATTGGCGAAAAAACTGAGTCAGTCGGCTAAATCGATCATTTCGCTGATTCAGATACTGGCAACTTCCACTTTCTTCTGCGGATTGCTGACCGGGACTTTTTTCGGAGCCAATATTTACGATCTGCCCTGGCCGTTCATCCAGTGCCTGAAGAGTGCCGTTTTCATGGATAATAATGACATGTTCCAACTTTCACTGATTCTGGGTGCGGTACAGATCTTGTTCGGCATGGTACTGAAAGCTGTCAATCAGACTATCCAGTTTGGCTTCAAGTATGCCATTGCTACAATCGGATGGATCATCCTCTTGCTATCGTTAGCCTTCTCGGCACTGTTGCCGAAAGTGATGCCGATGGGAAGTACGGTTCATTTGATCATCATGGGTATTGCCGGCGTTATGATTTTCCTGTTCAACAGTCCGGGGAAGAACATCTTCCTGAATATCGGGCTGGGCTTATGGGATTCTTATAACATGGCGACAGGTCTGTTGGGCGACGTTCTGTCATACGTCCGTTTGTTCGCTTTGGGATTGTCGGGAGGTATCCTTGCCGGCGTATTCAATAGTTTGGCAGTGGGCATGAGTCCGGACAATGTGATTGCCGGCCCCATTGTGATGGTATTGATTTTTGTAATCGGCCATGCCATCAATATCTTTATGAATGTGCTCGGAGCCATGGTTCATCCTATGCGTCTGACCTTCGTGGAGTTTTTCAAGAATTCCGGTTACGAAGGTGGTGGCAAAGAGTACAAACCATTCAGAAAATAAAAAGAAATTAATAGAATAATAAATTAAAAAATAAAATTAAGATTATGGAAATGAATTTGTTTATTGCTTACATTGGCATCGCGGTTATGGTTGGTTTGTCAGGCATCGGAAGTGCTTACGGAGTGACTATTGCAGGTAACGCTGCTATCGGCGCATTGAAGAAAAACGATAGTGCATTCGGTAACTTCCTCGTACTGACAGCTCTTCCGGGTACACAGGGATTGTATGGTTTCGCAGGTTACTTTATGTTCCAGACTATTTTCGGTATCCTTACTCCGCAGATTACCGCCATTCAGGCTTCTGCCGTTTTGGGTGCGGGTATTGCTCTCGGATTGGTGGCTCTGTTTTCCGCTATCCGTCAGGGACAGGTTTGCGCCAATGGTATTGCAGCCATCGGACAAGGCCACAATGTATTCAGCAACACATTGATTCTTGCTGTGTTCCCCGAACTTTATGCTATCGTGGCATTGGCTGCTACCTTCCTTATCGGTAGTGCGCTTGCATAAACTAATGATTTATAAAAAACACTTAAGCGTTTTCGACAGAACGTTTAAGTGTTTTCTGAAAAGACTTAAGCGTTTTCCGAAAACACTTAAGTCTTTTTTTATGCTCTGAAATCTCGTTGTAAACGCTTGTTTGTGCTATTTTGCTTATATTTTTTGCATAAAGCATTATTTTTCAATAAATAATGCGTACTTTTGCACCTGCGTAATAAAAAGAGTTTTAAACATTTATATGGTAAAAGATTTATTAACCCCCGATTATATCTTCGAAGCCAGTTGGGAAGTGTGCAACAAGGTAGGAGGAATTTATACTGTTTTGTCTACAAGGGCAAATACGTTGCAAACTAACTTCCGTGACAAATTATTTTTTATAGGGCCGGATGTATGGCAAGGAAAGGACAATCCCTTGTTTATAGAATCTGACAATCTTTGTGCGGCATGGAAAGAACATGCCCTCAAGAAAGATGACCTTTCTGTCCGTGTCGGACGTTGGAATATTCCGGGTGAACCCATTGTTATTCTCGTTGACTTTCAGCCTTTTTTTGAGAAAAAGAATGAAATCTATACTGAAATGTGGAATCACTTTCAGGTCGATTCATTGCATGCTTACGGCGATTATGACGAAGCATCCATGTTTTCGTATGCTGCCGGAAAAGTGGTGGAAAGCTTCTATCGCTACAACCTGACCGAAAATGATAAGGTCATTTATCAGGCACATGAATGGATGACCGGCCTGGGAGCACTGTATCTGCAATTGGCTGTTCCCGAAATAGGAACCATCTTCACCACCCATGCCACTTCTATCGGCCGTAGCATTGCCGGAAACGATAAACCTTTATATGACTATCTGTTTGCTTATAACGGCGATCAGATGGCACAGGAGCTGAATATGCAGTCGAAGCACTCGATTGAAAAGCAGACTGCGCATCACGTTGACTGCTTTACGACGGTGAGCGAAATCACCAACAACGAGTGTAAGGAACTGCTTGATAAAGCCGCCGATGTAGTATTGATGAACGGTTTCGAGGACGATTTCGTTCCTCAGGGAAGCGCTTTCACCGGTAAGCGCAAACGTGCGCGTGCATTGATGTTGAATGTGGCCAATAAGCTTCTGGGTACCCATATGGACGATGACACATTAATTATCGGCACCAGTGGCCGTTACGAGTTTAAGAACAAAGGGATCGACGTGTTTCTGGAATCATTGAACCGTTTGAACCGGGACAAGGACCTGCAGAAGAACGTGCTGGCATTTGTCAATGTACCGGGTTGGGTGGGAGAGCCCCGCGAGGATTTGCAGACACGGCTGAAAAGCAAAGAAAAATTCGATACTCCGCTCGAAGTACCTTTCATTACCCATTGGCTGCATAACATGACCCACGACCAGGTTCTGGATATGCTCAAATATCTTGGTATGGGAAATCGTCCGGAAGATAAAGTGAAGGTGATTTTCGTTCCGTGCTATCTGGATGGAAAAGATGGAATCCTGAACAAAGAATATTATGATCTGATATTGGGAGAAGACTTGAGTGTCTATCCTTCTTATTACGAACCTTGGGGATACACTCCGCTTGAGAGTGTGGCATTCCGCGTACCTACTATTACAACAGACCTGGCAGGCTTCGGCCTTTGGGTGAACAGCCTGAAAAATCAGCATGGCATCGATAATGGGGTAGAGGTGTTACACCGTTCGGACTATAATTACTCAGAGGTAGCCGACGGTATCAAAGATACGATCGCACTGTTCTCGGGTAAAACAGATAATGAGGTGAAAGAGATCCGCAAACAAGCTGCGGCTGTGGCCGAACAGGCTCTATGGAAGCATTTCATCAAATATTATTACGAGGCTTATGACATCGCCTTGCGTAATGCCATGAAACGTCAACTAAACTAAGTATTTATTCATCAACAAGTAAACAATAACATTATGAAAATTAAAGTAAGTAATGTGAATACTCCGAATTGGAAGGAGGTAACTGTAAAGTCACGTGTTCCTGCGGAATTAGAGAAACTATCTGAACTGGCACGCAACATTTGGTGGGCGTGGAATTATGAAGCTACTGAACTCTTCAGAGACTTGGATCCGACTCTCTGGAAAGAAGCCGGTCAGAATCCTGTGCTTTTGCTTGAACGTATGAGTTACGAAAAACTGGAAGCTTTATCAAAAGATAAAGTAATCCTGAAACGCATGAACGATGTATATGCTAAATTTAGAGACTACATGGATGTGACGCCCGATAACAAACGTCCGTCAGTGGCTTACTTTAGCATGGAATATGGTTTGAATCATGTTCTTAAAATATATTCCGGTGGTCTGGGTGTATTGGCCGGTGACTATCTGAAAGAAGCTTCGGACAGTAATGTAGATCTGTGTGCAGTAGGTTTCCTGTATCGCTATGGTTACTTTACACAAACCCTGTCGATGGACGGACAGCAGATTGCCAATTACGAGGCACAGAACTTCGGACAACTCCCTATTGACCGCGTGACGGATGCAGACGGCAAACCGTTGGTAGTAGATGTGCCTTATATGGATTATTACGTACATGCAAATGTATGGAGAGTGAACGTAGGACGCGTTTCTTTGTATCTGCTCGATACAGACAATGAAATGAACAGCGAGTTTGACCGTCCTATCACTCACCAACTGTACGGAGGTGACTGGGAAAACCGTTTGAAACAAGAGATCCTGCTGGGTATCGGCGGTATGCTGACACTGAAGGCATTGGGTATCAAAAAAGATATTTATCACTGTAACGAAGGACACGCCGCCCTGATCAATGTTCAGCGTATCTGCGATTATGTAGCTACCGGCCTGACTTTCAACCAGGCTATCGAGTTGGTTCGTGCATCTTCACTGTATACGGTTCACACTCCGGTGCCTGCCGGTCACGACTACTTTGACGAAGGCTTGTTCGGTAAATATATGGGCGGATATCCTGTTAAGATGGGTATCAGCTGGGACGACCTGATGGATCTTGGACGTAACAATCCGGGTGATAAGGGCGAACGTTTCTGTATGTCTGTATTTGCTTGCAACACTTCTCAGGAAGTGAACGGTGTAAGCTGGCTGCACGGAAAAGTTTCTCAGGAGATGTTCTCTTCTATCTGGAAGGGATACTTCCCCGAAGAGAGCCATGTGGGTTATGTAACCAATGGTGTACACTTCCCCACCTGGAGCGCTACCGAATGGAAACAGCTTTATGCTAAATACTTTAACGAAAACTTCCTGTACGATCAGTCAAATCCGAAGATCTGGGAAGCTATCTATAATGTGCCCGATGAAGAGATCTGGAAGACTCGCGTGACGATGAAGAACAAGCTGGTGGATTATATCCGTAAGCAGTTCCGTGAAACGTGGTTGAAGAACCAGGGAGATCCTTCACGCATTGTATCGCTGTTGGACAAGATCAATCCGAATGCATTGCTGATCGGTTTCGGCCGCCGTTTTGCCACTTACAAACGTGCTCACTTGTTGTTCACCGATCTGGAACGCTTGTCTAAGATCGTTAACAATCCCGATTATCCGGTACAGTTCCTCTTCACAGGTAAGGCTCACCCGCACGATGGTGCAGGCCAGGGACTGATCAAGAGAATCGTTGAGATCTCTCAGCGTCCGGAATTCCTGGGTAAGATCATCTTCCTTGAAAACTACGATATGCAGTTGGCCCGTCGTCTGGTGACCGGAGTTGATATCTGGTTGAATACTCCGACCCGTCCGCTCGAAGCATCCGGTACATCGGGTGAGAAAGCGTTGATGAATGGTGTATTGAACTTCTCTGTACTCGACGGATGGTGGCTTGAAGGTTACCGCGAAGGTGCAGGTTGGGCATTGACCGAAAAACGTACTTATCAGAACCAGGAACATCAGGATCAGCTCGACGCAGCTACTATCTACAGTATCCTCGAAACAGAAATCCTGCCGTTGTATTATGCACGCAACAAGAAGGGATACTCTGAAGGCTGGATTAAGAGTGTGAAAAACTCGATCGCCCAGATCGCTCCTCACTATACCATGAAGCGTCAGCTCGACGATTACTACAGTAAGTTCTACTGCAAGGAAGCTAAACGTTTCAAAGAACTGTCTGCCAATGACAATGCAAAGGCAAAAGAGATAGCAGCCTGGAAAGAAGAAGTCGTTGCTAAGTGGGACTCTATCGAGATCGTTTCAAAAGAGAGGGAAGCAGACATTGCACAAGGCGATATCGAAAGCGGCAAAGAGTATACCATTACAGTTGTCGTTGACGAGAAAGGATTGAACGATGCAGTGGGACTGGAGTTGGTTACAACTTATACGACTCCGGAAGGCAAGCAGCATGTATATTCGGTAGAACCATTCAGTGTGATCAAGAAAGAAGGCGACCTGTATACATTCCAGGCTAAGCACAGCTTGTCGAATGCAGGAAGCTTTAAAGTGGCATACCGTATGTTCCCGAAAAATCAGGATCTGCCTCACCGTCAAGACTTCTGCTACGTACGTTGGTTCGTCTGATTGATGTAGAGTAAAGAGAGATTTACCAGATTTATTTTGAAGGGCTGTTTTGAAGTGTATACTGTCAAGACAGCCCTTTATTGCTTAAAGTCGATGTATTATGAGAAGGATTTTTATTTTTATTGCTTTTGCACTGTGCAGTTTGTGGCAATTGAGAGCTCAGGCTGATACGGCTTCGTTCCTGTTTGATAAGTATGAAGATGCCCAAGTGCTCCTGAGAGCCGGAGGCGAATTGAAGTCTAAAATGAACTACAGTATAGTAGTCAATAAGTTTTATTTTATAGACCCTCAGGATAAGCAGGTGAAAGAGCTTGCCAATCCGGGAGATATTCTGCTGATCAAGATAGCGGGACGTACATTTTATCCCGAATCCAACGGAGCCGGTATAGAAATGTTGCCGACCAAACCGGTGGTTTACGTTCAGTATAAAGCTACCGCCCGTAAGGAAGCTCCCATGGGGGCTTATGGTACCCGTTCGGAAACAACGGCAGTTCAGAGCTATGGCACCATAACGAGCAACGGACAGTCTTACAAGCTGGAAGGTGAAAAAATTATTGTCAGCAATCGGCACCATGTCTATTGGGTGGAGAAGGATGATAAAATGAAGCAGTTCCGTAACTTTAAGCAACTTGCCAAAATCTACTCAAAACATCGTGCGGAGGTGGAGAAGTATATTGAAGATAATAAGGTGAATTTTGAAGATGTGGATCAGATTGTGAAGCTCTGTGCTTATGCCGATTCACTGAAATAAATCGAAAGCCCGTACCTGATTCATATTCACCACAGATTACACAGATAAATAGGATGGGTTGTCAGTAGATTAAAGCTATTCTGTGTGAATCTGTGTAATCTGTGGTGAATTATGATATGGTATTCCGCTGATTACTTATTCAGCACTTCTTCCAGTTTGGTCTGAAGCTTTTCGCCGTGCAGGCCGCGTGCCAGGATCGTTCCGTCGGCGTCCACCAACATGGTGTGGGGGATACTGTTTACAGCATACAACTGTGCACCTTCATTTTGCCAGCCTTTCAGGTCGGACATCTGAGGCCATGTGATGTTCAGCTTCTTGATGGCATCTTTCCATTTATCGGCATCCTGATCCAGAGATACACCTACGATTTCGAAGTTTTTGCCTTTATATTTAGCATAAGCTTCTACAATGTTAGGCATTTCGCGGCGGCATGGGCCACACCAGCTTGCCCAGAAGTCAACCAATACCACTTTGCCTTTGCCTACATAGTCAGACAGTTTCACCGGTTTTCCGTCAGGGGTCAGCATTTCGAAGTCGATGAATTTCTGTCCGGCGGCAGTAGCTTTCTGCTTTTCAGTGATATCCTTGATTTTCACAATCGTTTCGTCATTCTGATAGTTGGCGGGAATTTGTTTCAGCAGAGCGTCGTTATCCTCGGTAGAGTTTTCATAGAAGCTTTGTTTGAACAACATGATACCTACCGGATTGGTGATATTCTTCTGTACGCCTTCTTTGATAGCCTGGCTGTACGCCTCTTCCAGTTCTGAAAATTCTTTTTGTTTAGCCATCTTCTGGTCATCGGTCAATGTGCTGTCGCCCATAGCCTGATAGATAGCGGCTTGTTTCTGGTCGATTGCATTTATCTTGTTCCGTATCTCCTGATAAGCATCGTTGTTCGGAGTACCGGTTGCCGATTTATCGTCTTTAGACAGGTTTACCTTGATTTTACCGTTTTCGAGGAAGAAATCCACATAGACTCCGTCGCCGTCTTTAGAATAAGTGATGTAGCGGTTCACTACGGAATCCTGTGCGCCTTCGAATGTAAATGTTCCGTTAGCGATGATAGCTGTGTCCAGTTTGTTGAACTGTCTGTTCACACGTTCCTGGATAAATACAGTATCTCCGTCGGCAGCGCCTTCCACAGTACCTGTTATTACATAACCGGGTTTGTTGGTGTTACAAGATGCCACTCCGAGAGCAACTGCTGCAACAGCCAGATAAGTTAACTTTTTCATTGCTTTAGTATGTTTAGTGAATAAATATTTATGCAAAGATAGGTGTTTTTTTAATTCCGGATAGAATTTCTCTGTTATATTAGATTAACATGTATGTACGAATCGGATAAATGTGTACCTTTGCACCCCAAATTAGTATGAATATGCAAGAAAGCAAATCCATTATTGAGGTGAACGGTGTGTCTAAATTCTTCGGTGAGAAGACTGCCTTGGATCATGTGACCCTGAATGTAAAGAAAGGTGAGTTCGTCACCATTCTGGGGCCTTCGGGATGTGGCAAGACTACTTTGTTGCGCCTTATCGCCGGCTTCCAGACAGCTTCGGAAGGCGAGATAAAAATATCGGGGAAAGAAATCACACAAACTCCTCCACACAAACGTCCGGTAAACACGGTATTCCAGAAATACGCTCTGTTCCCGCATCTGAATGTATATGATAATATCGCTTTTGGGCTGAAACTGAAGAAAATGCCCAAGCAGACCATTGAGAAGAAGGTAAAAGCCGCTTTGAAGATGGTGGGGATGACCGATTACGAATATCGTGATGTAGATTCGCTGTCCGGCGGACAGCAGCAGCGTGTGGCCATTGCCCGTGCCATCGTCAACGAACCGGAAGTGTTGCTGCTTGACGAGCCTTTGGCAGCTCTCGACCTGAAAATGCGTAAAGACATGCAGATGGAGTTGAAGGAGATGCACAAATCTCTGGGGATCACTTTTGTGTATGTCACTCACGATCAGGAAGAAGCACTGACGCTAAGCGATACGATTGTAGTCATGAGCGAGGGACGCATCCAGCAGATTGGTACTCCGATCGATATATATAACGAGCCTATCAATTCGTTTGTAGCCGATTTCATCGGAGAAAGTAATATCCTGAACGGAGTGATGATCCACGACAAACTGGTACGTTTCTGTAATACCGAATTCGAGTGTGTAGACGAAGGTTTTGGCGAGAACATGCCCGTGGACGTAGTGATCCGTCCGGAAGACCTTTACATCTTTCCGGTTTCGGAAGCGGCGCAACTGACCGGTGTGGTGCAATCGTCTGTCTTTAAAGGCGTACATTACGAAATGACGGTTCTCTGCAATGGCTATGAATTTCTGGTACAAGACTATCATCATTTTGAAGTCGGGGCTCTCGTCGGGTTGCTGGTGAAACCGTTCGATATTCATATTATGAAGAAAGAGCGTGTGTGCAATACTTTTGAAGGCAAGCTGATCGACGAAACCCATGTGGAGTTTTTGGGATGCAACTTCGAGTGTGCTCCTGTCACGGGGATCGAAGCAGGCAGCGAGGTGAAGGTGGAAGTCGGTTTCGACAACGTGATTCTTCAGGACAACGAAGAAGACGGTGCACTGACCGGAGAGGTGAAGTTTATCCTTTATAAGGGTGACCATTATCATCTGACTGTGCTTTCGGATTGGGACGAGAATGTGTTTGTAGATACGAACGACGTATGGGACGATGGCGACCGTGTAGGTATCACCATCCCCCCGGACGGTATCAGAGTAATTAAGAACTAATAAAATAAGAGTTAAGAGTGAAAAGATTATCGGTCTTTTTTTCATCACGTAAGAGTTGGACACTCCCTTACATTATCTTTTCGGCGATCTTCGTCGTTATTCCGCTACTCCTTATCGTGGTTTATGCTTTCACCGATGACAGCGGACATCTGACTTTGGAAAACTTTGCGAAGTTTTTTCAGCACCACGAAGCTATCAATACCTTTGTCTATTCCATCGGTATTGCCATTATTACCACCATTGTCTGTATCCTGCTGGGCTATCCGGCAGCCTGGATACTGAGCAACGCAAAACTGAACCGGTCGAAAACAATGGTCGTACTGTTTATTCTTCCCATGTGGGTCAACATTCTGGTACGTACGTTGGCTACGGTAGCCTTGTTCGACTTTTTCAGTGTTCCGCTCGGTGAGGGTGCCCTGATATTCGGTATGGTCTATAACTTCATACCATTTATGATTTACCCCATCTACAACACTTTGCAAAAGATGGATCACAGTTATATTGAGGCTGCGCAGGATCTGGGTGCCAATCCCGTTCAGGTCTTTTTTAAGGCCGTGCTTCCACTTTCCATGCCGGGGGTGATGAGCGGCATCATGATGGTTTTCATGCCTACTATCTCAACCTTTGCCATTGCCGAGTTGTTGACGATGAACAATATCAAACTGTTTGGTACCACAATCCAGGAGAATATCAATAACAGTATGTGGAACTATGGCGCGGCCCTGTCGCTGATTATGTTGCTGCTGATTGCCGCGACCTCTCTGTTCAGCACCGACGACAAAGATAATACGAACGAAGGAGGTGGGCTATGGTAAAGAAGATTTTCGCTCAGACCTATTTGTGGATTCTGCTTTTGCTGCTCTATTCGCCTATCGTGATTATAATGATCTACTCTTTTACCGAGGCAAAAGTGCTGGGCAACTGGACCGGATTCTCCACAAAACTGTATTCGTCACTGTTCACTACCGGCACTCACCATTCGCTGATGAATGCGCTGATCAATACTGTGACCATTGCTTTGATTGCAGCTACGGCTTCCACCCTGCTGGGGAGTATCACTGCTATCGGCATCTTCAACCTGAAGGCACGTTCGCGGAAGGCCATCAGCTTTGTGAACAGCATTCCTATCCTGAATGGGGATATTATTACCGGTATTTCACTGTTTCTGTTGTTTGTGTCGCTGGGGATATCGCAGGGATACACGACCGTTGTACTGGCACACATCACTTTCTGTACTCCTTATGTGGTACTCAGCGTGTTGCCCCGTCTCAAGCAGATGAATCCTAATATTTACGAAGCCGCCCTCGATCTGGGAGCGACTCCGATGCAGGCACTCCGCAAAGTGATTGTTCCGGAGATTCGTCCGGGAATGATTAGCGGTTTCATGCTTGCGCTGACACTTTCTATCGATGATTTTGCAGTAACGGTATTTACGATCGGTAACGAAGGTCTCGAGACACTTTCCACCTATATCTATGCCGATGCCCGCAAAGGAGGGCTGACTCCGGAACTGCGTCCGCTTTCGACCATTATTTTCGTGGTGGTGCTGGTCTTGCTGATTGTCATTAACCGGCGTGCCGGAAAAGAGAAAAAGTGATACCTGACGTTGGTCGGCCTCGCCGTTTAAAGCGAGAGACCGCCGGTTTAAACCCCAACTGTCATTGCTTTTAAAGATAGTGTCCGTTGGTTTGAAACCCACGTCCTTTGGGTTTTAAACCAAAATAGAAGAGAATTTACGAGAATCAAGAAATAGTATAAAGTGTTAATGAATAAGCTGTTAATAACTCTTTGCCTTGCAGCGTCGTTTATGCTTTCCGGTTGTTACAATTCCGGTGAGCCCCGCGAAAAGGTATTGAAAATTTATAACTGGGCCGATTACATCGGTGACGGAGTGCTGGAAGATTTCCAGGCATATTATAAGGAGCAGACAGGCGAGGATATTCGTATTGTCTATCAAACTTTCGATATCAACGAAATCATGTTGACCAAGATCGAAAAAGGGCACGAAGATTTTGATGTGGTATGCCCTTCGGAATACATCATCGAGCGGATGTTGAAGAAAGACTTGCTGTTGCCCATCGACACCGTTTTTCCCCATTCGCCCGACTACATGAATGACGTGTCTCCTTATATCCGGGAACAGATCGATAAGTTGAGTCAACCCGGACGCGTTGCCAGTCATTATGCCGTGTGTTACATGTGGGGAACGGCCGGGATACTGTATAACAAGGCTTTTGTTCCCGATGTGGATGCCGAAAGTTGGAGTTGCCTTTGGGATCGGAAATATGCCGGCAAGATATTGATGAAAGACAGTTACCGCGATGCGTACGGGACGGCCATCATTTACGCACATGCCCGTGATCTGGCCGGAGGCAAGGTGACAGTAGAGGATCTGATGAACGACTATTCTCCCCGTGCAATGGAGATTGCCGAAAAATACCTCAAGGCGATGAAACCCAATATAGCCGGTTGGGAGGCAGACTTCGGTAAAGAGATGATGACCAAAAATAAAGCATGGCTCAATATGACCTGGAGCGGAGATGCCAAATGGGCCATCGAAGAAGCGGATGCGGTAGGAGTGGACCTGGACTATGTAGTGCCTCGGGAAGGAAGCAACATCTGGTATGACGGCTGGGTGATTCCTAAGTATGCCGGTAATCCGGAAGCTGCCAGCTATTTCATCAACTTTATGTGCCGTCCCGACATTGCTTTGCGGAATATGGAAGCGAGCGGTTATGTAAGTGCTGTGGCTTCGCCTGAAATCATGGAGGCGAAGACAGACACCACCCTGACTTATTATTCGGATTTGAGCTATTTCTTCGGACCGGGAGCAGACAGCCTGCAGATTGACAAGATACAGTACCCGGACCGTAAGGTGGTAGAACGTTGTGCCATGATTCGTGATTTCGGCGATAAGACGAAAGATGTTCTTGAAATCTGGTCGCGCATTAAGGGAGACAATCTGGGAGTGGGCATTACGATCCTGATCTTCGTAGTAGTAGGTTTGATGAGCGGCTGGATGATTTATAAACGGATACAGCGCTATAAACACAAGAAGATGCAGAGGCGCCGGAGCCGTAGGCGGAAGAAACAGAGGTGAGACTAACGCATCGTCAAAATCTCAATTTTAATAAAAAAAATAAAAGAAAATGATGATTTTGTTTCTCAGTCTGTTGTAAATGTCTATATTTACCGCGTATTAAAGATTTCTGATAGGATGTGTTTTATTTCCAAGGTACTTGTAGAGTAATTTATCTCCTTATTAAGACTTCTCTAAGATAACAAATTTTATTAATTGTATTAATTATTTTTTCAATGAACATTTTTATTGCAGGTATCAGCTATAATCTTAGCAATGCTGATTTAGGAGAATTATTCGAAGAGTTTGGAGAAGTTATTTCAGCCAAAATCGTTATGGACAGAGAAACTGGCCGTTCTAAAGGATTCGGTTTTGTAGAAATGCCTAATGACGAAGAGGGAAATGCTGCCATCGCAGCACTGAACGAAAAAGAAATAGACGGAAAGACACTTGCCGTATCAGTTGCACGTCCGAGAGAAGAAGGCCCGCGTCGTAACAGCAATTACGGTGGTGGTAATCGTGGCGGCTATGGTAACAACCGTGGTGGTGGTTACGGTGGTGGTAATCGTGGCGGCGGCTATGGCGGCGGTCGTGACAGATATTAATCGAACAAGATTACCTGTTTGTCAAAACAGACTTATAGAGGAGATGCCCGGGATTTGTTCCGGGCATCTTTTTTTATGATTTTTGTCGCTACTCCCTTTCCGTGTATATAGATAAATTCTGAAACGAATCAAAAAAAACTACGGAGTATTCGTAGATTATTCGTTTTTATTTTTATCTTTGCATGATATAGAAATGGAGAGTTTATGAAGAATATCAGGCAATTTCATCTCCTAAGTTCAATTCTGGGGGGAGTATTTTTATTTTCTTCCTGTTCGGTCGTTCCCAAGGCCGAAGAGAAAAATCTTTCGGAGCAATGGCCGGTGGTCGCTTCCTATCAATGGGCCGGTCAAGACTCGGTTGTGGTATGTGACCTCAGCTTGCTGAAAGATACGGTTGACTTACCGTTCAGTTTCTTTTTGAAAGACTTTCAAATCATCAAGCTCGATAACCGTGATGAAGCGATGGTCGGAGAAAACAATCTGTGTGTTTCCGAAAATTACATCCTTGTCTACGGTTCTGTTTATGAACTCCATCCCTGCCGGTTATTTACTAAAAAAGGAGAGTTTGTTACCAATATAGGTGCTATCGGGCAAGGGCCGGGAGAGTATCGTGCCGTATACAAAGCGGAGATTGACGAAAAACATAATTGTATCTATCTGATGCCTTTCGATAACAGCAATGCCATCTATGTCTATGATCTGGCTGGGAAACCGTTGCGTTCCATTCCGTTACATCAGTCGGTCTCCAAGGCTGTATTCAAGGTCGATGCCGATAAACGTGAACTTACGGTGGGGGCACTTCCCTTTACCGGATACCCTTTTGTGGCATGGGTACAGGATTTTGAAGGACATCTGCTCGATTCGGTTCCTGCTGCCAGGCATCTGTCTGTTCTTCCCGATTATAGCAATGAGGTGATGTACGGTGCCAATACGGAAGTATTCGATCTTTATATCAGCACCTTCTTTGAACTGCGTCCCGATACGCTTTATCATTATATCCGTTCGGAAAGCAGGCTGAAGCCCCGCTTCACACTCAACATTGGAGACAGGAAACGTTCGATAACCACATTCTATGAGTTGCCTCAGGCCTATGTAGGCAGATTGATGGTAGAGGAACAAGTGAGTGATGGAATGTGGGAGACGAAATCACCTTCGAACTTTATAGTGGATAAGGCATCGTTGCGCGGAACTTTTTTCCGGGTGATCAATGACTTTGCGGGAGGGATGCCGGATCGGTTGTGGACCCCTTGGTCACTCCGTAACAAACAATATATAAGGCTGGTGGAACCGGGAGTGCTGAAAGCGGAAATAGAGTCTTATCTCTCCTCGACAGATGGTAGGAAGGGGAAGAATAGGAAAAAGTTACAGGAATTGTGTGAGTCGATCGGTGAGGAAGATAATAGTTATGTGATATACGCTAAACAGAAAGGAGTTCAGTAATGAAAAAAGCATTTGGAATATTGTTGTTGGTTTTATTCGTTTGCACTTCGTGTGGCGATAAAAGTGAACCTTCATTTAAAGTGTACGATGAATACTCTAAGGAGAAGAAGGTAGAGAAAAAGAATAATATCGGGAAGGCAACCTATATCTTTTGGATAAACAAAACGGAAGCCAAAAAATTGCGCGGGTTGACTTTCAATATAAAATGTAAAGTGACGATCAACGAGGATGGTAGTATAAAGATTCTCGGGTATGAAAAAGAACAGCCCTATACGGTAACGAAAAGTTTAAAAAAATACTTGAAAACTTTCAGGGTAGACAAGGAGGCTTTGGCAGATGGAAGAGTTAAGGTTGGCGATCAGGTGGTCTTTCTGCGTTATGTCGTGCTGAAGTAGAGCGTTCTCTGTGGGCCATTCCGTAGCTGAGATGATCCAATAAAAAATCCTCCCCGGCGGACCGGAGAGGATTTTATTGTTTTAATCCTATTTACGAATGATAGATACTGCCGATTATTCAGCAGCAGCTTCAGTTGCAGCTTCTTCTGCCGGAGCAGCTTCTTCTGCGGGAGCTTCAGCAGCAGCCTTAGCAGCTTCTTCAGCAGCAGACTGTGCAGCAAACGGAGTGGACTTTCTAGAGCCTTTAAATCCAAGGGAACCTGCGCTGGACCAGGAAAGAGCATTTCCTGCCATATCAGTCAGGGTCACTAATGTATTGTTAAAGGTAGCCTGAATATGAGCCTGGCCTTTTTCTACATTTTAACGTTCTCTTTTCTTCTTTCTAACAGCCTTTTTTACAGCTTTAGCCATATTGTTCTACCTCCTTTACTTCTTCTTTCTACCTACGGTCTTCTTAGGACCTTTTCTCGTTCTTGCGTTCGTCTTGGTCTTCTGTCCTCTGACAGGCAGACCTCTTCTATGTCTAATGCCTCTGTAGCATCCGATTTCCTTTAATCTGTCCGAGTATACAGAAGAAGAACTGACCACGAAAGGTCATAATTATGAACTGGAAAAATCCGGATATACCGTATTCTGTATCGATTACAGACAGAGTGGTATCGGTTCCGGAAGCTGTGGTCCTCAGCTGGCAAAATAATATCGTCTGGTCGATACTCATTATACGTTCTCTTTCCACTTGAAACCGGAAATTTTATAATTTCTTATCAAACACAAAAACATAAGACACATTCGATGCCGTAGAATGTGTCTTATGTTTTCTTTCTTATTACTTCGCACTTATAGAAGTGAGAGCCCATTACACATCTATCTTACCAGG
>ERZ827522.1361-NODE-1361-length-22004-cov-8.054353_pt1 | contig 22004 bp, 24 predicted proteins | sample MGYA00519580_ERZ827522 | MGnify/ENA primary metagenome ERZ827522 (study PRJEB31778, sample SAMEA3449340) | human gut metagenome | biome: human gut; feature: human-associated habitat; material: faeces | place: United Kingdom | collected 2010/2012 ... | reverse complement strand
AATCTGGGCAGCCGCTGTAAGATAAGGAATAGGATTGCCACGCTGAAAAATTACAGCCCGGTTCAGATAAACAACGGATGATACAAGCACTACAAAAGCCACGAGGATCGCAATCCATAACTTCTTTTTCTTCATACTGTTCACCTCCAAAAATCAGGTCGGTTTCTTTTGCTTTGTCGGCGGGCAGAAGGATTGTTCAAATCACTTATAACTATCCAATATGATTATACCATGCAAAGTGCGAACTTTTCAATTCTTGTCTCCATACAAATATGCAACTTTTCTATGAACGCCGCACTTTTTCGCCGCTTCGCTTGCCGCCCTGCGGCGTTCCTCGCTGTATGGGGCGGTCAGCCGAAAGGAAAAACGCCCCTTGCGGATCACAAACTCCATACAGCCCGTGTCCGGGTCTGCGTCGGTCTGGCGGCATTCGCCGGGGTGCGCTGCGGCATAAGCGGTCAGCCTGTTCTTGAGGTCGGTGTTGTGGGTGCGGATATAGATCAGCGGCTCTTTCTCGTCGAAGCAGATTTCCGTGATTTTCTGGCTCTTTGTCAGCCCTGTTCTCATACAAGCTCCTTTCTGCCCTCTGTCGCACAAGAGTGGCATTTTTTGGCTGCTTTCTCCGGCTCTTGACTTGGGGAAAACGGCGATTTTTCAATGGAAAACGCTCCGGCGATACCTTCCTCGTCCGAAGCGTTCCCAGCGTCAAATATGCGTTTTTTCCGGCTCTTGACGGTTTTCGTGCGATCTGCCTTTGGTATCAGCAGATAAATCCTGTTGGGCTTGCTAAAGTCCCTCCGTACCCGCATGACAAGCCCCATATCGTCAAGCTCGCTCATGGCGCGTTTGATCGTCATGGTGCTGCGGGAAAGTGCCGCCGCAAGCTCTTTGATGGGGAAGTGGATATACAAAATCCCGTTCTCGTCCTCTATGCCGTAAGCAAGGGCTTCATCCAGCATACGGGCATACATCACCTTTGCGGTGCTGCTGGCAGGCAGCCGCAGCAGAACGGGCGGCAGGGGCATACAGGGCGGCAGGGGTGTCCCTGCGGTCATAAACTCAAATTCCATTCAGTGAGTGTCCTCCTTGTTCTTTGCTCGTTTCGACAGGTAGCGGGGGCAGTCTATCACGGTCGCCCGGAAGCTCTGCTTGCAGGTATGCCGACACTTCCGGCACAACTCATTGTAGGTCACGCGCCCCCGGTCGTTGAGGAAGAAAGCAAGCTCGTTCTTCCGTTTTCGGCTCATTCTTGGCATAGTGCCTCCTGTTATGAAAATCCGTCCATTTCTGCCGTAACAGCGGGAACGGACGGATAGCGGTTTTAGTGTCGTATTTCGGGGCGGTTTTCAGGGCTTTTCTGCCCTCTGCGCCGCCTGAAAATCCTTTGTGACAGTACGGGCAGGGAATTCCATTTCTCTGCCCGCTGTCGTGTTTCGGGTGTCTTTTGTGTTCATTTTTCGCCGGTTCTCCCTGCTGTCGTTCCTGCCCCCGAATCTCACGGCGGCGTATCCCTCCCCTTGGTACGCTCGCTGCGGGCTGGGTTCCTCCATTTCCCATTCCGCAGGTCTTTGCGCTACATCGCCGGGGAGCATATCCCTACAGGCCGGTCATTCGATTGGAATGATCCATCGATGAACTGCCTATAGCATAGAACATTTTTGCGCCCTCTCCTGTATGTCCTCAAAAAAGGAATCCTGCCCGAAAATCAAAAAATTCCACGATTGCGGAATGGTATGGTATAATGGGGAAAAAGGCGGCGGCAGCCGCAGGAAAGGAGCGGCTGGCAATGAAAACAGAAGTTAGCATATCGGAGCGGCTAAAGGATTTGCGGGTGGAGAAAAAGCTGAATCTGGAAGAACTTGCGGAGCTTACCGGCATTTCAAAATCCGCCCTCGGCAGCTATGAACTGGACACTCCAAGAGAAATGAATCACAAAAACCTTATCGCTCTGGCAGGCTTCTATGAGGTGTCCGTTGATTATCTTCTGGGACAGACGGAAAACAGGAGCCTCCCAAACGCGCCCTTGTCGGAGCTTCGTTTGAGCGACGCGATGGTGGAGCTTCTGAAAAGCGGCCGCATCAATAACCGGCTGCTGTGCGAGCTTGTCACCCATGAAAAATTTGCGGAGCTGATGGCAGACGTTGAAATCTATGTGGACGGCCTCGCCGCCTCGCGCTTCCATGACTTGAAGCAATCGCTGGCAGCGGACAGGGCGCGGCTGCTGGAAGAACATCCCGAGGCGGTCACTGACCGGGCATTTCGGATTTTTGACGCAGGGATGATAGAGGAAGATGATTTTTTCTGCCATATCACACACAAGGCATGGGACGCTATCCTCCACGACATACGAAAAGCCCACGAAAAGGATTTTGAGAGTGCGCCGGTCACAACGCCCGCCGATGAAATATTCATGGAAATCCGGCGTATCGTGCAGTCACCCGTCCACAATACGATTGATACGTTCGTGGAAGCGTTCTGCAAAGGCTTCCAGATAAAATCCAAAAACCTGCCCCCGAATGAAAAAGCGGCTCTGATAAAAATATTCAAGCGATCCCCGGTCATAAAAAACTCCGGCATCAGTTTCCGGCGCAGGAAATAGAAAAAAGCTGCCGTGTGGGAATGGTGCTTCCCATAGCGGCAGCTTCTCTCGCCAGCCTGTTTTAGTCGCTTTCATGCGTCTGTTCCTCGTCCCGGACTAATTCGATCACGTCCAGAATCCCGCAGTCAAGGGTTTCGCATATCTTTGTCAGCGTGTCCATGCTGATGTGCTTGCCCTTTCCCATGTTGGCAATCATGTTTGTGGTAAGACCGGCGGCAAGCCGCAAGTCCTCTTTCCTCATTCTCCGCTCCTTTAGGGTGCGCCAGAGCGGTTGGTAGCCGATGTGCATTGATTTTCCCGCCTTTCTCCCAGTGCCGGGGTGGTTGACCTCATTATATCAAAATTCTTGCCATTTCACAAATATTTCTTGACCGCGCCGCCGTGTCCGTCTGGATTGTGCTTTTCCTTTCCGTATTATTTACATCTATTTAGCCATAAGCTGTTTCATGCCCTGAGATTTAGCGCCGGGGTTGTCCGAGCCATAGCCCTCCAGCAGATTGACCACGCCCCACACGCCAAGGCCAGCGCCGAGGGCGATCACAAGGGTCTGCAAAGTGGTGATGGCAGAAGCGAAAAACTGCATATATTCCTCCGTTTCTCCGGGATATACCCGGCCATGAAAAAAGCCGCCCTTACGGGCGGTTTCAAAATAAATTCCCTATAGAATGTGTGCCTTAAATTGAAAAGGGGGGAGCTCGTGCGTTAGACATAAGTTCTCCTAAATGTAGTGAGATTTCCCGGCTCTTTCTTGACTGCTATTCGTATGCATTATCTCTTATTGCCTTATTCTGTGTTAAGTCTTATACACTGTATATAGATTATAGGAAATTTGAGGTGTTTAATCGGAATTGTATTTCTATTTTGATTCCTTTCTATAAGAATTTACATGTCCGACTTTTTCTGATATGCTTTAGCCATACCAAGAGGACACGAAAGGACGTAACGCAATGATTAAGCTAAACCTAAAAAGAAATGAAAATCGCTTCAAGAACACCGAGAGTGAGCTGTTGGCTCTGTTCCATGCGAGTGCAACAGGCAAATCGAACAAGGCATTTAGGTTTGCAAAGGTAGACAGTAATTTTGCCGCCTTTCTCCCTTACCTTAAAGATGGTGCCGTAAAATTGTATCTGTACTATGCGGTTGTGGCCAACAACGACACTGGTGAATCCTGGTATAGTATTGACACAATCAGCAAAAAGCTTGGAGCCACCGAAAGAAGTATCGGTAACTGGAACAACCAGTTAGAAGATCTTGGCCTAATCTTCAGGACAAGTACCGGAAAGAAGAGCAAGGCAACCTTTGTTCTACCTTTAACGGGATTTGCTGTAAAAATGAGCATCCAGCAAATCGAGCAAATCCTTGGAGAGCTAAACTTATACAGGGCGAATGAGTACACGAGAGTTTTTGGAAAGGTTCAGTCTGTCACAAAACTCTATGTAAAAGGTGAAGTAGCGGACACGATCAGCGAGATTTTATGTGTCCATTTGCAAAAGCTGAGCACTGCGGGCGCCATTGAACTCAACCGTGTTGACACCTTTATCTACAACATCTCCACTACAACCAATGAGGATATTGCAAAAAAGCTCTTAACTTTTGAGAGCGAAGACAAAGTCGCTATTGTCAACGGTGAAAAGGAAATTGTGCTCGGCAAAATAACACCAAGTCCGCTTCAATGCTTTTTCATCAATGACTCGCCCAAAATTGATGACACTGCCGTTTACGAGATTATGAGTCAACTTACAGATGATGTAGACATCTCTGATCTCGCCCACATAACCATTTAATTGCAAGGAGGTAAAAATGACTGATTCTACTCTGGTATTGATTCTTTTTCTGATGCTCGCTATTCTGTCGATGCTGAAAAAGTAATCACTCTAAGCTGGGCTTGTCTTGTTTTGGCAGACAGGCCCGGCTTGGTTGCTTTTATTTGAATCAGTTGTTGGTTTATAAATAAGCGTCCGGGTCGTCGAGGTCGTCATAGTTGAGAATGTCCTCGTCCTCGTCTGTGATCGCCTCGTCCGGCACGGACACTTCGTACACCTCACATTCCTCGTTCATGCCCGGCCGCCTGCGGCGGTCAATGAGCCTGTCGAGGTCAAAGGCGTTTTTCACTTTATCGGCCTCTGCCGTAAAGCGATAATTGGGATGCTGCTTCAAATCGTACTTTTGGGAATAGAATGGCGGCAGCCCTCGGAGCTGCAAAATGCACCGATCTCCTGGCATGGTGGCAAGCTCGCTTGGGGTCATCAGCTCCCGCCCCAGCCGTTGGGTGTTCTGGCTGTAGCTTTCGGACTGCCCACGGGAGCGCCCCTCGGTCTGCATAGAGATCGTAGCCTTGCCCAGCCAGTTCTCGGAAATCTCTTTGATGGTGCTGGCCTCACGGCCACCGAGGAACAGAACGCTGTCCATGTTGCCGAGGATGGTTTCTGCGTTCTTATCGTAGATGGCCTTGCATTGGGCAAGCTGCTGATACAGCAGGCACAGGCTGATCTCACGGGAGCGGATGACCGCCACCAGCTTTTCCAAGTTTGGCACCTGCCCGGTGTTGGCCGCCTCGTCCCACAACACCCGCACATGATGGGGCAGCCTGCCGCCGTGAACATTGTCCGCCCGTTCGCACAGGAGATTGAACATCTGCGAAAATGCCAGCGCCACAAGAAAATTGTAGGTACTGTCCGTATCGCTGATGCAGAAGAAAGTAGCCGTGCGGCGATCTCCCATGCGGTCAAGCTCCAGTTCGTCATAAGACATGATCTCCCGGAGTTGGGGGATGTCAAAGGGAGCAAGGCGAGCGCCGCAGGAGATCAAAATGCTTTTGGCCGTCTTGCCGCTGCTTAGCTTGTATTTTTTATACTGCTTCACCGCAAAGCAATTTGGTTTGCGCTGCTCCAGTCCTTTGAACATATAGTCCACGGCGTTGAGAAAGTCCTCGTCATCCTCCTTGACCTCCATGCCGGAGATCATGTCCACCAGCGTATTCATGTTGCGATCCTCCTCGGCTCCCTCAAAAATGATGTAGCCCAGCAGGGCGCAGTACAAAAGCGTTTCCGCTTTCGTCCAGAATGGATCACCCTCCTTGCCTTCGCCCTTGGTGTTGGAAATGAGGGCGTTGACAAACTTTAAAATGTCAGCCTCGGTCTTGATGTACGCCAGCGGGTTATAGTGCATGGATTTTGAAAAATCAATGCTGTTGAACACCTTAATTTTGTACCCACGCTTTTGCAAAAATGCGCCGACCTGCCCCAGCACACCGCCTTTGGGGTCTACCACCACATAGGAAGAATGGGCTTGCAGGAGCTGGGGCGTGAGCCAAAAGCGGGTCTTGCCCGAGCCGGACGAGCCGATGCCACAGAAATTGAGGTTGCGGGCGTTGGCGGGATTTTTCGGACGGGTGTTCATGGTGAGCCGTTCCGTGGCGGTCAGCAGCATATTGTTTTCAAATTTAGGATCGACAAAGGACTTGATGTCCTTTTCGTTGCCCCAGCGGGCGCTGCCGTACTCCGCATCCCGGCGGTATTTCTTTGCGTTCTTGCTTTTGAAGTAGATCAGCAGACGGAACGCCATCGCCCCCACAATGCCCACCAGCCAGTCAAAGGGAGCAAGGCCGGGGGCAAAGTCGGCAAAGGCTGCGCCGACGGTCTGTCCCAAACCGATAAACTTATGGGCAAAATCGCCGCCCGCCGCCAGACGGTACGCCGTCCCCAGTTTGAGGAACACCCAGCCGATGAACACATAGGGAATGTTTGGCAGCACATATTTACGGAGTTTATCTGTCATGCGACACCTCCTTTCGTCGAACCAAACTCCGCTCTGCTCCTTCGGCCATTTCATGCCCGAAATCCGCCCGCTCCGTTGTTTCTCCTCTTCCCACAAAGTCTTGCGACTTTGCGGGAGCCCTGTTTTCCTTGGGCGGCTTTTCCTTGGCAAGCTGCTGTTCCGCCTGCTTCATCTGTTCGGGGATCGTGGGCTGGCGGGACTTGGCCTTATCCAGCACCTTGCGGGAATATTCCGAAAAGCAGGCGGTCATAGCGTCCGCCTGCCCGGACTTGAAGAACAGCAGGTATTTCCCCGGTTCGGTCTGATAAAAGGCATAGTCCACATTCCACTTCCGGGCTACCCGGTCAAAGAGCTTTGTATCCCCGGACAGTTCAAGGCTGTTAGTGGATGTGCCGTGCGCCATGAGCTTTTTCACGGTCTGCTTGCCGTGAGGTGTCTGCTTTGCCCGGTGCGCCTTGGCGATCTTGCTCCCCACCGCCCGGACAACATAGGCAAGCCCCCGGGCGGTCAGCTTTGACGCTTTCACCGATACGGCAATCGTGCGCCGGGAAATATCCTCGTCTACCAGCCGTCATCGCCTCCTCTCTGATAGAAATATGACCTTGGGACAAGTTGTCCCAAGGTCAGCGGTCATCATGCTCCTTTCTCGGGTACAGGCGCTCGCCCTCCAAGGATGAACGGTCTATGACCTCCTTGTAGGCCGCCATCTGCTCCCGGATATTCAACTTGGGGTACGCAAAAATGCGGTGTTCGGCGGGAATGTCCTCGATCCCGTGGTACACCTCCTTGAAATCGCCGCTGCGGGTCAGATAGCCCGTGGGGGCGAAGTGGCCGCCTTCATTGATCCGCATATCCCGCCCATAGGCTTCAAAATCGAAGTAGGGCAGCACATTATCCGGCACATCCAACAGCTCCATGTCCTCCACATAGATGCGCCCCAGCGTTTCATCATCGGTCACGCCGGGGTGCAGCTCGTAGCAGTCCAGATTGTGAACGAGGTTGATGATGTCCGCCACGCTGGAAGTATGGTCGCCCTTGTTGAGCGCGGCCTCCAGCGTTTCAATCTCGTCGCTGTCCAGCTCGGAAATAAGGTGTGCCAGATGATTCAGTTCGTCCAAGTTTTCATACTCGGTGAGATAGTCGTATAAGCCCATCACATCGCCGTCAAAGGCGGTGATGAAAAACTCCTCATACCGCACGCCGTCCACGCCGATATTTTTTAAGAGCGATTGCACCTCCTCCGTGGTGGCCGGAAATTTCAGCGTTTCGCCCACAAGCTGCCCCTCGGCGTATTTGCCGAGGTTGGTAATGTAGGCTTCAAACACCATCATTTGCACCTCCTTTTGTCAGCGCCTCCGCGATCCCCGCCATGATGTACTCGGCACAGGGCAGCGCGATGGCGTTTCCCAATGCCCGGTAACGGTGGGAGGATAGAATTTCCTCGCCGTCCGCGCCGTACCTTGTCCAGCCCTCCGGCAGCCCCATGAGCCGCTCACATTCCGTTTCCGTGGGAAAGCGGACGCAGCCCCCGGCGGGATCGTCCTCATACCAAAAGGCAAAGGGCGAAATACCGCCCGCTAACAGAGTGGGAAAAGGGTCAGTTGGCAGTCCGAAGCTGTTTCGGAACGCTGTTTCCGGCCGCTCCTTGGCGGATGCCCGCATACGGAAGCATTGAAAGGGTCGGGTGACTGGTACGCGCCGCCCTGCTTCAATAAAAGAGCCTCGATCTCCGCAGGCGGCGGGCAGCCCGCGACCTCCGCCAAGTGCAGGAAGTGACTGCATTGTGCGGGGCTTAAAAAGTATTTCGTGGGAACGCTGTCCTCTAAAATCTGCCACAAGAAAGATGCGCTGCCGTCGTGCCAATCGGGGGCTTGCCCAATGCTGGGCGTCCATGAGCCGCCAGCAGAGGTCAGGCGTTCGCCCTCGCACCATTCCGGCTCCTGCCCAGCTTCCAGAAGCAGGCATTGAAACATCGGTGTCTGAGAAAGCGGATAGGACGGCTCTAAAATCCATCCGGTCATTTGATGAAAACGCTCCCATGACGTTTTCCCAAACAGCGATTGCTGGAAATAGACCATTTGTCGCCTCCCTCATTTCACGGATAATGCGGATAGCTTGAAAGAACAGGCTGGACTTTTCTCCCGCAAGTCCCTTGCGGTTGCCGATCTGCGAAAGATTTTGACATGGTGAGCCAAAGGTGATGATATGGACGGGCGGGAGATCCCGCCCGTCCAGCTTTGTCACATCCCCCAAATGCGCCATATCGGGAAAGTGGCGCTTGGTGATGGAGATAGGGGCTTTTTCGATCTCACTTGCCCATACCGGCTCAATGCCGCAGCGCACCGCCGCCAGCGAGAATACGCCGATCCCGTCAAACAGGCTCCCCAGCCGGAGCGCCGTCATCTTATCTGCGCCCCTGTCCCTTGACGGTCAAAATGCCCTCAAGGGTGGTGGCGGTGATCCCGAGCCGCTGGGCAACGGCGATGTCGTTCTTCATGGCCTCGGTGACGGTATGACCGCACACCACCAGCACATGAGAGCGGCGGAGCAGGTCGCGCCCCATGTCGATGCCGCTCTTATGCTCCTCGGGAACGGCGTCATTGAGGAAAAGGGGCTGATAGAGCGTCGGGCAGATGGGCGAAAAGCCCGCCTCATACACCGTGCGGCAATACTGCGCCGCCAGCTTTGTGTTTTCGTGGTCGCTGCCGCACCATGCGGCGGTGATATATGCAAGGGGTCGTTTCATTGTAAAAACCTCCATTCATAAACGAAAGACCTCGGGACAAAAAGTCCCAAGGTCACTTTTCCAGATCCGTTTTCTTTTCGGGCTTGCCCAGCTCGGGCGGCTGCTTGGCCTTCCAGTCATCCAGCAGAGAAATGATCTTGTCTTTCATTTCCCTCGGGGACTTGTCCTTGCCGAAATACTTTTCCAGTTCCGCACTATTGATGATCACCTTGTCTACCTCCTTTTTCTCCTGCGACAGAATACCGTCGATCACATCGCCGTTGAGCTTGCCTTCCTTGTCCAGCTCCCGCATTTTCTGTGCCTGCGACAGCGAGGGCGAGGACTGCTGCCCCTCGATGGACACGGCGATATACCTCTGATTTTTGGGACGGATGAATGAGATCTCCACCGCCGGGGTGAACGCCAGCTTTTTCTCGTCCACCATTTTCTGCAAATCCGGCACAAGCTCGGTCAGGCGGATATACCGCTGCACCTGCTTGTAGTTCATGCCGTTGCGATCTCCCACGACCTGCGTGGAGCGTTTTCCGGCGTCCTTGTCCTCCTCGCCGGGGCGGGAGCCTTGGTGCTTGATGGCCTCCACCTGCATTTTCAGCGACTGCGCCTTTTCCGTGGGCAAAATGCGCTCACGGTGGCGGAGGTTGTCATCCGTCATGGCGAGGATGGCTTCATCGTCCGTCATGTTACGGACGATACACGGCATATTCGCAAATCCGGCAAGCTCACTCGCCCGCTGGCGGCGGTGGCCTGCGATGATCTCATAGCCGCCGTCCTCACGGGGACGCACCAGCGCGGGCTGATTGACGCCCGCTGCCTTGACCGACTCCACAAGCCCCTGCATCTCCGCATCGTCCCTGACACCAAAGGGATGATTTTTGAACGGATGCAGGTCAGACAGATTGAGATAGACGATCTCCTCTTTTTCGGCACGGGTGGCGTCTCGGGGCGCAGACGGCTCCGGCGTGACCTCCGCAGCAGCGGGAGCGCCGCCCTTATCCACGGCAGGCTTCTCCGGGATGGGCTTGCTTTGGGACTTTTTGTCCCGAGGTTTGGACGGCTTGGCCTTACCGGGAGCGGCCTTGCCATCCTTGGACGGGCGACCTCTGCCGGGCTTGGCGGCCTTGTCCTTTTCCGTGGGCGGCTTCTGCTTGACCGCCTTTTTCTCCTCCTTGGCCGCCTCGTCACGGGCGGCGGCAATATCCACTACCTTGCCGGAATGTGCCGGGGCGGGTGCATCCTTGCCGGGAGTGGGCGGCTGCTCCTGTTCCTTTTCAGCCTTGGGGACTTCGGGAGCGGCAGGCTCCTCCACCTCAGCGTGGGTAACAGCATCGGCGGGATCAGGCACGGCCTCGCCCATTTCAAAGAGCGCCGCCTGCCCCTCATGTTCCAGCATGACCGCCTCCGCGTCGGTCAGCACAGGCTCGGGAGCGGGCTGCTCCGGCACGGCTACATTTTCTACCGTGGGAGCAGGAGCCTCGGCGGGCGGGGCTGTCTCGGGAATATTTTTCTTATCATCTGCCATTTGCAAACCTCCTTTTCGTGGCATGAAAAAAGCCAGTCCGCAGACTGGCCGGGTGGAAGTGACCTCCCTTCATGGTGTTATATATGAAAACGCCGCCCGTTGTCCTGTTGGGCGGCGTTGTTCAATTAATATTTATTTATTCCACTTGCAAAATTCATCAAACACAGGTTTAAGCTGTTTTATATTTGTGGAGGTCAAAGCGCCCCAGCTTATGTTGTACTTACTCATTTCAATCAAATTCACCTTATATAGATGAGCCTCTCTAAACATAATAGAAGTGCTTAATAGGAAATCAAAGATTTTCCTTTTTAGCGGGGAACCAGCTACCACAACAAAATCAATCTTTTCAGCATCTCTTGCGGGCATATCTTTCTTATGCGTTCTGAAACTTGAGAAGATTTTTCGTAAATAATATATAAAAGTATATATATCAGTTGGGTCATCTACTGAAAAGCTATGGCGAAACTGAATCAGCCTCGGGAAATCGCTCACATTTGGGAAATCGATTTGAATCATTCCATCGGCATTAACAATAGAATTAGCAGGAGTTGTTCCTACTACTTGAACAGGTTCATTGCTCTGTAGTGTTGTGGTATTCGGTGAAAATGCGCTGATTGTAATAGTCTTTGCGCTTAGAATAATTCTCTTACAAAAGACAGAAGAATCAATGATAGACACATTCTCTTTCTGCCCTATTTTGACAACCCCGTCAACACAGACAGAAGTGTTGCTCAAACTGTCAAATATATATTCTTCTTTAGGATCAACTTCAAGGGTTGCGGAATCTACAGTTTCTGCCCCCTTATTGATTCTGAAAATTGCACTAATGCCTATTTCGTCCTGAGATACATCAAGAGATGCCTGATAACCTATATTAGTTTTGGAACGAAATGCTTCGTAAACATAAGGGAAGTGCTTACTACTGATGTGCCTATCACCCATATCAACATAGTGATTCCAGAACAACGGAGATGGAAAGCGCGAAGTTGCAGCTTCTTGCTGATAGTATAACTCTGCACTGGCTTCACATTCTGGCCTCAAAATGGTGTAAGCCAAACAATAGTCTCTAAATGCAGGCCCTGCAAAATCAATCTTGGATTTACTTTGCTGTCCTTCGGTATTATCAAATACATTCTGTGCAAACGGATGCTGAGGCAGGAAGATTTTTAGCATTTCCGCATAATCATCTTTAAGAAATATCGGAACTGAGGCACAAGAATACTCGTCAATATCCACTTCTTCAAACAAAATGTAATTCAATAGCCGGATAAGTTGCTCATCTTTCGTATATACTAAATCCCAATCTTCAATTTTTTCTTGCTCTGCTTTCAATCTCTCTTTAAAAGCTGAAACAAGTTTATCGTGTTCGCGTGCAAGTAGGTTTTCCATTACATTGTTAATTAGGAAAACCTCATCCGGGTTATCTTTTAGTTCGCTCAACAGTTTAGATGTATTTGTAATTTCAGATATATGTGTTGCAATTGCCTCGAGTACTGGGGCATACCCTAAAAAGTTGCTACGAACATCTCTATCCGAAATCAATGATTGGACTTGTAAAAAATACTCATTCACGCATTTTTCAATTGCAGGCGACATTTTTCTCTTCTTTGTCGCAATTCGTAATACAAAGTCCTTTGCATTTGCCTCTGGGAAAAAGTCTATCTCATAATGAATATACGGGATTTTTCTCTCCCTAAATAATGTTGCAATATTTTGCGCTGTTTCTGTACGCGAGAGCAAGATAATTGATGGAATGGAAGATTCTTCGAGAAATTCATTGGCTTCAATTAAAAATGTTTCGACATTTTTTCGACCTGAGATAATCTCCGCTTCATCAAATGCATCAATCACAAGTATAGCTTCTCCGTTTTGAAGCTGCCTTGCATAGTTGGAAATTTTAGTTGCACCTAACGCTTTATATAGCGTTCCTTGGAAAGTGCCATCTCCAATGCTTAACTCAGCCAAATTCCAATAAATGGCTTTATTCTTGTATGCGACATATCGGCCAAAGGCGCTCTTGCCCGTGGCACCAGGGGCAGATACAAGAACAAATCTGGAATTCAAATTTGAACTTATCTGTTTAAAATTCGTTCCAATATAGAATGGCTCATCCGAAATCAAAGACAATGATTTATGAGATGCATCGAGGAGCATTACTGGTGAAGCTCCTTTGACATTTGATAAAACTCCATCCAAAGTCACAGGCAATACCTCCAATTGTTTGACGATATCCGCCAAATATCTGTTTACATTGTAGGATATTTTAGTTGTCATGTCAAACCCTCCTTTCAGATATTCTAACGGTAACTATACGCTATCCATGTCAAATTCAGTCGCTATTAAAATCAGTTCCCCAATTTGAGATATGCAGGTTTATGCCAAGCCACTATGAGCAATTAGAATAGCCTACATGTTGAAGCGTATATTTCATCTGGCTTAAAAGAATATGTAGCCGGTATGGCGGGGATGATTGGACTTACAAAACGCCGCCCGTTGTCCTGTTGGGCGGCGTTGTTCTCGTCATTTTGAATTTTTAGAATAAATACCTCTTGCCGACTGCCAGCAAACCGTTGATATATCTGCGTTTTCTGAAATCCTATAATTACACTCCGACCACCCAAATCCTCTGAGACGATTCGTTTCAGGGGATTTTTTCTTATCCGGATCGCGCAAAATGACGCCTTTAGAGGTGCTCTCCTATATCGCTGCGCATGAAGTATGGCGCGCAAGCCATCCCAATCAGTGACATTGAGGGCCTGCGCTGATTCCCAAAACCTATTTGTGCTTCCTGCGCGTTTTTTATATCCATCCCTTGCGCAACCGGAGCAAATTCGATATGATAGGACTACCGATTTTTTCGTTTTGGAGGAGAAAGTATGAACATTGCTGTCATCACCGGCGCATCCGCCGGTATCGGCCGGGAGCTCGTCTACGCTGTGGACAAAGACGCGCGCTATGACGAGATCTGGGTCATTGCCCGCAGAAAAGAGCGGCTGGAGGAGCTGCGCGACAAGTGCACGAACCCCATCCGTCCGATCGCGCTCGATCTCTCGGATCTGAGCAGCATCGACGCCTATCAGGCCCTGCTCGAGCAGGAGCAGCCCGAGATCAAGATGCTGGTCAATGCGGCCGGCTGCGGCGTGTTCGGCCCCTTTGCCGAGGCGGACCGCAAGAAGCTGCTCGCCAGCGCGCAGCTCAATTCGCTCGCGCTCACTGGCATGTGCCACGCGAGCCTGCCGTATATGCATGCCGGCAGCAGCATCATCAACATGGGCTCGAACTCTGCCTGGCAGCCGGTGCCGTATCAGGCGGTGTACGGCGCGAGCAAGAGCTATGTCCTGAGCCTGTCGCGCGCGCTCGGCCGCGAGCTGCGCCCGCAGGGCATCCATGTCATGTGCGTCTGCCCCGGCTGGATCAAGACCGAGTTCCAGCAGGTCGCGCATCATGATGAATACATCCGCTATGTGGACAAGTGGTACGGCCCCGATGAGGTGGCGGCGCAGGCCATGCAGGATCTCAAGAAGAAAAAGAGCGTCTCCATTCTCGGCCACCCGGTGCGCCGCCAGGTGCGCCTGGTCAAGCTCCTGCCGGTGGACACCGTCATGGACATCTGGTGCAAACAGCAGGGCATTGAGTAAGGCGTTTTACCGCTTGACAAATGAAGTATGCTCTGGCATAACCCTCGTTCGCTGGAGGGCGAGCTGTTCAGAGAAACGGCAGCCGGATAAGGCGCAGACTGAAATGTCTGTTCCTTGTCCGGCTTTTTGTTTTTTTAAGGAGGATGACCATGGATCTGCTCAGGGACAATGTGCGCACGATCTACCGCAAATACTTTTTGGCGGCGTTCGGCAGCGCGCTCATCTCGTGCGTTTACGGCGTTGTGGACATGACGATGGTCGGCCAGTATCAGGGGCCGGACGGCACGGCAGCGCTGGCGGTCGTGGCGCCGGTGTGGAATGTCATTTACAGTCTCGGCCTGCTTACGGGCATCGGCGGCAGCGTCCTGCTCAGCGCAAAGCGCGGCAGCGGCGCGGCGGGGCAGGCGGAGGCGAACGAGTATTTCACGACGGCTGTGTTGGCCTCCGTGCTGCCGGCGTTGCTCGGGCCGACTGCGATCTGGTGGGCCATGCCGGTCACGGAGCTGCTGGTCGCATGCTATGCCGTGTCGGCCATGCGGCGCGCGACGTGGGCGCTGCCGTCGTGCTAAAACTGGGCCTGTCTGCATACACTCCTGTTATCGGGGGTGATGTGCGTGAAGCGCTGGAAAGTTTATTTGTGCGCGACGGTGTTCCTGTTGCTGACGGCGGTGAAGATGGTTGCCCCGGCGGCGGCCGCGGATGCGCGCGAGGTGCTGCTGCCGGCTATCAATACGGACGATGACTACAAGTCCGTCTTTGCCGAGATCCGCAGCGTGTTTGCGCCCGCACAGGTGCAGGCACAGGACAAACAGCTGCGGCAGTATCTGCCTGCCGTGAATGTGAACATGTCCGGCTGGGCGACGCCAGTGCCGGAGCCGACGCCAACACCCACGCCGGAACCGACCCCGGAGCCCACACCGACGCCGACGCCCGAACCGACGCAGAGCCCGCAGCTGCAGGCGGCCTTCGCTGCGCGCGAGACATTTCTCAACGAGCAGGCGGTCTATTCCGGCTACGCGGTGCCGGCCAATGTCAGCTATGTGGTCAGCGAGCTGCCGTTTGCGCACGCGTCGCCGGTTGCGGGCTACACCTCGTCCGGCTTTGGCTACCGGCTGCATCCATTGGAAAACAAGGTGAAATTCCACTACGGCACAGACTTCGCGGCCAATTCCGGCACGGCGGTCTGTGCCTTTGCTGACGGCACGGTGCTTGCCGCCGGGCAGGACGACGGGTACGGCAACTATGTGAAGATCCGCCATGCCGACGGCTACACGACGCTCTACGGCCACTGCAGCAAGCTGCTCGTACGCGCCGGGGAGACGGTCACGATGGGGCAGGAGATCGCACTCGTCGGCGCGACCGGCAAGGCGACCGGGCCGCACCTGCACTTCGAGCTCATGCACGACGGGTATTACTATAACCCGGAGTTTTACCTCGCCGCCGCATGAAGCGCCGCCGCTTTTCGCTCGATGTTCGCCCGGGCGCGGTCGCGCTGCTCACCGGGCTGTATTTTCTGCTGCCGCTGCGCTGGTGCGCGCGGCTGGCGCTCGCCGTGGCGGTGCATGAGCTGGGCCATGTCGCGGCGCTGGTGCTGTGCGGTGCGGAGATCTACGGCCTGCGCATGGAGGCCTGCGGGCTGGCGCTGCGCTGCGCGCCGCCGGAGGGCGCAGCGTGCACGATCGCGGCGGCGCTGGCCGGGCCTGCCGCCGGTGCGGGACTGTTTTGCATTCTGCGCGGGCTCGGATACCCGGAGGGGGCGGACCTGAGCCTGCTGTACGCGTGCGTGAATCTGCTGCCGGTGCTGCCGCTCGACGGCGGCCGCGCGCTGCATGCGGCGGTCACGGCGCTGGCGGGGGAGCGCGCGGCGGAGCGGCTGTTGGACGCGCTGGGCCTGGTGCTGCCGGTCGCACTCATGGGGTTCGGCGTGGTGCTGTTTGCGCGCGGCATGGGGCTTGCGCTGGGCGTGTTTGGCGCGTGGCTGGCGCTTTTGCAGCCGGGAATGACTTGCCAAGGGGGAAAACATGATGTAAAATACTCCTACTATCATATGTAGGAGTGTAGTATGGATCAGCGATTGGAACGCATCCTGCCGCGCGTGCAGAAACCCGCGCGCTATACCGGCGGCGAATACCGCCAGATCATCAAGGACAAGGCGGAGGTGGACCTGCGCCTCGCTTTTTGTTTCCCGGATATTTATGAGATCGGCATGTCGAACATCGGCATGCGCATTCTCTATGCAACCATGAACCGGATGCCCGGCGTCTGGTGTGAGCGCGTGTTCGCCCCCTGGGGCGACATGGAAGCCGAAATGCGCCGCGCGGGCATCCCGCTCTACGCGCTCGAGAGCGGCGACCCCGTCAGCGCGTTCGACGTCGTGGCATTCTCGCTCGGCTATGAGATGGCGTATCCCGCCGTGCTCAATATGCTCGACCTGGCCGGTATCCCGCTGCGCAGCGCCGACCGGCCGGAACTGACGCCGCTCGTCATCGCGGGCGGCACGGCCTGCAGCAATCCGGAGCCGATGGCCCCGTTTTTTGACCTCATGATCATCGGCGAGGGCGAGGAGGTCAACAATGAGGTGCTCGCGCTGTTCCGGCAGGCGCGGCAGGCCGGCTGGAGCAAGACGCAGTTTCTCGAAACGGCGGCGAAGATCCAGGGCGTGCTCATCCCGTCGTTTTATGTCCCGCACTGGAACCCGGACGGCACGCTGCACGACCTGACGCCGACGCACGGCGCACCCGCGCGCGTGACCAAGCGCATCATTCAGGATCTCGACGCCTGCTATTATCCGACCGACCCCATCGTACCGAGCACGGAGATCGTGCACGACCGCGTGAACGTGGAGCTGTTTCGCGGCTGCATCCGCGGCTGCCGCTTCTGCCAGGCCGGGTATGTCTATCGTCCGGTGCGCCCGCGCAAACCGGAGACGATCATCCGTCAGGGCATCGAATCGCTCAAAAACACCGGCTATCAGGAGGCAACGCTCCTGTCGCTCTCGAGCAGCGACTACCGCCCGCTCGACGAGGTGTGCGACGGGCTGCTGGAATACTGCGAGCCGCGCAGCATGAGCCTCGCGCTGCCGTCGCTGCGCGCGGACAACTTCTCCATGGACATCATGAGCCGCCTGCAGAAGGTGCGCAAGGGCGGCCTGACCTTCGCGCCCGAGGCCGGCACGCAGCGCCTGCGCGACGCGATCAATAAAAACGTGCGCGAGGAAGACCTGCTCCATTCCTGCCAGGTCGCCTTTGAGGGCGGGTGGAACGGTGTCAAGCTCTACTTCATGCTCGGCCTGCCGACGGAGACGGACGAGGACGTGCTCGGCATCGCGGAGCTCGCCAATCAGGTGCTGCATACGTGGCGCATGCACGCGACGAACAAGGCCCGCGGCGTGCGCATTACGGTCAGCACGTCGTGCTTCGTGCCGAAGCCGCACAGCCCCTTCCAGTGGGAGGCGCAGGTGACGATGGATGAGTACAAGCGCAAGGTCAGCCTCCTGCGCGAAAATATCAAGGCCAAGAACGTGACCTACAACTGGCACGACCCGGACACCAGCTTCGTTGAGGCCGTGCTCTCACGCGGCGACCGGCGCATTGCCGACGTCATTGAAGAGGTCTGGCGCCGCGGCGGCAAGCTCGAGGCATGGGGCGACTATTTCTCGTTCGACCGCTGGATGACGGCCATGGACGCCTGCGGTGTCGACCCGATGTTCTATGCCTGCCGCGAGCGGGGGAAGGACGAGTTCCTGCCGTGGGACATCGTGGACATGGGCGTGCGCCGCGCGCACCTGTGGCACGAGCGCGAGCAGGCGTACAAGGCCGAGCTCTCGCCCGACTGCCGCAAGCAGTGCACCGGCTGCGGTGCGCTCGCACTCATGACGGAAGGGGGCAAGTGCGATGCCTGAAAAGCTGAGACTGCGCTTTGAAAAGACTGGCCGCGCGATCTATATCTCGCACCTCGACCTCATGCGCACGATGCAGCGCGTGTTTCTGCGCGCCGACTGCCCGCTGAAATATTCCGAGGGCTTCAATCCCCACGCACTCATCTCCATCCTGCTGCCGCTGTCCGTCGGCGTCGGGAGCGTGTGTGAGCTGATGGATTTCCAGCTGCGCGAGGAAGTAGACCTCGCCGCGCTGCCCGAGCGGCTCACAGCGGTCATGCCGGAGGGCATCCGCGCGCTCGAGGCGTACTCCGGCGGGCGTAAGGTGCGCGAGCTCAAGTGGCTGCGCGTGACCGGGCGGTATGAATACGACAACGCAGACCACGCGGACATTGCGGAAAAGCTCCGCGCGTTTTACGCGCAGGATGCCATCGTCATCACCCGCAAGACCAAGCGCGGGGAAGGGCAGATGGACATCGTGCCCGCAATTTCGGAGCTGCACGTGCGCCCGGAGGTGCGGTTCGTGACGATTGAGGCCGTTGTCTCCGCACAGGAGCCGACGCTCAACCCCGACCATCTCGTTACGGCGCTGCATCAGCTGGCACCCGAACTGGCGCCGGACTTCGCTGCTTTCACGCGGCGGGAGGTCTACACGGAAGATATGCAAATTTTCCGCTGAAAACACTTGCAAACCGACACGGGATGTGCTATTATCTTATGGCTTGTGCGAAACAGCGTTTCGCAAGATAACGACGGTCCGCTGCCGTGACCGGCTCTGTCCACCGGTATGAACGTCTGATAAAGGAAGGATTTCATTATGGATCTCATCAAAACTCTGACCGCGCAGTACATGAAACCCGAACTGCCGGCCATGCGCGTCGGCGACACCGTGCGTGTCACTGTCCGCGTCACCGAGGGCAACCGTGAGCGTACCCAGGCTTTCGAGGGCACCATCATCGCCAAGAAGCACGGCGGCATCAACGAGACGATCACCGTCCGCCGCATCTCCTACGGTGTGGGCTGCGAGAAGGTTTTCCCGGTGCACTCTCCCACGATCGTGTCCGTCGAGACCGTTCGCCGCGGCAAAGTCCGCAGAGCCAAGCTGTACTACCTGCGCGACCGCGTGGGCAAGAGAGCCAAGGTCAAAGAGCTTATCTAAGTGGATACTGCAAAAAAGAGGCTTCGGCCTCTTTTTTGTATTTTCGGGGCGTTTTTGTGATGCCGCCGGAAAAGAATTCACACAATTTTAGTTGCCGAAAACGGGTCTGAGCGTGTATAATATAGTTTACGAAATTTTTACACCGAGGTTTTGAAAATGGACAGCAAGAATCCGAGCGGCGCCAAGGGCCGCGCCGAAGTATACGATTGGATCCAGTGCATCATCTTTGCGCTGGTGTTCTGCGTGCTGCTGTTTGTGTTTGCGGTGCGCATGGTCAATGTCGTTGGTCACTCCATGGTGCCGACGCTCGAACAGAATGACAAGGTCGTCATCTCCAACCTGTTCTATCATCCGAAGCAGGGGGACATCGTCGTCCTGCGCAAGCAGACGCTCATGGAAGAGCCCATTGTCAAGCGCATCATCGCGACGGAGGGGCAGACCGTGGACATCGACTTTGACGACGGCGTGGTCTACGTCGACGGCAAGGCACTCGACGAGCCGTATGTCAACGAGCCCGTGCACGACCGGGAGAATTTCGAGGGCAAGATCACGGTGCCGGAAGGCTGCGTGTTCGTCATGGGCGACAACCGCAACGCCTCCACCGACAGCCGCGACGCGCGTCTCGGCTGCGTCGATGAGCGTTATATCATGGGCCGGGTGTACTTTACACTCTTCCCGGTCAAGAACATCGGAGTTGTGAAATAACATGGCGCAGGACTTTGAAAAACTGAATATCCAGTGGTTCCCTGGCCATATGACGAAGGCCCAGCGCATGATCGAGGAGCACATGAAGCAGGTCGATGCCGTGTGCGAGATTCTTGATGCGCGCATCCCGATGGCGAGCCGCAACCCGGACATCGACCGTCTCGCGGGCGGCAAGCCCCGCATCGTCGTGCTCAACCGCACCGATCTCGCCGACCCGAAGGCGACGGCGCGCTGGCGCGCAGCTTGACGGCGTAATTGCCGTTTTTCTTCACGATTTCCGGCTTTTCGAGCTTCAATTCCTCTGCGCCCGGCATGACGATGCCATAACCGGTCGCCTTGACCTGTTCGAGCGCGGTCTGTACCTTTTCGTAGAGCTTTTTCGTCTGCGAAAGCTCCCGCAGCATCTGCATAAGCGCCTCGTCGTCCGCGATCTCCACGCCCGCCTGCTTGGACAGTTCTTCGTAGAACAGCGTCTCCGGCAGATGCAGCTCGCAGGTGACCGTGCCGGTTCCGAGATCGACCTCCCGCACGCGGAACGCGTCGACCGGATCAAGCTCCCGCAGCGACCCCATGACGCTTTCCGCCTCGCTGAGGCTCGTGAGCCTTGAGGCGCGGTCGAGCATTGCGTCATACAGGGCAGCTTTGACCGGGTGATCGTCCGGCAGCGCCCGCACCCAGCTCGGCAGGAAGAACCGCAGCTCCTCGACCGGGAACGCGTACATGACCGCTTCGAGCAGCCGCGCAATATCCTGCGTCTGCATCACCGCGCAGTCCATCGTCAGCGCCTGCACGCCGTATTCGGCCCGGATACGGGCGCAGATCGCGTCCGCCTGTCCCTTTTTCGCGTCCTGCGTATTGACGACGACCACGAACGGCTTGCCCGTCTTCTGCATATCCGCAATGGCGCGGGCTTCCGCCTCGCGGTAATCCTCGCGCGGGATATCCGTGACCGTTCCGTCCGTCGTGACGACCACGCCGATGGAGCTGTGGTCCTCCATGACCTTTTTGGTCACCTCGTAGGGTGCGCCGGAGCCGGTCTCGCAGACGATCTCGTGGATCATACAGTCTCTATTATACACCAGATTGTACAGCATGCCAACCTGCCATGCCTCTGCGGGGCCGTGGTGGTTGGGGAAGCCGTTGTAGATCAGGTTGGAGTTGGTGGCACCGTCGGTGCGGTCCAGCCAGCTCTTGGGCAGGCCGAACTTTTCCATCATGGCCAGCGTACCCTTTGCGATGACGGACAGGTCGCCCTCGCCGTAAGCCATGCGGCGGATGAGCTCCACTTCCCAGCGGGGGTCACCGGCCTTTTCCCATGCCCAGGGCAGGGAGTCGTACTCGGCCTCGCTGATGTACTTGGTAGCCTCCTCACGGGGCATCCGCAGGATCCACAGCAGGTCGCGGTTCAGGTTGCCGTAGTTGTCCCACAGACCCATGTCGTCCACTGCATGAGACCATGCCAGATTGATGACCATGGTGCCATCGCCCTCGTACTTGAAGTCGTGCACGCCGTCCGGGTAGACGCGGGTGCCGTACAGCACGGGCATACAGGTGTTGGAGTTGTGGGTGGGCAGGTCGTAATCGGCCAGCGGGTCCACATCATACTCGGTGTAGCAGCGGATGGGGCAGGAGGAGCAGCCGCCGTTCTTCACGGTGTACTCCGCAGCCGGTGCGCCGAAGTCGAAGTAGCCCTTGAAGCAGCGCAGCGCGATCTTGTTGATGTCGTTGTAGGGCTGCTCGCCGGTATCCACGGGGCCGCCGGGAGCCTTTTTCCACATACGGCCCGGTGCGCCGGACCAGCGGTTCTTACCGGAGGTGGCGCTGTACTCGGCCCAGCTCTGGGGCTGTGCGGGGACGTTGTGGTTGTTGTTGCCGCCGATGAGGTTGCCCATCATGTAGTTGGACAGCTCCAGCACCTTTTTGGGGTCGGCCACCTTGACGCTGCCGGTGCCGCGGATGGCCAGGCCCTTCAGCTTCTTGTTGC
>ERZ827522.1360-NODE-1360-length-22008-cov-27.713843_pt1 | contig 22008 bp, 18 predicted proteins | sample MGYA00519580_ERZ827522 | MGnify/ENA primary metagenome ERZ827522 (study PRJEB31778, sample SAMEA3449340) | human gut metagenome | biome: human gut; feature: human-associated habitat; material: faeces | place: United Kingdom | collected 2010/2012 ... | reverse complement strand
GGACCCGCGGCGCGGCTTGCCCGGGGTGTGACCACGGGGCTGTAATACGTGGTCTGAAAATACACAACTAATCCTTGCTAAACTCTGATAAATACTGACTTTGAACCCATTTTTATAATTTGATAGAATCGCGTTTCTATCAAAAAATTTTTACAGAAGGAAGTGATTGTTTGCTTGATAAGTTATATTTGAAAAATACTTATATATACAATGAGTTTGATGAAGTAGAAAATACTTATTGGTTTGATTTTAAAAGATTGAAATTTCTTCACAATGTTGATACATTTTATTATTCTGTCAAGTTCAAAAATGATTTTACAAATGATTCTAAGGACTTGAGCGTGAAACGCTTCCGCAGGAAGTTTGATGCGATTGGTCAGGAATGGGAAAAACTGAATGATTATTCGTCTGGTGTGTCCTTTTTCTTTGATGGTCTGCCGGGTGCTTTGAACTATAAACCTTTTAGTTATGCCGGGTGGTACAATATTTGTCTGGAGTGTCCAGAGTTGTTTGATGTCTTTTTCGCTCCAAAAGTTCCGCATTCTGCTGATAATGGTGATTCTGTGACTTGTGAATGTGTTGTTCAAATTCGTTCATATATGTTATGGATGTATGGAGTTCATACAGCTTATGAGCGTTCTTATGAGTACATAAAGGCGATTGCTGATCATTTCGGACTTGAAATTGATTTTGTTCAAGAAAATCGTGTGGATTACTGTTGGCATACTAATTATTTGAAGAATCCGGAAAAGTTTTTTAGTCCAGAGAACTTTTATAAAATGCGTGTGGATCGTTTTAAAGATGCATTGCTGCATACTTCCAAAAAAGGATCAGAAGATTTTGAAATTGATTATTTGGCGGTTGGTAAGCGGTCTGATAAAATATTCATTCGAATTTACCTAAAGTCAAAGGAAGTTGTAGAAAAAGGCTATAAACCATGGTTTTTTAAGGTTTGGTTGTTCAATGGACTTATTAACAGATATGATATGTATTGTTATGAGTACGCATTTTTGAAACACAGTTGGAAAGCTTTAGATTATGGACGATTGCAGTATTATGCGGAATTTGGCCGTCAGAAACACTATGTTGAGAAATGTCATAGGATTTTAGCAAAACAGGAAGATATTTCTCCGGATTCGCTTCATAAGCTTGCTGATCTGCTCACTCCTCCTGTTAATTTAATCATGAATGTAGAGTTCCAGACCATGCGGAAGCATACAAAAACATATGAGCTTTTACCTTTTTTTGATAACTCATCAAAGGGAGAAGGTAAACGTGTTTATGATTATTTTGACAACTGGAAACTCATTTGTGATTATCTTACAAGTAAAGTTTTACGGTTAGTTGAACCCCATGAACCCGGAAAAAATGATTCAAATAAATCTCGCCGTGATTTGTGTCCTTTCTGGAAAGCACTCCGCAGCTGTAAACTTACGGATGCATTTATACCGGATGATCAGAAATCACTTGTTAGAACGTATACAAGAAAACTGAATAGTGAAGTTGTGAAAGCTCGCGCTGTTAAATCTGCTATAACATATGGTATTTATACCCGTGGTATTAATAGTGATGATCCTTTGAGGGATTGTATTGAGGCGCTTTGTATGCTAAACGATAATGATGTTGAAGATGCAATTCGTTTTAAAACAAAGAAAATCCGCCAATTCAATTCGGATGAATTAGCGGACACAATGAAAAATGCTGTTAAGCGTTCCAGTAACCTTATGATTATTGATAAAGATACCGGAGATATAATTTTTAACTCTTAGCTTTGTTATAACATGAAAAAGCCGAAAAGTAAAGGCGAATGTTGCAAAGTGATGGTATATCTCCAGATAAGGAGGGTTTTTATGAATGTACAAATGGCTTTTAATTTGTTTCTGGTCGATCGTGAATCATATTGTTCAGATAAATCTATATTGTATTATCGGGAAAACATTTTAAAATTTATGAATTTTCTATCTGATCGGATTGGATCAGCGCCTGATCTGATCGAGTGTGATGCTATTTCCCGGGAGTTGGTGCTTGCATACCTCTCCCAGCTCCGTGGGATTGGTTGCAAGAATACTTCGGTTAATACTTATTTTCGTGCGGCAAAGGTATTTTTAAATTATTGCATTGATGAGGGTTATTCTTCTCCTGACGTTTTGCGCAAGGTGAAGTTTTTAAAAAAAGATAATGCTCCGGTGCTTCCGCTTACAGAATGGGAAGTTGATCTGATAGATGGTTTGTTTAACATCAAAACAGAATCCGGGCTTAGAAATCTTTGTATAGTCCATTTGATGCTTGATGCTGGTTTTCGTGTGGGTGATGTGGTTTCTCTTACATTTAAGGGAATCAATTTTCAACTTAATTACTTAACGGTGAAGGGTAAAGGTGATAAATTCCGTACTGTGTTCCTGTGCTCCAAGCTGAAAAGGATGCTTTACCATTATCTTGTGAAGTTTCGTTCTTATACTCCGGGAGATGATTTTACTGTTTTTGTTAAGGTTGGTACTTCATGTCCTATCAATGAGAATGTTATTAAACAGCTTTTTTCTCGGATCAAGAGAAAATCTGGTATTGAGCGTGTACATCCTCATTTACTTCGGCACACATTTGCTACGTCATTTATAGTTGGTGGTGGTGATCTGGAATATTTGCGTATGATGTTAGGTCATACAGATTATGCTACAACAAAAATGTATGTTCATATTGCTCAGCAGTCTAAAATGCTGCATAGCGATATATACAGATTAGATTCGGTATTCTTTAAAACTGGTTATTAAGGAGGATTTTTATGAGGTTAGAAGAGTTTACAATAATGCTTGATGAATATGTGGTTGTTGATCCAGTGGATGGTTTTTGTTATTTCTGGTCGAAATCAAAGTTTGAAGCTGATCTTTTTTTCAAAGTGAATAAATCATTACGTGCTTCTCTTCTGCATGTATAACGTATTGTATCTCAATTCTTTTTCCTGGTTCCGGAACTTCAGCAAGAATTGAGATACATTTTTTTGCAATAAAAAAACCCCCAACGAATCACATTGTTCGTCAAGAGTTCTTTTGCAATTTCATTTATCTAAAAATGTTACTGAAATCGTTTAGTGCGCGATCAGGGGTTCGAACCCTGGACACCCTGATTAAGAGTCAGGTGCTCTGCCAGCTGAGCTAATCGCGCATTTTTAAGTTGTTTGTTTTGTGTCTTTCCTTAAGACAAGAATTATTATATAATAGGAGTATTAAAAAAGCAAGCACTTTTTTTATTTTTTTTAAATTTTTTTAAAAGCATATTTGAAAGGAACAATTTAACATGAAAGTAGAAGAAAGATTACTAAAATATGTCAGCTATTGGACAACCTCCGATGAATCCTGCAGTGACATTCCAAGCAGTGAGCGTGAGTTCACGCTTGCAAAAGCCTTAAAGCAGGAACTGGAAACTCTCGGTCTTACCAATATACTCCTCACCGATCACTGCTATGTATATGCCAAGCTTCCTGCCACACCGGGCATGGAAAACTGTAAATCCATCGGCTTTATCGCTCATATGGATACCGCCCCGGATTTTTCCGGAAAAGATGTCAAACCACAGATCATTCCCGACTATGATGGCGGGGATATCTTATTAAAAGGAAGTCAGGATGTTTTAAAGGTAAGTGATTTTCCATCCCTTGCCTCTTTAAAAGGAAGAACCCTGATCACTACAGACGGTACCACACTTCTGGGCGCTGATGACAAGGCAGGTGTTGCCGAAATCATGACAGCCGTGGAAGAACTGATTGCAGAAGGTACACCACACGGGGATGTCTGGATCGGGTTTACGCCGGACGAAGAAGTCGGCGCAGGTGCGGATCTGTTTGATCTTGCTATCTTTCAGGCAGATTATGCATACACGGTGGACGGTGATTACGAAGGCGAAGTGGCTTACGAAAACTTTAATGCCGCAAGTGCCATCTTTCATATTAAAGGTGTAAATGTTCATCCGGGCGAAGCAAAAGACATTATGGTCAATGCGGCACTGGTGGGATGTGAAATTGTTTCCCGGCTTCCGGAAGCGGAAACGCCGGCACACACCAGCGGCCGGGAAGGATTCTATCATCTGACCGATATGTCCGGAGATGTGGCTTCCGCCACCCTTTCCTTTATCATTCGTGACCATGATAAAACCACATTTGAGAAACGTCTGCAGAATCTGCGTGACCTTGCACAATCCATGAATCAGAAATATGGACCGGAAACCGTCACGCTCGACATCGAACATTCGTATGAGAATATGATCTCTGTCATTGAGGATAAAATGGAGATCGTGGATCTGGCAAAACAGGCAATTGCCTCCGAAGGTCTGACACCGCTCTCCCGTCCGATCCGTGGCGGTACAGACGGCGCAAGACTGTCCTTTATGGGATTGCCGTGTCCAAATCTCGGTACCGGCGGTTATGGTTTCCACGGCCCATATGAACACATCTCTGTGGAAGGTATGCAGACCGCTGTTCGTATTTTAAAAAATATTGCCACCCATCCGATCCGTAAATAAATTTATAAAAAACCGTCCGCAGTTTTCTTTCTGCGGACGGCTTTTGTTCTATAACTTATTAAATTTTTTAATTCCCCTGCATATTTGCAGAATTTGCAAGTACAGGCTTCTGGAACATGCGAAAGAGTCCAATCTGTTCTAAGGCCTTTGTGATTGCAAAAAAGATCACCGAATCAATTGGCCACATAATCAGGTTCTTCAGCGCACGCGCCGGAAGAAGCACCATAAATGCCTGTCCATATAACACGTTCAGACAAAGTGTTGTCAGAATCACGTTACAGACCAGCATAACTACAAATTTAGCTGCCAGCACACGCCAGATCGTAAGCTTTTTCTTATAAAAAAAGCATCCATACAGGATTCCGGCCAGTATAACAACCAGCGTCAGCTGTGGACAAAATGGTCCGGTTGGCTTCATCATATACTTGATAATATCCAACGCACCATGGAAAATTCCTCCAACCACCGGTCCAAACAGATAATCAATGATACCATTTGGAATACTGGAAAAACCAATCCGAATAAACTGCCCATATTCAATGGAGAAAAATCCTAGAATGACAGCAACTGCAGCAAGCATTGCCATGGTAGTGATGGTTCTTACCGCTTTTAATTCACGGAAAGAATCGGTGAACAAAGTAACGAATTTTTTCATAAAAAAATTACCTCCTTTGCAGACCTCACCGTACTACAACTGGAGATAATATTATCTTCGGATGCAGCGGGATGCGACTCATGTACCGCAAGATTCTCTTTTCGTCCGGGTGACAACTCCCTGTTCATCCGGCACTTAACGCACATGTGTCTACTCTGCTTTAAACTATTAAATTGCAACGACCTAAGTATAACACAATGGAAAAGAAATGCAACTATTTTTTTTCATTGTATGGCATTTTTATAGCAAAACGCCATCTGTCACACGTTTTTACGTGGAACAGATGGCGTCCGTTGCCTGTTATTTTATTCTTTTCAGGTTCCCATACTTGCAAACAGGGCAGCTATCTCATCCGGGCTTAATGCCTTATTGGGATCTGCCGGTTCTTCCGGCTGAAGAGGTGCTTCTTTTACTGCTTCCGGCTCTTCAATCGGCTCGGGAATATCCTCCGGTTCCACCGTTTCTTCGACAGGTTCCCCGGCTTTATCCGCATTGTCGTCGTTGCCCATATTTGCAAACAGGGCAGCTATTTCATCCGGGCTCATGGCGCGGTTTGGATCGGACAGATCCGGCATCGGCGAAAGTTCTTCCTCCGGCAGGTTCTCATCATTCGCTTCCTCAACAATCGCATCCTCCGGAATCGGGTCCGGTTCTACCAGTTCTTCTGCTTCCTCAATGGATTCTTCCGGGTCCGGCGGGATAATCTCATCCGCTGCCATGACCGGAAGGTCTTCCTCTGGCTTTAAATTCTCCTCTTCCGGTATATCCGGCAGAATCTCCGGCTCCGGGCTTTCTTCCAGCTCCGGCGAAATCTCCGGCTCCGGACTCTCCTCCAGCCCCAGCGAAATCTCCGGCTCCAGCGAAATCTCCGGTTCCAGACTCTCCTCCAGATCCGGCAAAATTTCCGGTTCCGGGTTTTCTTCCAGATCCGGCGAAATCTCCGGTTCCGGCTCCATACTTTCTTCCGGCTCTGGTGAGATCTCCGGCTCTACCGGTGTTTCTTCCACATGATTCTGCGGTGCCGGCTGTGGCTCTACAGGTGTTGCCACAGGTACAGAAACCTGCGGCTGGGAAACAACCACTTTCTGACTGTTCATAATGGTCTGATTCAGGCGCAGTTCCATATCTTTCATTGCAATAATGATTTCCTGCAGCTTTGCGGCTATCTCTTTATCCTGTGAATGTTCCTGTTCTTTTCCATCCTTCTGCACCGAAGAAATTTCATCCTTACAGGCTGAAAGAATCTCGTCCTTATAAGCACCCGCAACTGTACCGAACCCATCCATTCCTTTCTGGAACGTATCAAACCGGTCCAGCAGCTGTTCGTATGAATTCATCAATGCATCGGTATTCTCATGGGACCGCTTGATAATTACTTTCGCTATTCCCTTCTGTGCATTGACAATTTCCTCTGTCGGAATCTTAGATGCCTCTTCCATATATGCAAGCTTCACCGATATTTCCTCAAAATATTTTTTCAGCATGAGATATGATGCCTTTTCCGACTTGAAAATACTCTCATACTGTTCCTCTCTCCGGGCATATTTTGTCTCATATACTGAAATCACGCCTCTGATTGCAACATACAGGCATATCAGATCTGCTGCTGCCAAAACAACCAGAACAATAAACATCTTCGGGAAATTGACTATGGCATACAACTCTGCCATAAAAATAAACGCAAACAAAAGTATCCCGAAAATCATCTGCATCCTTGCTTTCGAATCTTTATTCTTCATATGATACCGCTCCTTCCATGAGCCCGCTATTCTAACCACTATGCAAAATAAGCTCTAGTATGTTATATTTTACCATATTGTGTCGATTCTCACAAGGTTTGTTGTTTATTTCTGCCTTCTATAATACGTCATTTACAATCTGCTCTGCTGTCAGATGATTCTCTTTTAATACCTCATTTACATCATACCGGTCAAGGAATTCTTTTTTCAATCCGTAATTATAGACTTTCATATCACTGCTTCCATAAAATCTTGCGATTTTTTCTCCGAAACCACCATTCATGATGCCATCTTCCAGTGTAACTACCGTGTCATGGTCTGCCTTCAGCTTCTCCAGCAGTCCCTTATCCAGTCCGGTAATATAATACGGGTTGATTACCGTTGCATGAATACCTTTTTTCTCCAGCATTTCTGCGGTCTGCAGTGCCAGGGAATAAAATGTTCCGAGTCCGATCAGTGCAATTTTGCTTCCCTTTTCCGTTACCTCATAGGTGTTGAGCTGGCTCCAGTCTTTTGTGACTTCTCTGCCATCCGAAATCATGTCTCCGCCCGGAAGTTTGATCGCAACCGGCATTTCCTTCTGCTCCACACTCCAGTCAAGCATTGACAGATATTCTTCCTTTGTTGTCGGTGCCAGATAAACCAGTCCCGGAATATTAGAAAGCATCGGAATATCCTGCAGTCCCAGATGGGTAACATCCGTCATGCCAAATACCGATCCCGTATACACAACAATCGTTGCCGGATTCCCGTCAATACACAGATCCTGTGAAATCTGGTCATACGTCCTCTGGATAAAGCTGGAATACACACCGTATACCGGCTTTCCGCCACCTTTGGCAATTCCGGAAGCAAGTGCTACCGCTGTCTCCTCCGCGATTCCCACATCTACAAACTGCCGGCCGGCCTGTTTCCTTTTCTCCTGCGTAAATCCGAGAATCGTCGGGGTTCCGGATGTAATTGTAACAACTGTCGGATCCTTTTTCATCTTTTCAATCAGATATTCACAGGTCACCGAAGAATAATCTTCCACTTCCGGAAAATGGGATTTTCCAGTCTCAATATCAAACGGAAGATGCCAGTGCCATTCTTCCTTATGCTCTTCTGCCGGTTTATAACCTTTTCCCTTTAATGTATTAATGTGGACAACAACCGGTTTCTTACTGTCTTTTACCTGTTTGAAAGCCCCGATCAGCTCCCTTAAGTCATTTCCATGATCCACATAGACATAATCTAGTCCCATGGCTTTAAATAAATTGCACTCTGCCTGTCCGTTTGTCTCGCGGAGTAATTTCAGATTTGAATAAAGTCCTCCATGGTTTTCTGCAATTGACATATCATTGTCATTTACTACAATGATCATGTTGCTGTCTAATTCTGCTGCAAAATCCATTCCTTCTAAGGCTTCTCCTCCGCTTAAAGAACCGTCTCCGATAATTGCGATCACATTTGCACTTTCCCCACGAAGATCCCTTGCCTTTGCCAGACCGCATGCCAGACTGACGGATGTAGAGGTATGTCCGACCGTAAAATGGTCATGTTCACTTTCCTGCGGACAGCTGTATCCCGTCACGTCATCGTAATGTTCTTCATATAAATAGGCATCTTTTCGACCGGTCAGCATCTTGTGCGGATAGGTCTGATGGGAAACATCAAATACCATTTTGTCCTTTGGGGACTCAAAAACATAATGCAGTGCAATGATTGCCTCTACCATGCCAAAATTCGGGCCAAAATGCCCGCCGTGAATACTTGCCCTCTTTAATAATGCATGACGCATTTCTTCTGCGAGAGCTGTCATCTCTTCTATATTCAATTTCTTCACATCTTCCGGTCCGTTAATCTTTTCGATATACATATAATAAATTCTCCTTCCGATTTTATCTATCATAATATACCACTTAAAGTTAACTTTAAGTCAAGTATTTTTTATTTAATTTTCAACTTTTTGCTTCAAACCCTCAATTGCCTGAGCCACTATACCTTCGCTCTTAAAAAGATGTAAATAATGTAATGATAAAAGGGGCAAAAGGTATCATTTCCCACTGAAATGCAATTTTTATGTCATTCGCATTTCTTGCGATCCGCTTGTTGTTCCGATATAATTATGCTATGATTGTGCTTTGATTGGAGGAAACCATTTTGAGCGAATATTATAAGTTTTTTCAAAATAAAAAATGTGAATATTTTCCATGCCATAAAGGAATTCCGGAGGAGGACTTTAACTGTCTGTTTTGTTATTGTCCCCTCTATACACTCGGGAAATCCTGTGGTGGAAACTGTGAATATTTAAAAAATGGTATCAAATCCTGCATAAACTGTGGCTTTCCCCATCACCGAAAGAACTATGATAAGGTCACGGGCCGCTTTCAGGAAATTGCAGCCGTTATGGCTGCTTCCGATAAGGAGGATGCATCCCATGAAATGTAAACTTACTCCCGGATTATCCTCCGGTGACTGGAACGAATTTTGCAGCCGTTTCCATTTCCCTCCGGATGACCTGCCTCATATTCAGGCAATTTATACGGCACTTCTTCCCCTGGTTGAATCCTATGCGTATTACTCTCTGGCTCAGGATTTAGACGGGGTTTCTCTGCCTCACTATGCCTATGGGTTTGTGACGCTTGGAAACGGAGTGGATGAACTGTCGGAATTATATCTGAACCATGAACAGATCCAGGAGGCTTACATTGTGGACTGCATCAGCCTGATGCTTTTGTCAAAGGCTTATGAAGAATTTGCACATGTGGTAGAACGTCAGAGCCGCCTGTATCTTGCAGAATTATCTTTTCTGGGAGATACCTATTCCCTTGACCTGCTCCCACAGATTTATGGGCGGCTTGCCCCGGATGGCATCCAGCTTACCGAGGGGCAGATGCTCCGGCCGCTTAAGACAGCAACGCTGATCCTGCATCTGGATACAACAACACACGCCAATCTCAAGCAATTGTGTAATACGTGCGCAACCTGCCGGAATTTTTCCTGCCCGTCGAGAAAGGTCACGGCTCCGCATTTGCCGCATACTTATGGAGCCATGCAGATATTCCATACAAAATAATTATTTTTCAATTGATAAGTCAGCATTTTACCGTGCTTTTTTCAAAAGTTCTTCCGCTGTAATACCAAACAATTTCTTAGTTGCTCCACCCACCCGACACGGACAATCTCTGCTCTACACCTTGTGCTTCCAATATAAATGAAACCGATATGGTGAACTGATTAAAATGCTTCTGTTTTTTATAACTGATGATTGAAGAAATATAAACAAAAGCAAGGGGGTTGAGAGTAACCTCGAATCTGAAAACCTTATCTTTACAAGTTTGAGGTTTCGAATGATTATTAAGATAAAAAGATGTAAATAACATAATATTAGCAGTTGACTTTAACATTATTAAATGATAATATCAACAATATTAAAGAAAGGGGTTGGTAATGAGACGAAAAGCGCAAGAATGGATATACAATTTAAGTGATGAAGATATCACATTTATAAAAAATTTTGTTATGTCATCTGGCTCTTTAAAAGAGGTTGCAAAATTGTATCATATAACATATCCTACCGTGCGATTGAGACTTGATCGACTTATACAAAAAATGCAAATGAATGATCAAATAGAAAATGACGCTTATATTTCATTAATTAAAAAAATGGTAATAGATGATCAACTTGATTTTGACACAGCAAAAATATTGATAAAAAAATACAGAGAGCAAAAAGGAGAATAAATGAAATTTTCTACAATTTTATTCATCGTAATAATAATGGCATTAACCATTATTTGTGTACGTTTTTTAGAATCATATTTAAATAAAAAAAGAAGAACAACTACCGTATCATTAACACCAATTATTTTTCTTGTTCTTTCAATCGTATTAATTATAGTGTATCTGAATTTTGAACCAGAAAGTTTTGAACGCGTTGAGAAGCAGGGGTTATTGACACTCTCATATAGTTTCGTTTCCGAAAATCAGATGTCTATAAAGGATAAGATACACAATTGTATCATTATCTTTATGCTTACAAATATTCCTGCTGTTATATCAATTTATAATCGGATAAAAAGAAATAGAACGATTACGCGCAAAAAGAAAATAAATGAAATGAAATTGCGGGAATTATAATGTTCATCTCTATATATTATATATAGTTGTGATGCCGTTGGATATTATAGTGGAAAGCACTGGACAAATGCAAGTGCTTCTAATGCAAGCGTAGATTCTGACTTTGTTATATATACATATAAACTTTCTGGACAAAGTAACAAAACCACATGTACTTCCTCCTGTATTACCTTAAAATGTTCTGGAAATCTTGATACTTATGTTGGAGTTGGAAATGTAGGAATTGTAAAGATTGCATACATCGCAAACTTATTCGAGTAAAACCAATTTCTACGCTTCAAGTTATTTATAATAATGAAAAAAAGATATATAGTGATACTCGTTTTGCTTATACTGATCTTACTCTATAATAGATATGGATCTGGTGTCTAAAATCATTTAAGTGCACAGGTAGACAGTATTTCAATTGAGACAGTATGAAAAACTTATCCAGCGCGAACGATTAGAAATTGTTCGCAGATAATAAAACAATTTAATGGTATCCAGCAAAGATCTTTAAATCATTGACAAAAAAATTACGCAATGGTATTATGAAAATACAAAACGCAATACCGTGTAGGCGGTTTGCCAAAGTTAGTTTTAAAAAATAACCGGTCTTTGGTAGGGGCGGTTATTTTTTATGGTTAAAAAAGATCATTACGATCAGATTGATAATAGCAACAATCAGTATGCAAAACTGAAAAAGTTCAGAATATGTAACCATGCTATCGCCCTCCTTTCAACCAGAGGGCACCATAGCCCTCGTAATAAGGGCAAACCGCCTACCGCACTATGCTTTGATACTGCTTTCTGTATGTATTTATTTTACCATTTTTCGATCAAAAAGCAATCAAATGTTCGATATATTTTCGCGCAAAAAAATAGCATCCTCTACCGTCCAAAGTTTAGGATACTATTTCTTTAACATGTTTAACCTTATCACGGTATGGGGCCATGCAGATATTCCATACAAAATAATTAGTGCCTGCTGAGTAAGCAGACACTAATTATAAACTTTATTATCTATTTGTTTTTTTCTTTTTCATTACAACAATAACAACTCCTGCCGCAACAACTACCGCTGCTGCAATCAGAACAATAACAATCGTCATGGCCGCACCATCCTGTTTTACAAGTACAAGTGCACTGATACCATCCATTGTATACTCGCCACCCTTGATTGTCTCGATTGTCTCAACGCCAGCTTTCTGTCCGTTTATGCAGACTTTCTATTTTCCTTCCGGAATTGTAACTTTTGCGTTGTCAGTGTTTGCATTAAAAAGAAGATACATCTCTTTTGCACTTTCATCTTTCTGACCGCCCTTTATATTAATTCCTACAATATTATCCCCAAGTCCTTCTATGGATTTTACATATTTTTTCACATCCTCTGATGTAGATAATCGAAGTGCCGGATGTGCCTTTCTGAACTTAATAAGTCCCTTATAGTATTCAAATACATCTGCCCAGTAGCATACGGAATCCACAATATATTTCCGTACCATGTTTCTCTCGGATGCTGTATCATTTCCACATCCTGAGCCGTTTGAATACGAACCGTCTTCATTGATACGGGAAAAATATCCCGGAACAAATTTATTGATACAGAAATCATCTGCACTCATAACATGATTGTATACCACATTACCATAACACGGTTATTTACTGTATTGAAATCCGGAGCATCCCTGCCTATAACCATAAATATAAAAACGAGCAGCAAAACCGGATTTACACCAGTCTGCTACTCGTTTGATGATTATAATATTTTCTTTTCTTGTGCCATTGCAACCAGTTATCGGACAAATGGCAGGAACGTAATGCTATACTTTATTTTCCAAACCGGCTGATTTCTTTCGCATATGATATTTCCGTTTTTCCTCATACATTTTCTCATCCATATGCATTAAAAAAGTTTCTGCATCATCTTCTGTCCCAAATTCCGTGTATCCCATAGAAACACTTAAATGAAACGGTTCTATTCTGGATTCATTAAACCGGGACAGATTATGGTTAATCTCCTCCATTGTCGCTAAGACACGCTCCGTATCAACACCTGACAGCAGCACAATAAACTCATCTCCCGCATACCGGATTGCCATACCATCATCCGGTATGGATCTGATGAGTATATTTCCCAACGTACAAATAGCCTTATCGCCCGTACTATGACCTAAATTGTCATTAATACACTTGAAATCGTTTACATCCATCATGATTCCATATAAGGATTTATGGCTTGCAATTTTCTTTTCCGCAAGCACCGCATTAAAATATCTCCGATTATATAATCCGGAAAGCTCATCCATATACAAACTCTCTGCGTATGACTGCATCTGCACAAATATCAATGCGACCGCAACCAGCACCCATGATGATGTAATTCCATAAAAAAGGAACTGGAGAACTACACCTGCAAAACAAGGACCAACGAAATAGATCACCGGGAAAAAATTCAGGTTAACCCCTTGTTTTTTGGAATGATACACCAGATAGATACTGTAAGCAAAATATATGACAAGCGAAATATATCCCACCAGCACACCGGCAGTTCTCTGATATACATTCTCCCCGGATATTTTAAACATAATCCCTGTTCCAAACAGATTACATAAAACCATAATTACTTCTACCAGCCAGGGAAATATCTCCACTCCTGCTTTTTGAACCATTCTTTTATAATTTCGATAGATACGCAATTCCACGTACATACACCAAAGCATACCCATACTGACTGTCCCTATAAAGCATATGCTGTTAGAGATATAATTAATCTGCCGGCTGCCAGTAAACTGTTTTCCATCTACGAGAAAAGCAATGGTTTCAGACAATGCCCCCACTAAATTTACGATTGCTATTCCATCATATATTTTATCTCCCACATGAAGGCTCTCTCTGTTCTTTCGTCTGCAAAACAAAAGGAACCACATCATTAACACGGTCAATCCGTTTGCCATTAATATTTCTTCTAAAACGATGATTGTTATCCCCTCCATCATTCACGGTATGAACTTATTTTTACTAAAATGAGCTCTATCATTATACCAAATTAAAACCGGTTTTTGTCTTTTTCGACATGAACTACAGTTTTTTTAACGTGAACGATGATTTTTTATGTTTCATCACTTTTCACAGCCTACTGCAACTGTGAAAAACCCACGGCTTACAAAGTTAACGGTCTTTGTATCGGAATCATAATAAGATCCCGGTATCTTAACTGCTACACCGTATTTATCAATTTTATATGCAAAAATCTTTTTGTCTTTTTCCTTTTTCGAAGCATTATAGGAAACAGCGACCCTGATCCGTCCCTTTTTCAGGACAGACGACTGCTTTTTCTTGATTCCTGTGACGGAAAAATCATAAACCGGACGTTTTCCAATAATTTTCCCTGCCCTGGCAGAAAGATTTTTCTTGTCAGCCTGTTTCATTTTGATAACCACAGCTGTATTCATTTCTTTCTTTAATTCTTTTAATGCCTTCGAATCAAAGGTAAGATTTACATTGCCACCATTGACCTTCCATTCTTTTACATTCTTTTTGACAAGTAAATTTACCGCCTGCTTATCCATTTCAAGATGTAGATTCTTCCAGTTTTTAGCTTTTCCTGTATCAAAAGTTATTTCAACAGACAGGTCTTTTATCCTGCCACCCTGTTCTTTTTCTGCCTTTGTAATTTCTTTTTTCAAAACTGCTGCAATATTCTTCACTTTGACCGTATTATTTTTAACTGCAGTTTTTGCTTTGACATTAATATCCTTAACAGAAACGGACGTATCTGCTGCGGGTGGCGGTGTCACATTCCCCGGTTCTTCTTTTGCATGATCCGGTGCCGGTAATGTGCCGGAATCCGGTGAAACATTGCCAGATGATCCGTCCGTGCTTCCACCGGCATTTTCACCGGAACCTCCGCCGGAACTGCCTCCGGAACTTCCACCAGAACTTCCGCCAGAACCTCCACTTGAACCGCCTCCGGATATTCCGCCGGAACTTCCACCAGAACCGCCCCCGGTCTGGGAATGATCTGCCGTTACACGGACCTGACAATCTGCCTTACTTCCTGTATAGTTGCCATTCCCATTATAACATGCGGTGAACGTATATGTTTTCGTTTCATTCGGAAGCGTTGCCATCCAGTGATCCGTTCCCTTTTCTTCTAATGTGATCCCGGAAACATCACAGGTTACTTTTATCCCGGCATCTTCCGGAATCCCCTGTCTGCAAAGCTGTAATTCTACTGTCCCCGCACCTTTGACCGTATCGTTTTTTGCAGTCAGCTGCATGCTGGTGGAAGCCTTTTCGATTTCCAGGACAGCCTCCCCGTATGTTGGAATAAAAGATGCCTTTTCCGCTTTAAAATAAATCTTATACTGGCCTGCTTCTGTGTAAAACGGCATCTCCGTTTGTGTATACGATCCGTTTTCTGTCAAACTGTAACTGATTTGTACACCATCTTCCTGTTTGATATCAAATGTATGGGGTTTTCCATCATAAGTTACGCGGACAGGTACGGTTTGTATTTCCGGCATCTCACTGTTTTTCCGGTAATAATAAGTGATCTCCTGGCGATCCTCTGTGATGTTTATTTCTCCCTGATTTGCACTGTTTCCTACACATGTATATCCATATAAATCCGGACTTCTTAACGTATACGCAGAATTCTTTGGTACATATACTGTCGCGGGTGCCGTATCAGGCACTGTTGTTTCGGTTCCGTCTTCGTTTTGCAGCATATAACGAATCGTTACGGTACTCCACGCCTGTCCTGCCGTCTGATTGTCAGCCAGAATTTTCCCAGTATCCTCATCTATGATCTTTCCTTCCAGTCTGTCCCCGGAAACCAGACCCGTTACCGCAGGAAGTGTGACAGAAAGGGACTCTCTGGCAGCATCCGGATCATACCAGTTACTGTGTGGCGGAACGGTATATGTTTCTTCTTTTTCATATTTGACTGTATGGTCTGCTCCAATAATGCGGAAAGTAATCTTCAAATGCTGTTTGGCATCCACCATATTTTGTACGACTGTACGGAATTCCAGATCCTTTCCATTTGCTTTTGTGATATTTGTCTCATCGACCCGGTATTGGTCACTATCCCTGTCAAGTGTTCCTGTCCTGCTATGCGGAATTGTAATTTCAGGATCGCACACATAAACAGATGCCTGCCTGCTGACATAATCACGGTTATTTAATCTCCGCGCCAGTTCCATTTTACACACTTCACAGAAAGGATTCCCAAGATCCCGCATCATGCAGACGCGGCTCGGTGCAAATACCGTTTCTGTTCCTGCTGCCGTTATTCCGATTCCACGGAACCCAAGCATCTTATGCCATTTAATCTTATCCGGATCCGATGTGTCGGAAATATTTTCTCCCTGCATCTTTTTATCATATTCATCGCCTAATCTTCCGATGCTGTGGGAAATTTCATGGGTCATGACATCCCCCTGCTCATTCTCACCCGAATTTGACGAAAAAGAAAAGAGTGCATTGGAAGAAGAACCAATATTCGCAGTCGTATTACAAATGATATGGATGGTTCCAACAGCTGCGCCGGTATCCAGATATCTGCTCTCCAGCTCTGCCCGCAGTGCCCTGGCTTTATCTTCCCCGTCCTTTGCAAAATAGCAGGATTTCCCGAATGCCTGCACATGAAAATATGTGTCCGGGTTCGACTCCCCATACATCACGCCCACACCAGTTTCATTGGATACCGTCTGTACTGCATAAATATTGATCCTGTCGGAATACTCTTTATAAGGGGACCACTTTAGCAGCCCCTGTGCTTTTGCCGTTGCATCCTTCAAAAATTGTTCCTGTTGTTCCCGGGTATAGCCCTCACCCATGATAACAATCACAAAATTTTCCTTATCATCACCTGTCTTGTGAATGGCATAAACGGAAGCTGCCGTTGTCTGGTCTGCCGCTGTCTGGTCTGCCATCACAGGATATGGAAACACCAGGGAAAACAATAATATCAGGCTAAGTACGATTGCCTCAAACCGTTTTCCACCCTTCTTTTTTACATTCGTCATATCATCCTCCGTACTTTACATTACCAGAAATACTGGTGCTTTCCCTATTCTTCCCACAGACAAACTCCCGGGAAACCATCTGCCGTAAGGCTTCTTAAAGCACGATTACCGCAGCATCAAACCCCTCTACATTTCCATCAAAGGTGTTTTCGGTAAGCAGATTGTACTTCTGCGTGTACTCATTAAATTTTTTTGCACTGCTGCTGCAGTTGAAAATCATGGCAATGGTCTCCTCGCCATTTTTTCTGATCAGGACAATTGTCCCTTCCTCATCTTCTGTGACGCTCCCAGCCAGTTCGCCTTCTACAATGCATGCATGGCTTTTCCGGACCTGAATCAGCCGCTTATACCATTCATACATCTCTTTGTCCTGGTATTCTTCATCCCAGTACATACCCCGTCTGCAGTCCGGATCGTTTGCTCCCGGCATCGCATACTCATCTCCATAATAAATCATAGGCATTCCTGGCAATAACAACTGAAAAGCGGCTGCCAGATGCTGCTTTTTCTTATTGTCGTTACACAGATGTAAAAATCTTGCGGTATCATGGCTGTCAATCAGATTCCACATAAGGGGATAGCAGTTTTTGTGTAAGCGTCCCTTCAAATATCCAAGATTTTGTACGAACTGGCTGACCGTAATCTTTTCGTCTGCAAGCAGATCGATCAGGTTCAGGTAAAATGGATAATTCATGACTGTATCCCATTCATCCCCCTCAAGGAAATCTCCTGCATAATGCCAGATTTCCCCAATGATCAGCATATCTTTCTTCACTGCCTTTACTGCTTTTCTGAAATTCTTCCAGAAGAAATGGCTGATTTCGTCTCCTACATCCAGTCTCCATCCGTCAATATCGCATTCCTTAATCCAGTAGCATGCAACATCCGTAATGTATTTTTCAACTTCAGGATTTTTCAGGTTTAACTTTGGCATTCCGCCATAATAACCAAAACATTTGAAGTTTGGGATCTCTCCCCATTCGCTTTTAAGTGGGAATCCATCAATAAAATACCAGTCCCGGTATTTGGATTTTTCACCATTTTCCAGGATATCCGCAAACGCAAAAAATTCTCTTCCCGTATGATTGTATACCGCATCCAGGACTACCTTCATACCACGCTCATGCGCTTTTTGTACCAGCTCTTTGAGATCCTCTGTTGTTCCAAAGGACGGGTCTATCTGGTAGTAATCCGTGGTATCATACTTATGGCACGAATTTGATTGAAAGATAGGTGTCATATACAGCACATCGATTCCCAGATTCTGAATATCATCCATATGTTCGATGATTCCCCTGAGATTTCCATGCAGATCATCCATAGGCGTAATCGGTGCTTTATACCACAGTTCTTTGTCTACCGGCTCCGTAGCTGCAAAACGGGATGGGAAAATCTGATACACGACCTTGTTTGCTGCCCACTCCGGCACCTCAAACATCTCTTCCTCCCGGAGGTTCTGCGGACAGTCAAACATTCTGTCCCTGTTTGTAATGCATTCCTTATCAAACTCATAATTTCCATAATATACCTTTTCTCCCTGCGTGTCCGTAAATTCGAAAAAGTAACGCAGACAGATCAAATGCATATTTATCTGTGCTTCATAATAATCATGAAACTGTGAGACAGCAACCTTCTTCATCGGAACTGTCTTTCTGGTATCCTTACGCTCCATAGGTATATACTTGTCCTCATAGTGAAGGATTACCTCCTTCATATCATCCTTTTTTACCTGCACGCGTATCACAAATAAATCCTTATCAACTGCATAGCTAAACCTTTTATCCATATCATGAAAAATTGCTGAATATTCCATAAAATTTCCCCTTTACACTTGTTGTTTTCCTGTATTTTAACTTACTTTTTTCAACAATTCTAGCACTATATCCACGATATTTTTAACTTTTTCTACTTTTATGCTTTTTTGCGATGATATTACTATTCATATAATTTAAAATGTGCGTTATCAGTTTAAAACCAATAACGCACATTTTCTCATTGCATCCTTTTCCCGCATTTATATATGTCACAAGTCAAATTATAGTTCCTACCTGCGACAACTTTATATGTAAATTCAACATCAATAATTTTTTGCACCGTTTTTAATTTTTATTTTCTGCAACTTTAAATTTCTGGATCATTTCACGCAGATTTTCTGCTTCACTGCTCATCTCCTGACCGGCTGCTGCACATTCTTCAGATGTTGCCGAATTCGTCTGTACGACATCATTGATCTGTTCAATTCCATCATTAATCTGTTGGATTTCTGTTGTCTGTGTCTCTAACGTTTCTGCAATATTTGTGACTTCTTTTGTAATGATCTGGGAATTCTCAGCGACCTCCTGCAATTGTGATGCCGTCTGCCCTGCAATCACCATACCTTTTTCCACGGCTTTCACAGAGGTTTCAATCAATGTTGCGGATTCCTTTGCTGCCTGGGCACTCTGGTCTGCCAGCACATTGACCTGATTCGCTACCACTGCAAATCCCTTTCCTGCCTCCCCTGCTCTTGCAGCCTCAATGGAAGCATTCAATGCAAGCAGATTCGTCTGGGACGCAATTTCATTGATTGTTGCAATGATCTTGTCAATCTCTTTTGATGCCCCGTTGATCTCATTCATGGAATCAACCATATCCCTCATTTTACCATTGCTTTCCAGAATGGCATTTCCAAGTTCGTCTACTCTTCCACTGATTTCTTTTGCGGATTGTGAATTTTTTCCTACCTGTTCAGAAACACCTGCGACTGTTGCGGTCAGTTCTTCTACAACTGCTGCCTGATTTGTTGCTCCATCCGCAAGGTCATTGGAACTTGATGCTACCTGATCTGCGGCACCCGAAACTTCATCTGAAACATGTTGGATTCCCTTTATTGTCTCTGCCATGCTTTCTTCAAACAACATAAAGGAGTTTAGAATTCCAACGAAATCCCCTTTCCACTCTACTTCCGGCTGCACATCAAAATTTCCTTCTGCAAACATCTTCATTGAACGTCCAATATCATCTACATAGCTTCCCAGAATGCGGATGGATTTGCGCATATTGTGTGCCAGTATTCCAATCTCATCATCTGAATGGTAGTCCAGCGTGCTGTGCAGGTTTCCATCTGTTAATTCCTGTGCAACGGCTTCCACTTCACGTAATGGTACTAAAATTGACTCAAGTACTTTTTTGCCTGTTTTTATTGCCAGTTTCCATGCCAAAACCAGACAAATAATAATACACACAATTCCTGCCACTGCAGAAATAACCGTAATTCTGACTGCCTGGCTGCTTACCTCATCGGTCATTTCATCTAATCTTGTTGCAATTTTTACGGCTTTATTTAATGCCGGGGTACAATCATTCAGAATTGAATCAACTGCCTTATCCTTGTCACCGCTTTTGATTTCTTTCATGATGGAATAACCAATGTTTCCCCAGTCTGTAAGGGCAGATGCGTATTCTTCACAATCCGCATCCGGAATAACTCCGGAGTTCTTTAAATTTTTCAGTTGGGTATTAACTTCTGCAAGCAGTCTTTCTACCGTCTGCTCATAACCGTCATAAGAGGATGTATCATTATTTAATGCCATTTCCCTGATATTTCTCGCTGATGAGTTAACATTTATCCTGCAGATTTTCACCGCCCGGTCTGCAACAGTAACATTTTGTACATAATGCATCGTATTGGCAAATAGCATACCTATAACCACAATAGAAAACAGACCTGAGACTAACATCATAATAATGACTTTTCTGTAGCCATAGTTTATCCTTTCCTTCAGATGTAAATTTTCCAAGTTCTTTTTCATCATATTTTTCTTTGACGGCATAGTTTGCTATTTCCTTTCTCTTTTGTTCGATTCTGATATATCAAATTTTTTTCTCAAAGTCAATAAATTTCGGGAACAATTTTATTATTCTATTTTTCACACAAAATGTTGTACCCATCCGCCCCGAAAAATACAGCACTTTTACCAATTTTTTCTACAGTTACCTCTCCGATCGAACGTGATGTAATCTGGAATGTCGTGCCGGTGGTTCCTTCGTAAGAGTCATACTAGTACATAACTGAAAATACTATTGTCTGAAACACCCTCTGTTTTCATATATGGCATCAGGTTCTTCCAAAACATTCTCTAATTGTCTTTGAAATATCTGAATCAATAAAATCTTTATGTGCCATGTCATCAAGGATATCACATGTTTTTTCATGAGATAATCCTTTTTTATAAGGTCTATCTTCCGTAAGAGCCTGATAAATATCAACACATGCCATCATACGTTCCTGCTCATTTAATTCATCAGCGGTTTTTCCAAAAGGATACCCTTTTCCATTTAATTTTTCATGATGGAAAGCCGCCCAATCTCGTATTTCTTCAAAATCATTAACCTCCGATAATATAAGGTATGTATAACCAGCATGATTTTTCATTGTAGAAAATTCATCATCCGTAAGCTTATCCGGTTTTTCCAGAATTTCATTGCCTACCGCCATTTTTCCTATATCATGCAGTGCACCAGCCAAATACATTTTCTGTACCGTGATTGAATCATATCCCATATATTTGGCAAGCAGGGAGGCTTTTTCAGCTACTCCTATAGAATGCCTGCTTGTAAAAGAAGATTTATAATCTACAATCTTTGCAAAGAAATCCGCAACATTTTTACACATTTCCCAATCAAAAACCATTTTTTCTCTTGGAATAATTTCCCATAGCTTCGTTTCAAAAGAATCATCACTTAAACACATAAAGGATTCTTTTGTGAATACATGAAGAAAAGCATTAACACATTCTGAATCAAATAGACTATCCTTTTTTTGGGAAAGATACTGACATATAAAATCCCATCTATTATCATCAGATTTAATACTATTTCCTATGATATCAACGGTATCTGCAAGATGAATAATTCTTGCAGGCAATGGGGTTTCATTCCACTTTTTTTGAAAAGGACCAGTTCCATCGGCATGTTCATGATGATA